>Ga0209611_10014491_pt1 | contig 10511 bp, 9 predicted proteins | sample S1TSphgellanicum_3_FD_187693 | JGI IMG/M metagenome (GOLD analysis project Ga0209611, IMG submission 187693) | Host-associated microbial communities from peat moss isolated from Minnesota, USA - S1T2_Fc - Sphagnum magellanicum MG (SPAdes) (version 2) | ecosystem: Host-associated > Plants > Peat... | reverse complement strand
ATATCCGGAACAACACTCATGCAGATAGCTTGTCAGGGACGAAGCGTTAGGAGAACGTTTCTGGGAGGGAGTTGTAAAAGAGAATTGAGAACCAACTTCAACTTTGCAACAAAAAACAAAAGGAGACTCAAAGTCGAAACCACTAGAGCTGCAGCAGCTTAATTTATTTTAACTGGGAATTCACAGCCCGGCCTTGCAGGAAAGATGACGAGTGGAGGATCCGGATCAAAAGGCAATAGGTTGTTGTACAGATTTTTATAAATTTTCCCAGGTGAGAGAGAAAGCACAGAAAAGGAATCCAGCTTGAAGTTCCTTGGAAAGAGGAAAGTCCAAAATTCGAGTGTCCCAACTCAGCTTTAGCAACTTTACAAGATGTATCAGCCTGACTTGTAGCGTTAATATTAGAAAAACCATCCAACAAAAAGGAATAGAGAAGCGCCTTTGCTGTTAGCGTTCGGATAAGCATCGGTTGACTCTACATTATCGTCACCGGCCGGCGAACACACCCAAATCAAAACGTGCCGGTCAGCCCAACTCCAGCAAGCCATCTCGAGATCAGCCGTGCTGAGTGGAGAAGAAGGAAGAGGCCAGAAGAGAGTGAACCAGCAACCCCACCACCGCACCATGATTGATGGATGGATGGATGATAAATGGAAACAGGAAACAGTTCTCTGTTGGGTTCCAGTTCCCTCGGTAACCATGGTGGTTAACTGAGATTTCTAGTTTAAACTACCTACCTACCTACCTACCTACCTACCAACAAACAACCCCAAACCCACAAGCTGTTTGTTAGTAGCTACGTAATAAAAACAGTCCTTCCATCTGTGTAAAGTGTAAACCATCTACCTCCCTATTAGTCACCTATTTTCTTACCTATCTACCTATTGATAGGACTTGCTTCCTAAACAATGGGTTACCAAGGTGAAACTGGATGTTAACTGAAGTGAGGTTCTTCTGTAACTGGGTGGTAAGCAACTGCAAAAACCATAGTGGTTAGCCAGGGAAGTGGAACCCAACAGAAATTAAACTGTTTGGTCGTGATCTCACTTATCATCCATTCTTCAGGGTCCACTTGTGAGTGCTGCTGCTTCATTCTGGCCAGTGGAGAGAAGAATAGGAACACCCTTGCAGACATCAAGGTGCTGCTTTTTTTGTGTGTGAGAATCTTTCATAAGCGTGCAGCTGACTTTCTGTGCACAGATATGTTTTCTATGAGTTGTTATTTCTTGACCTCTTTGTTGGCCCTTGCCTACCGAGGCAAGGATATTGTGTTTAGATTCATTATAGAGTATAGCAGCTTAATGGATTTTGGCCTCTATGTAGTAAAAGGTCTATTTTTATATGAGTTTTTTTGAAAGATGATATTTTGGCTTGTGTTGAAACTTGAGATTAGTTATCAGAGTTATAATATCTCGAAGGATTTTGGTTTCTTTTAGAGGATTTTTTGAACATCATATTTGAGTTTTCATATTCATTCTTCTTTTGCCTTAAGATACTCTATAATGTAAATGGCAAGGCCACATTGTGAGACACCCCTTGTTACTGGTGGCTCTTTTGATGGGGGGTTTCTGAAGGGTTTTTGGCTTTCTCTTTTATTCAGTACAAATTATTCAAAATGATGGGCTCCAAACATAAATTGATATTTTGCACTCACATATTTTCAGTTGCAAAATATACATAAAATTTTAAAATTTTCATGTTTGTACTTAATAAACACACCTCCCAGGAAGAACTTCACCTTTCAAATTCAGGAATCCTACAAATTTTAGCATAAAGGACCTTATGCTAAATTTGTAAGATTCCTGAAATTTAAAAAAGTTCTTTATGGGCTAGGTAACCCATGAGAATGGGTTTGTAATTCAACAAAATACAATGTGCAGTAGTAGTTGCAGGATTTAAATCTTTACAATTCAACAATGCTAGAGAGAACTTTTATTTTGTAACATTCTTCTTCAATAATTATTCAGTCTAAATTGAATAAATTTATTCATTGTAGTTATTCAATGGCATGTATTGACCTAGACTCTTGCCACATCTTTAAATGAAAATTATCTCTAAATGGGTCCTTTTCATTGACACAAACAATATGAAATCCGATGTGCCTTACCTAAGGTTAGTTTCGCCATTAAATGATCCTCAAAAGAGTGAAGCAACTTTTAGTGAAAATATGAAGTTGACAAGTTGAAAATCATCATAATTATCATAGGGTACATTCTCAATAATTTCACTACTCATATGACAACATCACAGTAGGTCATGTAAATTTTTAAGTATAAAAGGAATTGAAATTTTTTTAATTTGTTTTGTCAATGTGGAAACTGACCCTAAGCTATGGCATACTAGGGTTTCTTTTCAGGATTTTATGATATAGCCAAAGTGGTGATCATTCACAAGATAATTTAACCAAATTTGTCTACATATTGGATATGAAAGTAGGGGAAAAATAATGTTTTTACTTTTTTGGGTACCTACTTGAACTTATCAAAAAAAAATTGGCAATTTGAAAAAAGAAACTTTCAAAATCTGGCGAATTTGGGTAATTTTTTTCATAAAAAATCCCTTTGCATAGGTTAAAATTTGGTGAAATTTCGCCAATAAAAGAAACACAACTGTATACAATGGGGACTTTGTGATTCCCCATAATATGTTGTATATAAGTGACCCTTTCAGAACTTTGGAAATACTGATGAAACCCTAATACACTTTTTTATATAAACATAGCACCCAGCAAAGGTGGGAAAGGGAGGACAAAGAGATAGAGAGGACCCCAAATCTGAGCCAAAAGTGCACAAACCCAAAGGGTGTCACAAGGGGGCAAAGGAACAAAAAAATACTAGTTTAATATATGTACACGCCAAAGCTTTGAGTTGACTTGGAGGGGGTAATACAACAAGGGCATGGATCAATTTTGAGAGGTGTATTCGTTCTTTTGTCACCAAAACAAAAGGACCCACATCATCTACATAGACTCCATAATGTATTTTAATATTTGTACTTGCCATACTTGGCCCAACACATTGTTTCCTCCAACTTTTGGTGATTCGGTTGCCCATGGATGAAAAAGATCATTTCTGAATCATCCATGGATGAAAAAAACCAATGATGTTGATCATTTCAAGTTGCAATGGAGCAAAAATATTTCCAGTTATCATCCATTGGTGGTCAAGATCATTTTCAATCACTTGGTATAAATAAATAAATTTGGGCTCCACGTTGCTTTGCACTACCATTGACAATGATTAAATTATTTTTTGTGGACATAAAAAAAAATTTGTAATTTTTTTTCAAAAGATAAAATTTTATAAAAAAATTTATATGTCATTTTTTATTAATATTTTTGTTCATTCTTGATTTGGTAGGCAAAATGTTAACAAAAATCTGGTTCATTAAACAATTTCACTAAAAAAATGCAAATAAACACAAGAAAAAAACATTGAAAATATATATTTTTAAAAACCAAATACAAACAGAAAAAAAACATTGAAAAAATGAAAAATAGACAACAAAAAAAAATTCTACAAAAAAATCTGATCTATGATGAATTATAATCTGAAATGGCTTTGAAATTGTCATAGCAATGATCACCAAAATACCCAACCTATATAAACCAATTCCAATGAAACATTGTCACTGAAATAAATAAATATGAAAAAAAATGATGCAGATATTTTCTAGTCTCCTATGGACACCAGGACACCATGTAATATTTTTTGTACTTGTATTTTATTGCATTAAATATTAGTTAACTCTCCTTCTTGTGACGATTGACTTAAATTTGGCATGTCACATGAGGTCAGTTTTGACAACCTTGGGTAGTATGCAATGCAATAGCTTTCACTTTCCAATATAATATCAACACCTATGAATTTGTGGATCTAATAAGTTTATTTAAATTGAATAAACTATACATAACCTTCTGGCAAGAGGTTTTCAAGCTTCTGAGTGGTTTTCTCCTCATCTCTCACTATGCATAACTTCTCTTTATCTCTCCAGATGATCTTCTCTCCAGAGAGAGCTGAGACTCCAGAGAGCAATACCTAGCAGAGAGTGCAACAGAGCACATCAAAGACTATACAAGGTACAATTTGTTGGACTTGCCTACAAGGCAAGGATATTGTGTTTAGAAGTCTCTTTTCAGAAGTGCTCCAAGCTCCACATGAGCTGCTGAGTAGCAGAAGTAGATAGGCCTTTGGGGTAGGGTTTGAGAGAGTGGCAACGTCAATTGAAACAACGGCAATGAGTGGAGTTATTAGGGTTTGAGAGTGTAGGAATAGTGGGTACACTACTAGTAGTACTAGTGTTTAGGGCAGGGCAAGGTTGAGCTGATAGGGCGAGGCAAAAAGAGATAGGAGCAAGGCAGAGTGAGCAGGGCGTCAAGTAGAACCCTTGAGTTGCAGCATACGACCAATGGTGAATTTGCAACTAGATCCACTTGCTATCCCCACCCATCTTTTTGGGTGTTTGCGAGTCTATTGTCATGTCTATTCTTCTCACTTTTTTGCTTTGTTTGTAAGTACACCTCTTTTGAAACAATATTTTTAGGGTTTTGAAGGGGATTAATGGGGTTTTCAAGATTGAGGTTTATGGTCTTGATATCAGACCAAATATGTTAGGCCGGGGATAGGCATGGCAGACCTTGCAAGTTATCAGTTTCTAATGCATCATTGAACACCCTAGTTGTTTTAGTTATCCCCATAGGTAGCAGATGGAGAGCCAGCTATTAGCTTTTCCCTTATGCCCAAATGTGTTTTAGCTTCTATCCATCTGCCCATCATTCCCATCCCTCCCAGTTTACCTTAACCAGTCCCCTCACCCTCTTTGGGTCTATTGGCCCCCTTTTCATCTCGTTCACCACACCCACTAGGAGCTTCTCTTGTATGTGTCATGCAATCCTCTCCCTCGTGACCCGGCATTCCGTGTCCCTCTTGTAGTCGTATGTTCAGTGTCCCTTTTTAACATAAACATGGATTGCATCCATAAACATCATAAATGCTTTCCATTTGGGTTTACTACATCCTTGTTTTTACCATCATATTTCATATGCACTTTAATTTGACGTTCAGCGGGCTTTGCTCCTTTTATTTCGACTCGCATCTGATCCTTCTGATGTTATAACATGGCATTTTTTTGGTTATTCCTTTTTTGGTGTTTGTCTTCTCCTCCATGGGGTGGTGAAAAAGGCCACCAAAAGACTCATGCTATCACAACCCTAACTTTGGGCTTGCAACCAAGGCAAAGGGGTTACAAGGTTGTGGGCCAAGAGGAAGCCTGGGAATCAAAGCAAAGAGGTCGCAAGGGTGCGGATTAAAAAAAAGCCCGAGAGTCACATCACATACTCCCGGGAGTGTAAAAAAGTGTGAGGGAGTATGAGGGAGTGAACCCTCACACTCCCAAGGCAACTCTCACTTTGGGAGATGGAGTCCCGATCGACCCCCAAAACTTCAGAGAGCAATTTCAGGGGTCAAAACTCAATGGCTTGTGGCGTTTCTTATATCATTGGAAAGGTCTTGAAACATAGATGTTTTAAATGGGCTCGCATTGCTCATTTGAACATCTGAAACACAAGTTATGGCCAAAAGAAAGGCCAAGAATCAAATTGCCAATTTGACTCCCGACTAGAAAAAGTCGGGAATCGACCCGATTTACTTAGCTATAGAAGGCATTTGACATATCATTGGAAAGCTCTCAACGAGAGCTATTACTTTGCTTTAGACCGCATTTCGATCCGAGGTTTGCTTGCAAAGTTATGGGGCTCCAAAGTCACGGGAGTTTCAATTGGCGCGATTTCGATGTAACCATTTGGATGTAGGCTCTGTGGCCAGCCACAAAGTATACTATAAGGGGGAAGGTGGTGGCTTCCTCCAAGTTTGGGCCGTGGTGAGTCTAGTGTGTCTGTGTTACCCGTGGCTCATCCTAGCACCAAAGGTGTTCCAACTATGCACTAACCACTTTGTGTGGGTTGTGTGTAGGCTTGTGTGCGTGAGTGAAACTTGTCAACTCTTCCTAGTCCCATCCCGAAACTCCAACATGCCCCTCTACCCTTCAAAGTGTTGTGAGCTAAGGAGCGTGCCCCGACTCTTCCCTATTTTGTTGTCTTCTATTTGGACTCCCATTTGAGTCCTTCAAAGAATTGGGAGTGCGTCACATGTTCACTTACATCAATACATGGGTGGCAACTAGGAGGCATTACAAGAGGAGCACACATTATAACACTTGGTTTAGCTTCTCACAAATGTTTGGAATCAACTCCAAATCCTACCCAACCTCCATCAGCACAATTATGTTACGCACGGGCCCTTCTTCATGTAAAGGTGTATGCTTGAGCAATACATGCATTAGTTCCAAACACACCTACAACCCCATCTGATGAAACCACAAGATTTTTTTTACCTTTTCCACCCACTTACTAAAGTTGATTTCCCCCTTTTGTTGATGACTTCCATCCTAAGATAGAGGTTACTTTAAATCGGAAAACATTTGTTTCTGCCTTGGCTCGTTTATCACATCTTTCTTCTAATGGCTTTTTGGGTATGGTGTATGAACTTTTACAAGATTGTTTTGTTCTAGATGATTTTGCTAATGCCTTCGACCTTTTCTTCGAGGCATGTGGGCACATTGTTCGAAGTCATGTTTCACCTTCAATATCACGTTTATTTTTTACATTTCGATTCTTAGCATTGGAAAAGTAGTATGGAAGCATACGTCCCATTGTGATTGATGAAGTGACCTATTGTTTAGTTGCCCACATTCTAACCATTCAATTTAGGGATACTTTCATAGAGCATTTTAATCGTCACCAGTTTGGTGTAGCGACCTGTGGCAAGTGCAAAATAATGGTTCATGATGTTTGAACAATGTTAGAATTACACCCAAATTAAGTGGTGTTACAAGTGGATGTTCATAACACCTTCAATTCAGTGTCACGGTCAACCATTTTTCAAGAATTATGGTCTTCACTTGGTTCTTTGCCCGTAGTGTGTTGGTCATGAACGCAACGTGGCTTGTGGCATTATCAAATGCGAAAAGCGCTTGAGCATTCGAAAAACGACGTTCGAAAATGGGTACCGCCTTTTCGACAACCTACTTGGCAAGATCTTCGATTGTCCACCAACCGTTATAATTCTTGTCAGGCTTCATGATTTCACAAGCCTCTTTTGCACATTCGTCGTTCGTGGCTACATTGTTGTCCGCAAGTGTCAAACGTCCACAAACATCAACGAAAAAATCGTTGACATGCAGAGCAAGACCAGCTTCCTTTTTGTGCAAAGGTTGCTCGCTAGCTAGAAGCCATTGCCTTCCCTGGCCATCAAACGCGTGGAATATGGATTCGTCATGTGTGACGAAAATTAGTGGTTTCTCCCCATTTTGCAGGTTGGGCCAGATGACGTCCGAGCAATCATCGGTGAACGTTGGCATCTGCTTTTCGTGCTCAGCCATTTTTGCAAAGATTGTCCACGATAAGCAACAACATCGTCTCGTTCATGCTCGCCCATGTACACTCCTTTGGTGGCTTCTCGGTAACTATGTCCGAAAATTTTCATCCACCGAATAACATTGCGTTCGGACAATTTCACAGAGAGCCCATCATCAAGGTTTGGCAAAACCTCCTCATTGATGTACTTTGTCAGAGTGTGGATGCGCACCTCAAACTTATTTTCTCAAAGGTAGGTGTCGATCTTCTTTCGTACGTCCTCATCTTGAAGGAAACATCCTAATTTTTTATGTTTTTCGCGTTCTGACACGGGAATGGCACCCGAACGCAGAAAGGCGTTAGCCCAATTTCGAATTACCTTCGCGTAGTATTCACCTTTGCTGTTTATGGCTATTGCCATCATTACGCTGGCCAATTGCCACTTCTCTCCATTCTTAACAAGGCAAAGGTAAGCTAGGACAGCAGATCGCCACAACGAATGCATGGCACTTTCACCCTTTTGAGCAGCTTTCTGTCTTTGCTACTCAAGAAGAGCGATTGTGTCTGTGAGGCGCTACAAATTCTTCCATGCGGCGTTCAAGGTTGCCTCCTCTTCGTTTTCACTACTATCGTCATCAGTGTCTTGTTGCTTGTTGTCTTCATTACTGTTGTCACCGTTGGCGACGAGTGCAAAGAATGAGGTTAGCTTCTTGGTCCCAACAGTTGCCTTCCTTTGCTTCTGGTGACGCCGGCACTTTGAGCGTTCCAAGTTCCCCACGTAATAGGTAGGCCGCTTGCTCTCCAACTGGACTCGCAACTCCTCCAATCGTCCCTGCAATTGCTCCACTTCGTCCTCGCCAGGCTCTTCCACGTCTTCAAACTCAAGCTCTTCCTCCTACCAAACAGCGTCCTCACCAAGCGCGTCAATGTCAACATCAACGGTCATCTTGCCGTCGAACACAGTCACCTCCTCCTCCTCCTCATGTCTAGACTCATCCTTGTCGCGACGTGCCTGCCTGGCCTCAGCTAGTCTCTTGAGCTGCTACTTTCATTTGTTAAGTTTCCCCATGGTGGCCACTATTGTCTGTGAATTAGATGTGGGTGAAGACGAAGTAGTATGGGCTTGTGCATGCCTATGCACGAGCCCACCAGAAGGAGCAGAGGTCGCGCCACTCCATAACCCTAACCCTACATCCCTTAACCCAAATTCAAAAAACTCCTCGGATTTATGCTGAAATTTTTTGCTCAAATTTGGCCACGAAACTTTTTTTACATGTCACCTTTAGGTGTCATGCACTATAGTAGGATGATTGCCTTATTTTTCTCGATGCAATAACACATGTTGAGACTAGCACTTCCCCATTCCAAATGGCACTACAAGATGTCTAAACCATGTTGCCCCAAGATGTCCACTTTCATGTCCAACCCTTTAAAAGCCTAATAATTTAATCTTACCCCCAATTACAAGCTTCTTTGGCAGATCATTTACATGAACATAAGTTTGCTTCCCTTTTAGTAGACATTCCTTCAGATATCTCATAGCACATTTTCGCTCATGTGCAAGTCCAAAGGTAAGCACTTGGTTATTAATTCATTTTACCGCACTAATATTTTGTTTATCATCAACTCACTTTTTTACATCACTATGTACCCATCTTAGCTTACCACATCCTACAATTGCGCACCTTTCATGGTGTTAATGTGATCATACCATTGATGATCTAAGTACCCATTTGCTTTGGTGCCTATGTGGTAGTGAACGTATAGTAGCCTGTGACACATTTCAAAATATTATTGCAGCCATTACTTTGGAGAACGAAACACATGTTCAAAGGGAGGTCTCCCACCTTTTCTCTCGCCACATTTGATGATGAATTGATATTCTTATTACTAAAGACGACTTTCGTACTTTGATGGACATTCTAATTATTGATCCGATTCACATAGATATGGTGCAACAAACATCAACAAAAACATCACATGCAACGATGATGGCTGTTAAAGAGAAGACATGATCTTATGCCAAATGAGCACCGGGCGATGATTTCATTCCCCTTGCATTGAAGTACATGGGTGTCTTCATTTTTGTTTTGATTCATTCCTTATCATTTATGCATAGACCACTATCGTGCATCATCATTGGTCTTTTTTAGTCCCCTTGATGCTCATTTCCGACTATCAATAACATGTATCCATAGCCTTGTAACGTGCACAAGCCATAGCGATTCTTTAATGAGCTGCTGCACTTGGTCAAGGTTCCTTATCTCTTCCACACAATATAGCTAGTGCACCTCTGTCATTAGCCAATTTGTGGTAGACAACATCTTTTTCATCTCAAATCTTATTTGTTATCATTGATCATCATTTTGTAGCTTTGGGTCATATTTGCATAGGGTTTTCTTTTCTTTATTTTTTGTTGATTGTTGACTTTCATTCATTTTTCTTTGGGTTGTGTCTACTTATGCTCTCTTTTGCCTTGTAATTTTGTTGGATGGGTTCTTGTCTTTCATTTTTATATACAAGGTTTTTCTCCTTCTTCCTTTTTTTTTTTTTTTTAGTATATCATCCAACAAAGAATAATTATGAACTTTCATCCATGGGGAGGAGGTTTATATTTTTTTTGTCCATCTACAAGAAGATTATGAAAATTTTCATCCATCCATCAACATGAGGGTTATGGGGTTGCTTTCAAATCTTTAAACAAAAGGCTATGTCTGGTAACCAACTCAAGGACATGGATTATCAAAAATATCTTTGATATTCTCACTCCTCAGTTATTTCCGGTAACCAATGTCCTCTTGCTGGTTACCTAGTCCCTGATGCATAATGAGGGGTTGTGGAGGTTGTTAATATTGAGTTGGCTTGCATTCACATGCCAACTCATTGTCATCCTTCAATACATGTTTCAAAGAAGCATCCATCCATGAAAACAACATTTCATGGTCTGTAAGGAATGTCCAACATGCCATGTGGACAGTCCTTGATGAATGGACTAAGATGAGGATACATAATTTAAATATAAAATGTTAAAATCTATTAATCGTTATTATCATTTTGAAACATTTTGGTGAAAGATGATGTCTAGTTATATGAAAAAAAA
>Ga0209611_10014489_pt1 | contig 10512 bp, 12 predicted proteins | sample S1TSphgellanicum_3_FD_187693 | JGI IMG/M metagenome (GOLD analysis project Ga0209611, IMG submission 187693) | Host-associated microbial communities from peat moss isolated from Minnesota, USA - S1T2_Fc - Sphagnum magellanicum MG (SPAdes) (version 2) | ecosystem: Host-associated > Plants > Peat... | reverse complement strand
ACATAATCAATACCTGTTTCAGATTCACACCATGCCATTATATCTTCTCTTGAATAAGCGCTATCTCCGCGAATAATAATTTTTACATTCTTCCATCGTGAGCGTATTAATTTTATTACTCTTTGCAATTCCTCTAATCCTCCTGACGCCGGGTCAACATTCTTATGCACGAAGTTTTGATGCTAGTAAATGTTTTCCACAAAAAACATAAAGTGGAGCATAACAATATCCAAGGGTAATAAGGATTAAAAAAAGTTGATTCTTGATTACCATGTACTAAATCATCAGTCACATCTAAGTCCAATATTATCTGTTTTGGTGGCTTTCTGTAAGATTCTAAAAATATCTCAACTAAGAGTTTTTCTATAGCTGATCCATCATGTTCAATCCGATGATACCGACTATCTTCAAAGGAAGTTACGCTTTCTGGACAATGTTCGATCCGATTTAAGGTACTTTTTCCAGCCAACGTAATAGATTCTTGTGACGAATTAATCGCTTTTCCTACGCAGAGTGCTGTCCTTGGGTCGTGACGTAGCGTTTCATGATCATTTATATCTTCATAGCCCATGATTAAGCCATATATTCTCTGTGCAATTAAGCTTCTTACTGGATGCAAAACTTTACTTGGGTCTCGGTAGTCTTTGAAACATGCCGCTACCCGTGATGTTATTTCTCTTTTTCTGTTTTTCTGTCCAGTTCCGCAATTAGTGTCAATCCTGCATCCGATGTTACAGGCTTCCCCTTGAAATTAACTACAACTGGACATGACTTTACCTGTTCAAAGATGAACTGTTCCGGTATACAATGGTTTTTATCTGGGGTCATACAACAAAGCTGCTGGAATTCTTATGCAACATACATTCTGGCAGTTTTTGACCCCTATTTTCTCTCATTCTTGTGAGAAATCCGGGTTTAGTCCTTTTCTAAGCACTAAAGTTGGTTTCTTTATTCTTAATAGGTGTATGCAAAATTAGCTTATGCACTTAAGGGGGGAACCAGGGAACGGGATCGTAGGGGCGCAATGCCTTGCGCCCCTACCGCTAACGACTTGTTTCAGAGCGAATTTCTGGTAAAATATCTGAGATTTCTTGTTCTGATTGAATATGCCGTGCGAGGACTTGAGCAGTTGCCTCTAGTACACGGTTTGAAAATAACTGGGCTAAGTCTTGTCGTAAACCTTGCCCAATATAAAATTTGAGTAAGGCAACAGTAGACATATCACGATTCTGGGCTATTTTTTTGAGGGAATCTAAGGTATCTTTTGGGATTTCAAGAGAGACTGTCTCTTGAGTGCGGGGGTGTAGTTGTAATGTAAATTCTTCTTCAGGCAAGTTCAAACTAGTGATTTTATAGTTGATAGATTAGCAGATTTTTGGGAATCTGAAAGCCAGCGATTTCCTCTATTTTCTGCAAGTCCCTTACCTGAGTTTACCCTAGCTCAAGTGAAAATTACGGTTTTAGAGTATGCTGCGATCGCTCTGTGGCATTGTTTATCAACGTCAACCCACAGATTTTATTAAGTATTTATACTTAATGCAGACAGCTAATATTAAAAGGTTTTTGTAATACATAAAGTATTACAAAATGAAGTGCGGAATGTGGGTTATACGTTCGTTGAAATCCTTGGTAGGGGCGTAATGCCTTGCGCCCCTACTTAGTTTTTTTTGGTTGCAAATCATTTCTCATTTCATACAGTAAGTACAAACTGGCAAACGTTAGGATTTTGATTTTGATGCAAGAGACTAACGAATATTGACACGTTGGCAGTTTCGACTCGATATCAATCCATTTGGCAGTATTGTTCTGCATAAAGTAACAGAGTGGCTACTTTGAATGTCGTCAGGTCTTGACGCTTTGAGCAAATTTGCACGGGTGAGGTTAGCATTCATTACATCGGCTAACTCCAAGTTAGATGCTTCCAGATTTGCCCCTTGCAAATCGGTATCAACTAGCAAGGCAGTGTTCAGGTTGGCTCCACTCAGATCAGCGCCTTGCAAATTGGCATTGCGAAGGTCTGCCCACTCCAAATTTGCATACCGAAGATTGGCGTTTTTGAGATTAGCTCCCTTAAGGTCTGTTGAGCGCAGGTCAACTCCTTTTAAATTTGCTCCTGACAAATTCACTCCCGACAGGTGACAGCCAAAACATCTATGTGTTGCTTGAAGCTGTTGAATAGTGTGCTGTAGAAGAAAACCATTACTTTGGCTTACCAGGGCGGGAGTCAGGATAAAAGCCATAGTAATGAGGGGACGTAGGAAGGGGATCATAATCGGAACTAATTTGCCATTAAAAATGAACCCGAGGGATTAGCTGGCTGCTGCTTTTCCTCGCTGACTACCTGATTGCTATCGTCCTTAGTGTCAGTGCGGTTACTCCAAACAGACGTAACAACCTCAATTTTATGGACCTGTACTAGTCCGCAGTACTGGAAGACAACGCTATGCCAAACACCAACATTTTGCTTGATTTGTGGAACCAGTAAAATAGGAACTCCTGCTGCTAGCCAGGCTTCTTGTAATATGGGTGGAGCTTCTACAATCACAATCGATTCAGCCGGGATGGTGCGGCGAGCTATGATCCTTTGCCCACCGATAAACAGAGTTTCCGTAAAAGAGATGAGATTACTAAGAGCTTGAATGTCGCTAATATCGCCCTTAAATCGGGTTGTGATTGGAGCACCTAAGTCTTTAATCATCTGAGGGTCAGGTGCATGATCGGAGAAAAAGTAAATATTCATGTGTCCAACAATATATAGAAGTGGAATTGACCCTTGGTGTTTGAGCCCATTGAATTAGAACCTTTGCTGGGTGTTCTGCTAAAAGTCCTAGTCAAGCTTACCCTTCTGACCACAGAGTTTCAGCCAAATCAACAGCCACATTAATGACTGATGATCTGAATCAAAAGTCCAAATATGCTATACTTAGTCACCTTATAATTCTTCCCCTCAGAAAATCCTTGTTTTGTAACTCTAATCCAATTGTCCGATACTTTTTAAAGAAACTTATGTGCTGAAAGATATACTTTTATAAGTTTATAACTATTATAAAGTCATATACAGATTGTGTGTTTCTTCACCTAAGTAACTATATTTATAGATATATATATAGGACTCATATTTAATTTGTGAAATACACGTAGGGGAGGCAGTTGCTCCACTTGGGGAAACCCCAAGTGGAGCAACTGCCGTTGTGTTAGGACGAAGGACGTAAAGCACCATTCCAATCTTTCGGTGCCGTACTCTCGGCTTCACACCCTACGATTTTTGAACGAGGTTAGCGCTCTTTTATCACTGCTAGCGAGAGAATATTTGAAGCGACCGCAAGTCGTGGCTACATAGACCTAGTCCGCCTAGGCGGACTAACCTAAAAATAGGGTTTCAAATATCATTTAGCGAAAGTGATGAAAGCTGTTCACGGGCGATCGCCCCTTATGGATGTAAAGAAACCTTGCGATTTCTTAGGAGAGCGTTAGGTATTGTAGGGTGAATGCCAAGCCCCAGAAACCCGGTCTCTCTGCTTTCACGAATCATTTAAAACTGCGATAGATTTAATTTCATAGGGATCTCTTAGCAGGGAGATATTAGCAGGGAAACCCACGACACCCATCCGTGGGATTGGAACTTATAGGCACGAATGTTTCTCGCTAAAGAGCGCCAGAAGCGCAACACATCTTTTTTTTAAGTGGGCGCTACTCCCACAACGCGCATTTTTTCTGGTTCTTTATTCCCTGCTCCCTGCTAGAAAGCTCCCTTCTTTTGTAATTAGTATGACATTAAATATAGAAAAATAGGAACAGAGATGTCACATCTGATCTTCAGGTGAGATGATATGGAGATCAATATGGGTGAGCGATCGCACCAGTTGGTCAATCAGAGAGTCACGGATCAGAATCTGCCAGTGTGAGCGACGAGTTTGACCTAAAACCACTTGAGTAATCCGGTAAGACTTTGCCACCTTAGCAATTTCTTCGGCTGTGTTATTTCCAGATACTTGCAAGAATTCGCCCTTAAACTCCTGGCAAAGTTGCTTGCAGGTCTCAATGTAAAGTGCTTCCTCTTTTGTGAGAAAGTGATCGGGTTTTTTGACAAACAAAACATAGGCAGATGCGTTCATGTAATCAGCAAGTTTGGCTCCCCGTCGAATCAGCCGTAGAGATTTTGGCTCAGTAGAAACACAAACCAGTATTCGTTCGTGAATACTACAGACGTGTCCGGTTGGCGCTTTACCGTTGCTGTTTAGTCGGGTTGCTTCCCGAATTTCTTTCTTTTCAATGTTATCGGCTACTCCCCGCAATGCCAATTCCCGCAGAGCAAGCAAGTTACGGTGTTGGAATAAGTTTTGCACAGACTGCTCAATTTTTTCCAGTGGATAAATCTTCCCATCCAGTAACCGCTCTTCCAACGTTTCTGGCGTGACATCCACAACCACCACCTCGTCAGCTACTTCTAATAAACGGTCTGGAATACACTCCCGCACGACAACCCCTGTAATTTGAGTCACCAGATTGCTCAGGCTCTCCAAGTGTTGAATATTGAGCGTGGAGTAAACGTCAATCCCTGCTGCCAGAATAGCTTCTGCTTCCTCGTAGCGTCTGTTTTGCTCTAACTCTAGAAAGTCACTTGGTGTCAGTTCATCGACCAGAACTAGCTGAGGTTGGCGGGCAAGGATAGCATCAGTGTCCATAGAGGTCAGTCTTAACCCATCCCGTTCTATTGTCTTTCGTGCAATTACCTCCAAGCCAATGGCCTTGGCAGATGTTTCTGGGCGACCGTGGGTTTCCAGCCATCCAATGACTACGTCTATACCATCTTGTTTGAGTCGGCTGGCTTCCTCTAGCATCTTACAGGTTTTGCCCACACCTGGTGCCATGCCAATGAAAATCTTGTGCTTGCCGCGATGGGCAGGACGAACGTAGGTACTGTAGGGTGAAGCGGAGAGATCACTACACATTATTCGTGCATTAAGGTTGAGAAAGGTCATCCTACTTTGATCCTACGCTGAAAATTTCCTGAAAAATTCTCAAATTTTCTACTTTCCATGTAGTAGCAGTCGAGTGTGATTCAATTTTCAAGATCAGGGAGGCAACGGTAAAGCAAGCAAGAGAAGTCGCAGCGATCGCCCCTAAAACCCTCCAGAGTCTTTTGTTTGCGTCTGGCATTGTTCGGCTGAAAACCGCTTTCGACGCCTGATCCTGGACAGGAGATGTAGCCGTCGCCGCTAGACGCGGACCTAAAAAAGCAGTGACTTTCCGCGCAATCTCTTTTGCTTCCATTTTTGAGGGTAGGTAATGCCAACTCTGAGTTTGGGGGTCAAAGACCGTAATAGCAGCGATGGAGTGAATATCTAGTGCAGCGGCGTATGCAGTTATTGAAGCAGATAGATTTGCTTGGTGACTCAACCCAAAGTAGGGAGTTTCAAAATCGTCTGTTGATTTACTTGCAGTTGGCGGAGATGAAACAACGGTGTATTTTGAGAAAGTCTTCAAGCTTACGAGAACCTCTGTTGCTGATTGATATCGTCGTTTGGTTGCTTTCTGCAGTAACTTGTGGAGAATCTGCTCCAGAGATTTACTGATTGGCATGGTCAGATATGAGCGCCATATCCAGATGTCTTCACAGCAGTCATACAGGTCAAAGGGCGGGATCTGCGTTAGCAAGTGCAAACAAGTAACACCTAGGCTGTAGAGATCACTGGCAAATACAGCTTTGCCTCTAACTTGCTCTGGCGCAGCGTATTCAGCACTGCCAATTAAGGTTCCGGTTTTGTCGAGTATTCTGGCAGTGGTATACTGAGCAGCCCCGAAATCTACCAGAACTAGTTGGCGATCGCTTTGGCGACGAATAACGTTGGCAGGTTTAATGTCGCGGTGAATCACCTGATGCTCATGGATAAACTGCAACACAGGTAGCAACTGTTGAAGCAACTGCCAAATTTCAGCTTCACTGAATGCTCCCGCTTCCGCCAATTCTTGTTCTAAGGTTTGCCCGTCAATCCATTCTTGGACTAAATACTGCTGTCCATCCTGCGCGAAAGTGTCCAGCAGTTGGGGAATTTGAGGATGCTTGCCTAGGAGAGCTAAACGTAGAGATTCCTGGTGGAATAGTTCAGAGGCTTTCTGGTAATGGTGAAGAGTGTGGTGTTGCGGAAAGAATTGTTTGATGACACACAGTTCAGGCGTTGAGTGACCACCAGACGTGATATCTTGCGTCTGTTCTCGACTTTTCTCATCAACAGCAAGAAATGTTTTACCAAAGCCACCTTGACCAAGGGGCTTGAGGATGCGGTAGCGGTTATTTAGCACTGAGTTGGACTGGCTGAGTTTGGGAACGCTACCATCTTTGGAATACTCCAAGGATTCGTGGGTGGAGGGAAGCTCGTTACACATAAAAAGGGTCGTAGGGACATACTGACATGACGAAAAACACCTAGATGGAAAGACCATCGCTTTTAGTTCTTTCTAAAGCCAATCATGAGGTTGATCTTAAAAAAATACAAGGTATAACTTAAAATTTATTATTATATTTATGGAAGTATATGTTTCTATAAATAGAAATGTTCAGTGAGTTTAGGCAATGTTTATATCTCCAAATATAGAGAGATAAATTAATGTGAAATAAACAGCTATCTTGAGGGAAAATTTCCTGAGATTTTGCTAAATTTGTTAAATTTAATAGAATAGTTTTACTACTTATGTGCTTATTGTCCAGATGTTACCCCTCAAACTTATTACTCATCCCAGCAACCCACGTTTGAGAACATTCTGGTTAGTTGCTGGGATGTTTATAGTTGTAGTTCTATTGGAGTACGTAACTCCACCAGATTATGTGTTTGGGTATCTTTATATTGGCCCCATTGTGCTAGCAAACGCTCGCTTGAGTCGAGTAGCAACGCTGCTAGTCACTCTAGTTGCTTGTGGACTCACGATTCTGAACGTTTGGGTTCCGGGAATCTATCATGTTAGGGCTTCGACTATTGCTACTCGATTAATTGTAATTCTAGCACTGGTTGTGACAGATGTTCTGAGCGCTCGCAACCGTCTATATCAACAAGCTCTCTTGCAACAGACGGCAAAACTTCAGGCACAAGAAAAGCTAGCTAGTGTGCGAGAAGACTTTGCCTCCACCCTGACTCATGACCTGAAAACTCCTCTTTTGGGGGCAATAGAAACTTTGCAAGCATTTGAGCGAGAAAATTTTGGCTCTGTTCTCCCCGCCCAAAAGAAGGTTTTGGCTACCATGATTCGCAGCCACCAGACGAGTTTGCAAATGGTGGAAACTCTTTTGGATGTCTATCGTAACGATGTCGAAGGACTAAAGCTTCGGTTAGCACCTGTAGATCTGGTTGCGATCGCTGAGGAAGTTGCAGCAACATTAACCGAACTAGCATCCAGTCGTCGCGTCTATATTTCTTTTAACTATGGTGAATCAGACTTCCGCAAGTTCCTCTGGGTTTACGGTGATGCCTTCCAGATCCAACGAGTATTTGCCAACCTCCTGACCAATGCCATTAATCACTCTCCTCGAGGTGGCAAGGTGGAGGTTGTGCTGGAGTCTGGTTCCTCTTATCAAACTGCTAAGGTTATGGATTCTGGCGCTGGGGTTACGCCAGAAGAACTGCCACACCTCTTTGAGCGGTTTTACCAGGGACACAGCGATCGTCAAGCAAAAGGTTCAGGGTTGGGGCTGTACTTGACTCGTCAAATTGTTGAAGCCCATGGTGGTCAAATCTGGACGGAAAATCGTGTTCCTAACGGCGCAATCTTTGCGTTTCGCCTACCTATCTTGGCTTTTCCACTGTCTGTATCTACCTGATTGGATTTTGGATTGTGAAAAATTTGCTCTTCTTCGCTATGAAGCGCTCTATCTGTCGCAATCTTTGTTCAAATTGGTATTATTTTCTAGCAGTTTTACATGTTTTAAAACCTTCACGCTGCTCAATCCTATTTCAGTTATGAAAATTCCAGAAATACACTTAGGGTGGAAACTGCCTACCGTATCCGGGTTGTGGTAGGCAGTGCCCACCCTACAAAACTTAAAATTTTTCACAACTCCTGCACGGACTGCTATATGAAACTAAAAATATTTAATCTTCTCACTGCCTCTTTGGTTACTTTGGGATTGTTTGCAGATGGTGCAAGCGCTTTTAACTCTAATCACATAGCACCTCAAACAAGCATAAAAGAAGCACACCTTTTGAAAGGTGGTAGTGGAAACAGTAGAGGATCTGATAGGGAATGGGCTCAGAATCAAAGACTGGTGTCAGGAAATCAAGCAGTTGAGAGTATGCAGTTTTTTTCTGTTGCAGTTGCTCCGAATACAACTCAGTCTAGTCAACCAAAGTTGGCATGGCAAACTGATCAGAGTCCGAGCTTTCTTGCAGGAGTTTTCTTTACTTTCGTACTCATTGGCTTTATTTTAGGATGTATTCTTCAGTATAGACAGTATAGAAAGGAGCGTGCTAAGCGGACGGCTGCAATCCTCCTGGAAATTGAAACTTTAGCAAAGATACGCCTCCTAGAAAGGAAAAATTTAGAAAGGATAGAGAAGATGAAGTCTGATATTGACGAAACTATTATTCCTCAAAGGGAAAAGCAAATTGAAACCTTAGAAAGAATATGGAAAATGAGGTCTTAACAAATAAATTTAGAGGATGTTTGAAAAGTCGGAAAGGGTGTAAAAAAGCTCTCTCAGTATAAGCTGTGAATAGATAATAAACAGCACCAAGAGAGCGACATGAGTAAAGCATACCCCAGCAACCTGACACACACCCAATATGAATTTTTGAGCGACCTGATTCCAGAACCAAAACCAGGTGGCCGCAAGCGTAAAGTCGATATTTGGGAAGTTCTGAACGCGATTTTCGCGAGTTTTGGTGGAAGGAGTGAGATGGAGAGCATTGCCCCAGTTGGATTGGCGGGTTCCCAGGCACACCGTGACCGTGTTTACAATTGGTAATTTAGCATAACAAGTACTGAAGAGCCAAATAATTTGGTCTAATCTGTCAGTTGATAATGTTTTGGTTCCTATACCTAAAGATAAGCAATTAAATGATAATGAATGGCAATTAGCTAAATCTGTTTTTCAAGGTGTTGCTATAGACAAAGGTACAATTGATAAATCAGAACAGATTCAATCTTTAGGTCAAGCAATTATCGAATTGGAAAAACAAATAACGCTACTTGATCCAGAACAACATAAAGCTGCTGTTCAAATAGCACCAGGACCTCAGCGTATAAGAGGGTTAGCGGGAACTGGCAAGACAGTTGTACTAGCAAAAAAAGAAGCTATTATACATAATATACCAGAACTTTCAAAAAAACGTATTCTTTTTACATTTAATACTCAGAGTCTTTATAACCAAGCAAAATCTTTAATATCAAAGTATTAAGTAATCGGACAGAAATAATTACACATTAGGTTCTAGGCTGGATAAGGTTTTCAGGTCAAAGTTTGTGTAATTAATTTTGTCTTACTACTTATAGAGATGATAATACTGAAGATCCTGATTGGGAAGGAAGACTTCATATTCGACATGGTTGGGGAAGCTCAAGTGCTGAGAGACGTTCTGGAGTTTATTCTGACATTTGTAAACGTTATAAATTACCAAAAATATCATTTATAGAATCACAAAGAATAGACAAAGAAAGCCATTTTCGGGCTTGTTTCAAGCAGATCCTAAATATAGGAATAGAGCCTTTTTATGACTATATTATAGTTGATGAAGCACAAGATTTCCCTCCTGATTTTTTTTTCAGATACTGTTGCAACTTTGTATTCCTAATGAACAAACAGGATTAAGATGTATTTATTGGGCTTATGATGAATTACAAGGTCTTTCATCTTTAGAAATACCAGGGGCTACTGAGTTATTTGGTTTAGATATTAATGGTAATCCTAATATAAATATGGACGGTGAAGATTACCCTGAAGGAATGGAAAAAGATATTGTACTATGTCAGTCTTATCGCTGTCCTAAAAGTGTTCTTATGTTGGCTCATGGAATTGAAATTAAAGAGACGAAACGCTACAAACTTGGTAAGTTACTCTCAACTTTAACTAGTACACTGCGGCGTAAGTGTAGATAGGGTTATGCTGCCAAAAGCTTCCCCTTATAAAGTCCCATACCATAACCGAATTTACGCCCTGGAGTACTAGGCATTTTTTATTAATGTCAGCAACACCACATAACGGCAAAGAGGAAGACTTCCAGTTGTTTATGGCATTATTGGATGGAGACAGATTTGAAGGACGCTTCCGCGATGGTGTTCACGTAGCAGATACTTCCGACTTGATGCGACGATTGGTTAAAGAAGATTTGCTGAAATTTAGAAAATGAAGGGCGCAAAGGTAATGTTGGCTTCGCTTTGACTATTTTGCAACGTCGGCTTGCTTCTTCACCAGAAGCTATATATTCCCACATTCCGCACCCTTAACTGTCACAATCGGTTATTACGGAAATAAATAAATGAAAACAGAATAAAAGAATACACGAATAACAAAAAAAGAGATTT
>Ga0209611_10014488_pt1 | contig 10513 bp, 10 predicted proteins | sample S1TSphgellanicum_3_FD_187693 | JGI IMG/M metagenome (GOLD analysis project Ga0209611, IMG submission 187693) | Host-associated microbial communities from peat moss isolated from Minnesota, USA - S1T2_Fc - Sphagnum magellanicum MG (SPAdes) (version 2) | ecosystem: Host-associated > Plants > Peat... | reverse complement strand
TTCTTGTGGTTTTTGTCATGGGGACCAAAATCCTTCAGCAACCAATTCTTCCTACATGAATAAATAATCTTCATTTTTTCTAGAATTATTGATCAAGTTAGGGTGGAATACGGAGGTTAGTTTGACCTCTTGATTTCAAAGGGTTAAAATATCATTGTTATGTTCACAAGTGCCTTTCAGCAACATGCTCTCTTTCACTTGAGAGAGCTGTCATGGAATGGTGGGCAGCAACAATGTTTTTTGAAACCTTTATAATCTGCCAGAAATTATAGGGCAGCATACAAATTCCCAAAACTGCCCGAATTTTTTTGAGCATCAGAACTTTTCCAAAGGCAACCAAAATGTTTGGGCAGAAATGAAAGGCTTCTTCAACCTTTATAATGTGCCCAAAATTATCTGGCAGCATAATAATTCCCAAAGTTCCAAAACAATTCAAGCATTGGGATTTTTCCAGAGGTGCCTACAATTTGTGGGCAGACATGAAAAAAAATCAACCTTAAAAATCATCCCGGGCAGATTAAAATTCAAAAACTACCCAAAATGTTTTTAAGCATCCTGGAAAAAAATTCTCTGGAGGATTTTTGAGTTCCAAAATTTTTTGAGCAGAAATGAAAATTTTCAACCTTTATAATCCGCCCGAAATTATCAGGCAACATAAAAAATCCCAAACTGCTGAATTTTTTTCAAGTATATTGGAAAACATTTCTTGAGAATTCTATAGAGTGCCCAATATTTTTGGGCAAAATGAAAATTTTCCTCAATTTCCCAAAGCTGCTAAAACGTTTTGCATAGTTTGACAAACCCCTCAATGTGAACAGTTCAACATGGGGTTAAATTAACCCCATAATAAATACTATTTTATCTATCTTGTCAGTGTGAACACCATACGGGTTAGTTTACTCATTACATTTTAATCATTCTAACCCCAAAATTAAGAGAGGATTAAATGGAATAAAAATATCCTTACTAATCCTTGGTGTGAATCAAGCTAAATAATTTCAAGACACACCTGGGCAAGTGTATTATAACTTCAAGAAGATTTTAAATTTAAGAAAAAGGAAATCATCCTATAGACTATATTAGCACCATACAAATTGAATAGAAATTACCACTAAATTTGAATAGGGACACTCACTGAATTAGGGCCAAGACTTGATTTCTTTAATAATAAAAAAATTGGGTTTTAATTCTTAAATGAATTCTCTTCCAAGGGGCACTTGGTGGGGTCCCCAACCCTCTGAAGAGGGTTTGTTTATTTATATAGGAAGGTAGGGGGAAGGGGGAGGAAGGGGAGAGAGAATTTGCACACTCGTTGAAAAAAAGCAAGAATTAGTTGTGGTTGCAAGCAAAAGAAGAGCCACAGTTGACTCACTTGCTTATTCCATGGCTGCAAAAAAACCGTGTTTCATTGACATATTGAACCATGCAAGCAAGCTCAACAGTACTTCTGATAGTGGCTGCAGTACCCCTAGCGGGATTGTCGAACTGTGCTTCATATCTGATTGGGTTTCACTATCTCTTCAGTTTTGTCAAGGTGTAGGTATCAGCAATTTTTTTTTCTACTTCCATAGTTCTGTAATCTCATGGTACCAAAGGTTTCTCTACATCCCCATGATGTTTGTTTCCAAGAAATTGTCAAGTGGTGTTGAAGGTCTCGGGAGCAGAAATCTGATCATTTTGTTGAGCTCCAGTAGACATCAGTAATTCTGCAGACTGGTGGCAGCTGGTGCAGGACTAAAGATTTGGGTTGCCAAACTCGGGGAGGAAGGAGAAGAAGAAGAAGCATTTGAGGAGGAAGCTTGAATTGGTGAAATTTCTAGAGGCGGAGGAGAAGTTGAAGTACACCTTGAGCTCGAGCTGCAAGATGGGCGTTACTGTAGCTGTGGCAGATGCATCGGTGCAGGATGGGCAAGGTTTGTCAGCAGTGGTGGAGCAGGTAGTGCATGTGTGGTTGATGGTGCGGGCACCCATAGTGGCACCCTTGCTGCAATTGGCTGTGAATGTGTGCCTGGTGATGATCACGATGCTGTTCGTGGAGCGTATGTTCATGTGCGGGGTGCTCATCGTCATGAAGCTCCTGGGGAGAAGCTCCCCGCACAAGACTTACAAGTGGGAGCCCATGAATGACAACGACGACGACTTGGAGCTTGGCAACTCTAGTTCTTATCCCATGGTGCTGGTGCAAATCCCCATGTACAACGAAAGGGAGGTGTACCAGTTGTCGATACAGGCAGCTTGTGCTTTGTCGTGGCCAGCAGACCGCATCGTGATTCAAGTGCTGGACGATTCCACCGATCCTTTCATCAAGGTAAGTCTAGCTATCAGTACTTGCAGCTGCAGTACTACTCAGCTGGTACTGATTTGCTGCTGTCCACCTATTAATTGCAGTCCCAGTTTTAGTTTTATGGCTCCTGGGGTTGAAAAAACCCTAAATAACTACACTTGGATGTGAGAAATATTTTTGCAACTAGGTTACAAACTGAGGAGCACCGCTGGAGCTGCTCTGAGGAAAACAAAACCCATTTTGTGAATTCATGATCAGGAGCGCCTAGAAGAAGTGCAAATGTAGGAGCTTGTGCTTATTACAGCGCTCATCATCGCGAGTTCATAAAGAGTCTGCAAGACTGATGAGAATGAACTATTGTTGTTGTGGATCATTAATGCTGCTGCTGTTGCTGCAGGAGCTAGTGCAAATGGAGGTACAGCGATGGTCGAGCAAAGGGATCAACATCAGGTACGAGATCCGTGGCAACCGCAACGGCTACAAAGCCGGCGCTCTGAAGCAGGGAATGCATCACCACTATATGGGCAAGTGCGACTACGTTGCCATCTTCGATGCGGACTTCCAACCGGACCCGGAATTCCTCCACCGAACCATCCCATTCCTCGTCCACAACCCGGAACTCGCCCTGGTACAAGCGCGTTGGAAATTCGGTAAAGTGGACTACACTTCTTCATTAGCTTACCCTAAACCCAACCCCCCCAAACTCTCTACACTGACTGGACTACTTACTTCCCCAAACGCACTTTCTCCAACAACTGGACGCGTCACTTCCACACAACTTGTTCTCCACTAACCGAGCTCCACACTTCTACAAACGTTTTTGTCTCCACTAACTGGATTCCCCCATTCACCAAATCCCACTTCCTTCACTAACTGGAGGCCCCAATTCCTGAAACACTTCTACACTAACTGTGCCTACACTTCCGCAAACCCACTTTCTCTTGTAACTTCACACTCACCCCGCCTGCCCATTTCTCCAAACCCTCTTTGCCCACTTCTCCAAACCCTCTTTGCCCACTACTTTTCTAAACCACACAATTAACTAGACCATCAATGTGGTTAATGTGGCTGATGAAATTCTTCAATACATCACTGAATTTAACAAGGGATTCGACTAGATCAATTACAAAAACCCTAACTCAAGAGTCAAATATAATGCTACCTGGGGACAGGTACTAGCCTAGTTACTAGTTAAATTTAAAGAGGGAACTAGTTGACTATAGTTAGGTAACCATGGTTAGTCCACCTTTTTACTAATTTTCCACACTATGTAACCACACTCTCAAAATTAAGACTAACTAAAGGGATTCAAAGTATAGCACATTTTCCAGAGAGGGTTTCATTATAGGTATTGCTAGCTAACTCTGTTTAGTTCATCTTTTTTAGTGCTATTCTGAACTAAGCCAACACTGTTCAAATTCAAAGAGAGGATGGAAAATGGCAGTGGGTCAAGCTGGTATCATTTACAGTCTGTACAAAAACCCTAATTCAATTGACCCTTCCTAAAATGGGGCCATGAATTGACATGATTTTAAGCTTCTAGAAACGCCTTGAAAGTTGAGAACAAACAAGCACAATAAGTCCACAAACAGGGCATTTAGGGTTGAGATTTTTCACTTGAAGTAACTTCAACTTCCAAAAGGGTTGGGTATCATTGGATATGCATACATTGGGTTCTAGAATCTACTCTTGCTTTAGAAGGCAAAACACAATCTTTTCGTTTAATGGGGGATTATGCCATATAATCTGCTTTGTGTTAAACAGGCCAGGTATCTAAAATTTCTACTACTAATGTAAGTATCTTTGCTCTTTTTCAATTTTGTGATGAAGCTGTAGTGGCAATCATCCATAAAAAGATTTAGCCAAATTTGGCTACTAACTAACCTCAAAAACCCACTTTTACATTTTTAAAAAATTTCCACTAGATAAAAATGAAAAAGACTGACTACCATAGGGAAAAAGTTGTCTGTGGTCACACCATTCAGTTCAAGTACTTTGATTACTAGGGTTTATGGGAGTTAGGGTTTGGGGGGATGGTGCAAGATTTGGCTTTGTCAATCATGGGAAACTAGCTTTTTTTCTCTTTTACATTTTAAAATCTCTTCTTAAAATGAACTGCCCCTTTTATATCCCTGAATTTATTTGTTTAATTTTCCCTAAATTTTATGCATATTAGCATTAATAAGCCAAAAGTGCACCACCCAAGTGACCACATGAGTGACTTACAACTCAACCCTTATTAGAGGTCAGCAACACCACACTTAGTTTACTTATCTATATAGTTTCATTTAACTTAACTCCTTATGTTGACCTTGGTATGTTTATGACCACAGTCAATGGTGAGGAGTGCCTTATGACAAAGTTGCAAGAAGTTTCCCTCAATTACCACTTCTCTGTGGAGCAAAGAGTGGGGTCAGCTGCATATGGCTTCTTTGGCTTCAATGGTAAGCATAAATTTTACAATGGGTTTTACATATATTTTGTGAAAAATTTAAAATTGGTGTTTTATCTTGCATGGATGTCATTACTCATATTAGGTTTAGTGCTTTGTGTTCATTTACTTCCTGGAATTACCAGACTCTCTAGTGTATCTACATTGTGAGGTTAGGTTTAGAAATTACTTAACGTTACGGTCAGGTTCTAAAAAACTTCATAAAATGAAACCAGGCTTGGTTAGTAAGTTATTTCAAATGACCACTACTAAGGTACCTGTGGCCAATAACCAACTTTATAAAAAAAGAATAATTCCTGTCTTTTGAAATCAATGGTAAAAAGAAATGTGAAAAAGAATCAGAATTTGAAAATGCATTTTTAATCTGTTGAATTCAATCTTAAAGAAACATGTGAAAAAAATCAATCTGTGAAAATGTATTGTAAATTTTGAAATTTTTTAATCAATGTAAAATGAAAAACATTAGAAAGAAATCAATTTATGACGAGGTACTTAAATCTTTTAAATCAATGTTCAAAAAAATTAATTTGGGAAAATGCATTTGTAATTTTCTATATGGTAAACCCCCTTTATAATCACTCCCATTTTAATCACATTCTTGTTTATGTCACACATCTTTTGGTAATCATTCGTTTTTAGTAAGAAACATCAATTTTTTAGAGTCACTATCACACTCATTAGTAGCATAAAAAATTTACAAAGCTTTCTTAATAAATGTGACTATAATGAGAGAAATCTAGAACAAATATTAGGGTTTTGTAAATTGTAATTCCCTTAATGTTGTTTTTTGTTCAAATTGTGCAAACTAACATCAGTGAATCTAGTTTAAAACATGCAAATAAGCAAAACATATGTAAGCTCATCAAAAAATAATAATTAATTAAGAAATCTAGTTAACAAAATACACAAGCTATTAGTTAAAGAGCTCAAACTCAATGTGTCATTAAAACAGGCAGAAATCATAACCTTCTTCAAATCTAATGATGCATAGTAGAGGTTACAATAACCCATAAATTGGCACCTTTATTCTAGCATAAAGGGCTGTTTTGTAAAATTATTTTGCCTGATGGAATGTGACTATACACATTTAAATCACAATTCATTAGTATTCCAAATGAAGTGGTCATCAAGGGGGTGATTATAAAGGGGGTTTGCTGTATTTGCATCCAATGAAAACATGATGAAAATATGATATTAAAAAAGTAATTCACAAACAGCCTTAGGAGTTATGCTTATTACATGATGATGCAGGGACTGCTGGAGTATGGCGGGTTCAAGCAATGAATGAAGCTGGAGGTTGGAATGACCGAACCACGGTTGAAGATATGGACTTGGCTGTGAGGGCAAGTATGTGCGGGTGGAAATTTGTGTATCTCCATGACCTTGAGGTAATAAGTTATAACCAAATGATCTGATTGGCAAAATTGTTTTTCAACCCAAGAGAAAACAAACTATGAAATGGGTTATTGCACATCTAAATGGTGAAAAGTAAAGCTGGTTTGCAAATTAGGGGAAACAATTGGGTGTCAAAAAAATTAGGGTTGATGCCATGTTTCATGAGTGGAACTTTGGGTATACTCTGCCCTTGATTAAGTACTGAATCACCAACCCATTTCTGTTTTGGAATCTGGACTGCTGGGTTATACGGAACAGTGCAAAAGTGAGTTGCCAAGTACTTTAAGAGCCTACAGGTTTCAACAGCATCGTTGGTCATGCGGCCCAGCAAGCCTTTTTCGCAAAGTGTTTCCACAAATTTTGAAAAATAAGGTAAACCAACATACCCACCTGTTTGTAGTGTGTAGTTCATACCCATATTTGGATCCTGTTACTCAAATCCCCAAACCCTAAACCCACCAGATTTGCCCTTGTGAAGACACCCCTCTTTTTGCACTAGATGATGATGAAATAAGTGAAAATTTCAACAAATGCCTTTCAAACCAACATGCAAGGAAAGTCTAACTTCAACCAAAATGAGAAACCATATGTTTTCTAGGTATATAATAAAGGCGTTGATTTGGCTATGGGTATGGATGAAAGTTAGCTGTGGATGGTAAATTAAAACTTTAATGATGGTGAATTAAAGGAATGTTATTTTTATGATGGTAGTAGTAAAAGATTTTTCTGGGGATAATTGCAGAAAGTGAAACTATGGAAAAAAATACACATGTTGTATGCATTCTTCTTTGTTCGAAAGGTGCTTGCACATATTGTTACATTCGTTTTCTACTGCCTTGTTATTCCTGCCACCGTCTTGGTGCCAGAAGTTGATCTACCTTTCTGGGGAGCTGTCTATGTTCCATCCATTATCACCATCTTGACTGCCTTCAGCACTCCCAAGTAAGTATGGCAGTCTTCAATTTTTTCTAGTTTGTGGCTTTTCACTTAAAGTAATAAAAGTTTCCACCTGATTCTGATTTCAATAATACTGAGTATAGGGATTCCTCCATGTTCAGGACAGTTAACTGAAACCCTAAACTCTTTTCTAGGGTTTTTGTTTGTGTTAGTTCTCTTGTATTTTTTAAGCCATGAGGCACTAATTGCATCCAATATTATTAATCTGCAAAAGAAAAACACTCTTGATTTATTGTCCTGCATCATCACACCAAACTGCTCTTGACTAAACCAGCGTTGGGTGGTTATTAGAAATGGCAACAAATAACTCACTAAACCCTAAACCCTTTGAACAGTTTTTTTAAAACATAATCAATACTATGAGTTTGGTCATTAAAGGTGCATTCACACTTGGTGTTAGGGACTCTAATGTTGAGTCCCCTAACACCATGCTAGTCATTTAGGATTTCCATCTACTTACCATGAACAATTTATGTTAAGCTAACATTCACTTAACATTAAGCTATCAGCAGGTTATTTGACTCTGAAATTTTTAGAGAAACTGAAAACTGGAGGTTATTAGAAAAAAAAATTAAATGACCGCCCAAACAGCACTGGACTAAACCCATCCACATTGCAATATTGCAGGAAAAGCTAGTCTGTTATATGGACTTATTGGAAACATTATAATTGGTGCAGGTCTTTGCATTTGTTAGTGTTTTGGGTCTTATTTGAGAATGTGATGTCACTGCATCGAACCAAGGCAACTTTTATTGGCCTATTCGACCTTGGCCGTGTCAATGAATGGATTGTAACGGAGAAGCTTGGAAACATAATGAATTACAAAATGTCCTCTAAACTCTCAGGAAAGAGATCACTCTTGCGCCTCATGAACAACAGGGTCATCAAGGGCTGGCAACTGGGTGACAAGTAGTGTGATCTATCTTGTCCTTTCTAAACTCCTTGTGCTTTGAATATCTTTCTTCTACTTTGATCATACACTAGCCACATGGACCATATGGGCTACTGTATGATCGATGTAGAAATTAATATTTTCATATTTATGGTCACATTTAAAATTCATTTTCTATGATTTTTAAATTCATTTTTTATACAGTCGCTTTTCGCATGTAAATTTTTTAAATGATTTATTGGCTTTATTATGGGCACATGCTCAAACTTGTTTTTATGGCAGGTTAAATATGTGGGAGCTTTGGACAGCTGCATTCTTATTCTTCTGTGCAGTCTATGATTTCCACTCTCAAGGGAAAAACCACTTCTTCGTCTACTTGTTTTGCCAATCAGTTGCATTCTTCCTCGTGGGCTTCGGATATTGTGGCACATTTGTGCCTTCCTAGAACTTTTATTCTTGAATAGATTTTTTTTTTCTAAACAAACCCATCATTACTCATGACCACTGGTAAAAGAAAGGGCTTTGTTGTTTGAGGTTTTTTAAAGGCTCAAGCATGTAGGACTTGAAGCAAAATTTGCTTTGTAAAAAGTTTCACATAGTTATGGACAGTTTGAGGTTTATAATCCAGTCTCTCTCACCATAGTAAGGATTTTTTAAGCCTGTTGGGCATCAGATGGTATATACCAGAGTTGTGCAAGTAATTGAACTTATAAAGAATCACCAGTTCTGATTTTTGAAATATTTCAGAATTGGAGACCTGCCAGGTTGCGGTCCTTTCAGAATCAAAGAACCATTGGTCCTGGTTATTTCAAACCCCTTAAAGAAACGGTGTTCTTCATGGAAGAATTGACAATGAATTGGTGATTTTATGGTTGATTATTTAATTTCTTCAAAACAAGTTGAGAATTGTGGTTAATATAACAGAATCAGGTCTTTGATTCTGTTGAGAACTGCAGGTAGGAATCCTAAGAACCACCCTGATAATGGAGTGGGGTCTGTTGTCTGTTCCTGTATCTAATGAGAACCCAACTCTTGTACCTATATATACTTGTTGTATCTATTGTTGAGAAATGGGTGTCAATGTTCACCTCCTTTTTAATGAAAGCTTGTTCTAACAATTCCAACCTTCTATTACTCTCCAGGTTTTAGGGTTTATATACTATATATGTACACAACTGAGGGTTACATATGTGTCTATGTACCCCCCCTTCGCAATGGCACATTCTTTGTAAGAGGTTCCTTCAATAATTTGTTAGTTGACTAGTTGGGAGAAGGTGTAGAACTTACATGAGTTTGGGAGTTTGCATCTGAAAATGAAGGAATGGGTTCATAGTAAGTACTAAGCATATGCCTCTCATTTGGTAGAGAATGGCATGACTGAGTCTTTCGATTGCTTCCCAGACAATGCAAGGATTTAATAATTTGTCAGAAATTTTTGGGAAACATAATATATGGTTATTTATATCCAGGAGCTGGTGAACTTAATGGGTTAGATTGAAGAGACTGATACTAGTTTGAAAATCCTTGCAAGGGTTACAAGATAATTAGTCAATGTGCTCAACTTGGTAACATTCTAGCATGGTAACTCATGACTACTGTACATGAAGGTCATGATACTGACACTTAAGGTTGTGACTTATGACTGCACTCATGGGGTAGACAAACTTCAAATGTCTACAGGGATGACCAATACCCAATAAATGCACACATTTGGAGACAGCTTCAATCAATCCAAATTCTTCTCTCAGATCCCTCCCCTCACATGCTTAGAGATCTAGGTATGGTCACACTTGCTGTTATTTCCAATGTTAGGCTAGTGTTAAGCAACTTAAAATTAGCTTTGCTAATTCACATTTAAAATTTTAACTTACATTAATTTTTAGGTGGCATTTGGCATGGCCTTCATGTTGAGATGATGTTATTAATCATTGTTAAGTAATATTAAATCTTTGAAAAAAAATTTGATTCAAAGCTTAACACCAATGTTAAGTAAGGTCTCAAAAAATGGACAAATTAGCTCAATGTTAACAAAGATCTTTGTTTATCTTCATTTTGTTTCCTCTTTTTTAAAACAAAGGGGGCACTTTTTTTTGGTAAGTGTGGATTAGTGATACACATTGTTTTTAATTTCCAAAACATTTTTTAAAAATTGGTTGCATTTTCTTTTCTTTTTAAGTTTTCATTTACAATATATAGCAAAGATATCAACTTTTTTTACAAAAATTGATGGCCAAATGTCAACCTTCTATAGTCTTGAAAAATAATATATATCAAATATTCAATGTGATTATCATAACCTAGATCACAAAATCTAACAATTTTATTACAAACAACCTATACACAAAGGAATGAAATTACAAATCACATGTACACAAAGCTTGTCTCACTCAAACTCACCTTCATATTTTTAAACTATTTTTCTAAAGAAGCATCAACATCAATCAATTGTATCAAATTAGAAGACAAAATACAACCCACCTTTGGATCATTAAGCTAGTTTTTGCTTATAAATATTAACTTATCTAAATTATTT
>Ga0209611_10014487_pt1 | contig 10514 bp, 6 predicted proteins | sample S1TSphgellanicum_3_FD_187693 | JGI IMG/M metagenome (GOLD analysis project Ga0209611, IMG submission 187693) | Host-associated microbial communities from peat moss isolated from Minnesota, USA - S1T2_Fc - Sphagnum magellanicum MG (SPAdes) (version 2) | ecosystem: Host-associated > Plants > Peat... | reverse complement strand
AGAGAAAAAAGTTTAGCCAAAAAAAAATTTTTTTTGCCAAGAATTAAAAGTTTAGCCAAGAATAGATATAAGTTTTGCCAATAGAGAAAAGTTTAGCCAAAAATAAATATAGGTTTTTCCAAAAGAAAAAAGTTGAGTTAAAAAGAGATATAGGTTTTGCCCAAAAAAAAAGTTTAGAAGAAGAGATACAAGTTTTGCCAAGAATTAGAATTTTATTCAAGAATAGATATAAGTTTTGCCAAGAGAAAACATTTTAACGAAGAATAAATATAGGTTTTGCCAAGTGAAAAGTTTAACCATGAAGAGATATAAGTTTTGCCACAAGATAAAAGTTTTGCAAGGAAAAGATAGAGAGGGTAGGTAAGGGATTGCTTGTTAGCTGGTACGTAGGGCTAAGAGGTAGGTCTGCAAAGTAAGTAGGCTAGTAGGGTGACCATGCAAAGTAAGTAGGTTAGTAGGGTGACTATGCAAAGTAAGTAGGTTAGTAGGGTGACCATGCAAAGTAAGTAGGTTAGTATGGTGACTATGTGGGAGGGTAGTATGGAGGTCAGGGTTGGCTCGAAAAAAAAGTCAAAAGTCAACGGAATTTTTTTGACTGTGAAACAATATTGATTAACGTAGGGTGACGAGGCGAATGAAAAATCACAGCCCATCCAATGGAGACAACCGTCAACTGGTACAGTCACAGGGGCTGGTTCACTCCATCCCACAAAACATTAATATTTCAAATTCCTCATACCCATTTGATTTCTTCCTCCAATATCATGGGATTCCATACTAAATGCATTTTCTAAAATCAAATCCAATTCCAACACAATTTCTCATTATAGGAAAAGGCTAACCATAGAGAGCCCATTCCATGTTTTTGGGTGTATGGGCATAAGGGCAACAGCCCAAGTGCTAGGCACATAATAAAGTTATCCGTGAAGTCAGGCAAAGACGGCATTGGAACACCGTGTTTCGTCACATCGGGGAAGAGATTTCAGAAAACAGGAAAAAAAAGTACACTGACCTTCAACCGGGCATGAAACTCAGGCCCGGTCTACAAAAGTGCCCGGGTCCAATTTGAAAACGGAATAGAGCAATTTGGTGCTAAACTGAGTTTGCACAGTCCTTTCTTTTCCTCAACGCATTCAACCAATCACAGCTGCTGCTCTGTGTACTGTAGCTCTCTAAATGCTCGCGAGCCTGGAGCATTTAATGCTGAGCGTCAGTATTTCATACCCTTATTTATTAAAATTTCATGACTTTGCGGACAACAGCCAAGAGGGGATGAAGCATCAAATGAGGGGTGCAACTCAGGCCCAATAGGGCATGAGTTTATGGATAACTCTAATAACATGGAAGGGTTGAGAGGGCTACCATTCTCTTGCATAAAGCACTGATTTTCTTTTCCCTTTTATCTTTATCTATTCCAATTCTTTTTTAGTCTTCCTATGTATCGGTGCCCTGCCACTATCAATCCTTTTCTTGTAGATTTAAAAGCTTTGCTCTCTTTTTACTAACAGGTTGCAATCCATTTTCTTGATGATCTTTGTTAAAGCATAAATGAATCTTTGAAATATAAGGAAATGCTGCAAAGAGAAAAAAGGTCCCAAGGATGGTGTACAGAGTGGAAGAAATCTTCCAACTTGGAAGATAGGCCTCCAATATTCAGCTAGAAACTGGTTGTCAAATAACAAAGACAAAAAAAAGCCAATGCTTAAAATATCTAGAATCTGCATATGTCACTTGGATGATGTCATATACGCTGTCATGTATTTCATCAGATCAATTGTAAAATAGCAAACCATGTGTAGAGAGGTATGGCACAACGAATCTTTTCATCTTTTTTCTGAAAAATCGGAAATTATGTGAACCTCGCTAGACGTGTCAGGTGGTCAGCAAGAATTACTTTTTTTTTAAAAAGAAAATTGATCCATCTCAATTAAATTCAGCGACAAATAACAAGAAATTGTCATTGACTTTTGTATCCTTTTAATTATTTTGTGTAAATATGTTTACTACATTTTTGCAATGTAAATAAAACCTGGAACTAATCATTTTGGCGCGTATTTTGTCTAACCTGTTTTTCTCAAAGACCTATAACTACCCAATATTGTATACCCCCACAACAAGCCCCCTTATTCATAGGAACATTATGGTTGTGAATTCATGATTTGGAATTGCTACTTAGTCCTTTTAGGCGGATGTCATTGGTTCATAAAACATAGTGAAAATAAAAACAGATCCATAACCTCATCAAGATGATTTTGCACCTGCTTTTAATGGACCCTTTTGTCAATTTCTGGGGTGAATTTTTTTGAAGTTAAAAAGTTTTGATCCTTTCAAGTTCCAATTACATGTATTATATGTGGGGAAATACTTTGAAATTCAACACTAAGTAGCATGACGGGTTGACTTGAGTGTGCCAATCAACATGTCCTTTGGTGCAAATTTTGCGAAAATACGAAGAAATGTTTTTATTGAAAGGGAATATTCTTTTGAAGTATTCTCATTTTTCTTGAGAAAATTTCCATTTCTAAAAATATTTTTTTTAGAGCCACATTTGGACTCAAATTTTAGTTTGGTAGCATTTTTAAAACTATCTTGACACGTTCTAAAAACTTTTCATCATTAATCCTAGTTCCTCTTGGGATGCTAACTAATAATGTAACCTCAGAAAATTGAAATATATATCACCTAGTGCCAATAAACATTGAATATGTTATCATCAACATTTTTAACAAATCCCTCCAAATGGGACAGATGGGCTACTAATTCAAAATTGGCATGAATTATAAAACAAATACGGTGCTCCACATGTCAAACCAAAAACAAATTCTTGTGGCAACTAACCTTTCATATGCATCAAAATTACTAGAAAAAATTGATTACCTTGCAAAAAGTAGAATCCTTTTGGAGATGGTGGGCCTTTACCATTTGAAATTGTGTTTTTGTTGAAAGGAGCTACAAATCTCTTTTACATATATGAGGCACCACATGAGGCACCCCCTTCCATAGTTGAGGAATGTCATTTACAAGACATAGTCTTGACTCTTTGTCACATCTTCTGTTCAAGTGTGCATGTATAACATTATCCTATTGATGAATTTGACATTTAATGGTTTCATTGCATAGATTTCCTTGATTGCACACACCTGAATTCAAACAACTCGTGGTCATAGTTTGGATCGTCTATATATGGATATTGTAGGTTTATTGTTGTGTTGCCAATAAGTTTCTAGTCCAATGATCGGGAAAGGGTGCAAGCACAAGTTAGAAATGGATCATCAGGCATGGTATGACTTGTTGTGTCTTTCTCCAACATTCAATGATGTGGGCTTGGCTATTGGAATTGTAATAGCAATCGTTACTTTGTATAGGTGGTACTCTTGGCAAAGGAACTTGAAGGACAGTGCCAAAACAACTCTACCTCCTGGTAGTCTTGGGCTCCCTTTTCTAGGAGAGACTTTGGAGTTTCTCCGTGCTTATAAAGCCAATAAATTTATGGAGGACTTTATCAACCCTCGTGTAGCCAAATATGGACAGGTTTGTCATCTATTTTTCCTATACATCTTTGCAAAAGTCCTTTCTATGAAGTACAGTTAAACATTGTTGGTGTGTTTAACCTACTCATGATGTTAGTTTACATTTTAAACTTTAAGGAATGTATATTTATAATAATATCAAATTGCATTGCACAATGTGTTAATTGAAGTTTGTTAATTGATTCTTTTGCATGGAAGTGCATCTTAGGTTATTTCAAGGTATTTCTTTATCCTTAAAGTCACATGTAGAACATTCATATGGAATGTGCATTTTTTTGGAGTTTGAATTTTGAATTGGATTGTTTTCTTAACAATACATGTCTATGTTATGGATTGTAATTTGGACAAGCTACAAATCATTTTAATACTTAAAAATGCAAAGGTATATTGAGGATGTGAAGACATAGATCGAATTTAATTCTTGAACACTATTTGTAATTGTGACATAATTGGATATGAATTTACCAAACATGTTCCTTTCATCATTAAGTGTGTATTGCATACACTTTTTTTAGTGTATATGACATCATGCATATGCAAGTGAAATGCATATTAATTTTAAACTAGAATTCATATACATATTGACAAGGTGATTATATGATTAAAGTTTCAAATTGGCTCAGGTGTTCAAGACACATGTTTTATTTTCTCCACTAGTGTTTCTGGGTCCACCTGAAGGTAACAAGTTTTTGTTTTCAAATGAGAACAATCTAGTGCAAGCCTCATGGCCATCACCTACGCACAAACTTTTGGGGCGCAGCAGCATTGCCACCAAAGTAGGAGAAGAACACAAGTACGTACCCTCCCATCAATATATCCATTTACAAAGCCCTCAACCATATAGATCTAAACATGCATTCATTTTTTCTAAAAATGATTTTTGTGTTGTGTGAAACATGGAAGTACAATGGACTATGAAAACTTGGGAATGGGCATGACTAATAAGCTATTGTTTTGAATGTTTAGGAAGGGTCGCCAAATTCTTTCATCTTTCTTTGGCCCTATTGGCTTACAAAGTTTTGTGCTTAGAATGCATGAAACAACAAGAACCCATTTTGAGCAGTTTTGGGAAAAGAAGGATGAAATTATGGTTGGGACATTATTGAAAAAATTTACCTTATCTTTGGCAATTGATTTATTCATGAGCATTAGAGAAGGCCCTGAATTTCATGCATTAGCACATGATATGAATACATACGTGGTAGGATTCATGGCGCTACCATTGAATTTTCTTGGAACTACATACCACAAAGCTAGGTTAGCACGCAAAAGACTACTTCATAAATTGGACATCATCATATGTCAAAAGCGAAAGGTAAATGATTCCTTATTGCAAGTCTTTTTAATTATTTTGCAACAGTTTAAACTTATTTACAAAGTATTTGATTACTTTCACAATTTATTACCTTGATTAATTTCAAATGGGTAGCATAATTGTTATGCCATGTTGTGGTGGTTCCACCCATGTACATTATACACTTGATAGGTTTCACCAATGTACGTGTTTTAACTATTGTTTTTAATGGCAGGATATGGAAGAAGGAAAAATCTCACCTCACCAGGATCTTTTGTCAATTTTAATTAGCACCCCTGATGATCAAGGCCACCTAGTCACTGATGAAGAAATCAAGGACAACGTTTTGACATTTCTATTTGCAGGCCATGACACAACATGTGGCACAATTGCAGTTGTACTCAAATATCTATTTTTAAATCCGCATTGTTTACAAGAGGTTATTAAAGGTATGTTCCCTAGATCATAAGTTTGGTGAAAAGGTCTTGAGAAAATGCAAATTTTGGATGGAATCACATTTTATATATATTGGCATTGTATGTCATTTTAACACAAATTTATCCTTTTCTCCTTGCTAACTAATTCCATTTAGTTTGAAATTGAAGGTTTACATTTGTGCATGTGATAGAGCAAAAGAAAATTACAATGGAAAAGGTTGGAGACTTGCTATGTTGGGATGACACACGAAAAATGAAGTACACGTGGCAAGTTATCCAAGAGACTATGCGCATACAACCTATAGTGCCATGGGCAACACGAGAAGCAATCAAAGAGATTAAATATGGAGGATTTACCATTCCAAAAGGTTGGAAGGTAAGAGTTGTAAAAAACAATTTTATGTGTTGTGTTTCTTGAAATGAAGGACCACAAGATATGTTAAGTTCAATCTAATTAATAAGTTAATAGAACTACAAAATTTGCATATTGGCACAAGCATACTTGTGTAAAACTATTGCCAATCCATAAGACAATTATTTGAATTTTATAATTGTGTTGGGTGATTCTTAACTTTTATGAAAAACCTCTAGTTTCAATTTATTAAAATAAATTAGAAATTTTTTGGTTTTGGTTCTTCAAAAAACAAAAATTGTGATTTTGGTTCTAGTTTTGGCTTGATTTTCAAGGAAAAAAAAGATTGGTTTTAGTTTCAATTCTCGTTTTGAAAGCTAGACCTAATTCCAAGGAACCCAAACTAGAAACAATAGCTAATCTTTTGATAATCCTTGATTTTAGTGTTTTTTCAAAAATATGGTTCCAATTTTGGTTTTGGGTTTGGTTTTTCATTTTTTAAAATTTTTTTGATTTTGACTCTAGAATTGGTTCCAAAAATTAGACCTAATTTTGATTTTGTTTTCATGAATTGGAACTTGAACCTTTAGTTCTAACCCTCCAAACCAAGCAACCACCCAATAGTGGTTTATACATCCAACCAACACATATGGGTGAGTTTAGAAATAATAACTGACCAAATAATTTGTTTTTTTGGCCTAACCAAATATCAAATCATATTTCAAACCTAACAACACAATTGGAAAATATGTTTTACGTTGAAATTTATATTAAAATTACAAACCAATTTTACATACATGTGTGAACTTTAGATATTATAGGCTACTTTTTGTCCAAACCAATGATATGAAGATGATGTTTAAAATGGTCAAGACTCAACAAGTAGTGCATATAAAGGGTTAAATGTTTCACATTCTAGAAGGTTGTAATTAGTTTCTTTGTCAATTGTAGGGTTCATTAGATGGTGCAAAATACATATATAAATATTTTTGATTAAAAATTTCAAAAGTTTCTAGGGTCTTGGATTGTACATAGTTGTTTGATCAATAACCACATTCTAGATAGGACATAATGTTTGGACTTTAAACTTAAAAAAATTACACTTTGATATTAGGACCTCTCAAATTGAATTATCATTAATCCAAATGTTAAATAGAAATCAACATAATGTTGGATTGAATTTCTTCTTTACTAATTGCATTGATAACCTTCCCCATTCATGGATGTTGTGTAGCTTGCTTGGAGTGGTCCACGCTCGCACTTGTCACCACAATTTTTCCCAAATCCTAAAAGGTTTGATCCATCTCGTTTTGAAGGAATCGGACCCCAACCTTTCACTTATTTACCATTTGGAGGGGGACCTCGAATGTGCCCTGGAAGTGAGTTTGCTCGCATTGAAATGGTTGTATTCCTCCACCATTTGGTGCTAAATTATGAATGGTCAATGATTGACCCTCATGAACAAATGACAATGAGTCCATTTCCTACCTTTCAAAAAGGGCTTCAATTGAGAATCCATAAGAAAGACTATTCATAAGTTCAGTAAGCATACATGATCAAAAACTTTTCCAAAAGGTAGACACGATAATTAATACTCTTGATTTGCCTAGAAATATTTGTGGGAATCTATAAGTTATGAGTTGATTACATTAAGTTTTGATGTTGCCCATATTCATTATATGTTGTAATGTGTTATTTCATTTGAATTCAATTTTTTCGTTTTGAAAGGGAAATTTTCAAAAGGTATGTGAAGAAGAGGTCAAAATAATTGTTAAGGATCGAGGTGAAAATTATGAAAGGATATTTTTTAAATGGTTATAAATATTTTGCTTTTTCATATAGGTGGGTAGGAGAGATGGGTGAGGTAGTTATTTAGTAGATGGTGTATACATACATGATGATAATAATTATGTGGTGAATGGCTTGAAGCCATAGGCTATGAATAAATCCAAAAAACAAAATATTAAATTTGGAAAATGAATAACAAAAATTCATGGAAATAAATCAATGAAATTCATGGTAATAATTTGTTGTTCTCATTAACTCTAGAATCATAACCAATGTATTTTTTCGGATTTTTTTAATGTAATCTAAATGGTAATCATCCATAGGAAGATGTAAAGAAACTAGCAATCATCCCTAAAAAATTTAGCCAAATCTAGCTACAAATTGAGTTTGTGGCAAATTTCTTTAAACGGCTTTCTATATTCATGGCCACACACGAAACCCAATCTATATATTTTTACAATTTTTTTTCTCATTTCTTCATATTGACCACTCCAAGATCACTTCATTTTTGAATTTTGAAATTTTAAATTCCCTTTTTGGCAAAATTTTGCTAGTAAAAAAAATGTTGATTTAGACCATTCTTCACAAGTGGAAAGAATAATCTATGGAAAAGGAAAAGTTTATTTATTTATAAAAATGGTTTTGTGGAATTCAAGATTTAAGATTGTAAGTGTTGTGGACCATTGTCATACATCAACTTTTGTTCAATTTTTTGTGTAAGCAATAATGAATCCTACATATACCATTTCCAAATATGGTTGATTCAACGCAATGAATAATTTCACAATTCATGTAAAATTGGCCTTGTTATGTTTTGGTGGTTCCTTCGAACTTTCAACATTAAGTGTGCAATTCATACATACATTTTTTTCAAATGCATGTGAGTTGAATCATAAGTAAGTCAAATGTGCATGGTATGAGGATTGCAACGTGAAATTGTATGTGCATTCACTAGTAGGAAATGGCCCTTTTTCAACTAGTGTCTCCGACTATGTTTTAGTCGCAAGCGACAAATACAACTAAAAAGCTTTTAGTCACATTGGACAAGTCACATACGTTAGTAGTCACATGCGACATTGGATTATGGATGTAAAGAAAAGGTCAACCAAATACAATTCCATCCTTTCACTTCTAGTATACGTATAGTCGTTTGCGACTTACAATGCAACTTATTTGGTGAGTAGATGCAACTAATAACATGATGCCACATGGAAATACTGGAAATTATTTCAAATATGGTTTTATTGTAGATTGTAAAAATATGGGTTGTCAAATGTAATTTGTCACAATCTATCCACATGGCTCGCACATGAATATTTCAATTATTGAAAGTTTGTTTTAATTTGGAAAGTTTTGGATCATTCAAATCTAATGATCGAGATTGTGCCACATGACGCTATGTCCTTTCATCATCCTTTTCAAGATCTAGTGGCCAAACATGGTCCATGTGGTTTTTAACCCATCAAATCTATTGTGGACACATGGCACATTTTGCGGATTTCACATATTTATTTTCTTGTAAAGGTGTGATTATCTAAATCATCCATCTCAACTTTTTTTTTGGGTGACATGTGGCATAATTTTGGAATATCTTATAAATTGATTTTTTTGAAAAACAATAATTTTACATCGTCCATTTTGAATGGTCACGATTATGACATGTGGGATAATTTGTGATAATTTGATAAAATTTTTAAACAATTTTTGAATATATCTGAACTGTTCATTTCAAATGGTCACAATTGTCACACATGGTTTGAGATTATGTGTTTCATTTTTTGAATCATTTGGTGAAAGCTAGCCCATGTGCTAATGTAATGATGACACATGGCATAAATTTCATAATTTAAAAAAAAAAAATTGCATTTGAAAATTGCTAGGTCATTTGATTGATTTTTTATGATGCTGACACGTGGTTCAACTATATCAACCATTTTAGGGTTTAACTGGGTTTAGGGTTTGATTTTGACAAACAATAGGGTTTTAATCATTTACGCGTTTTTTGGTATTTAAACTATGGTTTTGAATCCCATTCTATATTCAAATTTGAGCTCAAAATGTTTAATGGAAATAAACTCATCAACAAATAACCTTATTTAGGTACCCCAAACTCCAACTCCAAATTGTTCAAAGTTTAACTTGTTAAACATTTGATCAAACATGTGAATGATATATAAGGATTGGAAAAAGATGTGTCAACTCTTAACCTAAATGTCCATATACCCTTTCCAAGATAAAACTAAGAAATTCCATGTTGTAGAATATCTTTCATTGTCATTCAATCCTTGGATTTTGTAAATTGTACAAAGTTGTAACTCTTAAAAACTTCATCAAACATGTAAATGCTACATAATTAAGATTTGAAAAAATGTGTCAACTCCTAACCTTAATGTCCAAGTTGCCTTGCCAATATATAACCAGGAAATTCCATGATGCACAATATTTTCCATTGTCGTCAATCCTTGGATACCATAATGTTGTCCATCACAATAAACCTCCAAAGCGCATAAATCCTCTTATGAAAACTCAACCTTGGTACGGCCATGGGGATCACTACAAAAGGTTACACACCCACCCATCCATTGAAACAATGTTTAGGGTTTAATAGAATTATATGATATGAAAACTAGCAATTGCGAAGTAAATGCCTTAACATTTTAAAATACTCATTTGTTCCATATGGGGGTTTAAAGTTGTAAGCACATACATGTTCTAAATATGTTCCAAAAAATAGCTATAATATCTCAAAGTCTTTTACTTGCCTACCATAGAACCATTTTATTGAACATGAAATGCAAAAGTAGCTTGGTGGGATCTGAATACAAATGGGCCTGTAACACGAAAGTGGGTCTCCACGCAATGTGAACACCCGGGCCTTGAGGGTTTGCTTTGGTATAATTAGTCGTCCTGATTTTGGCGGCGGATGTTTTCTCCATGACGGTTGCATGGATGTGCATGGGACGTTTTGTGTGAGAAGGTGTACGGGAATGAAGGCGGCGCGAATGATGAAGAGGAGTGGAGTTGCATTGATGCACCGAAATGGAAAAGAAGGAGGAGTCTTGATGGAGAAGCCAAGTGGAGAACAGAATGGAAAAAGCTGTTGGGTGTGACGG
>Ga0209611_10014485_pt1 | contig 10515 bp, 6 predicted proteins | sample S1TSphgellanicum_3_FD_187693 | JGI IMG/M metagenome (GOLD analysis project Ga0209611, IMG submission 187693) | Host-associated microbial communities from peat moss isolated from Minnesota, USA - S1T2_Fc - Sphagnum magellanicum MG (SPAdes) (version 2) | ecosystem: Host-associated > Plants > Peat... | reverse complement strand
TTTATTTCATTACAAAATTACATTATAAATTACATTTTATTTTGTAAATGTTTAGAAAATAGATCTCATCTTGTAAATGTTTGTAAATGTTGGTTGTGATAGATCATATAATTTTAATTTTTTTTTTCATTACTCATTTGGGCAATTATATTTAACTTCAAGTTAAACATGGAACAATCTTCTAGAAATGAAAATACTTATGAAGTTAGGATGGAAGATGAACATTTGCAAGAATTTGAAAAAAATGCAAGTGTCCAAAAAAGAAAAAAATAGAAATCCTAAAACCAATGAAAACAAATTTGAAAAAATTACACGCATAAAGATTATTTTGGAAACCAAATAGCAAAAATGCATTATGTTGGGCATTTTATTGTGTTATTGATAATAAAGAAGTTGATTTAATAACTCCTTGAATCATACTTTGTATTTTTTTTTATAATAATCTGGTTTGGAATTTAAATTCAACAACTCTAACAAGAATAAAATTAACCATATATAACACAACTGATGGTATAATTGCATTGAGAAAACATGTAAATATAAACCATTTTACTACTTTTTTTAAATTGAAAAAGTGAACAATCCTTTGAGATAAAAAGAAATACATGTAAAGAAGAAACCAAATATGTCTAGCAATTCCATATCCAAATTTTTTGATGCTAAAAAACCTTTCAAGAATGATGATCTACAACAAATTGTTTTTTGAAGGATGTGGTATTTAAAGGTGTCAAAGACCATCTTTTAAATTGCCATTTGTGGAAAGTATTGAATTAAAACAATTTGGTATGCAATTGTGTCCAAGACTTGTTTTTCCTTTTAGAAAATAATTTTTTCATGAATTACTGCCTAGTTTATTGGAAAAAGTTAAACAATTGTATATTTTGCCAATTTTAACATAATGCCATTCTATAATTATCAGCTTTGATTTATGTATGTCAAAAGATGGACATGATATCTTTACATTGGTCATCAATTTTTTAGGGGTTAATTGGTAGCTAAAACACATTATACCTAGGCTTTTTGAAGCAAAAAATATTACTAGACAAACTTTGATTTAAAATTTGACAAATTTATTGGACACTTATGAGTTGAGGAATAAAATTGTTGCTTATGTTAAGGATGAGGGATCTAACTTTAAAACTACGACTATAGCCTTAAAATCAATTGTAAGTTATGATGTGTTCAATTTAGAAGAAAGTTTTTAAAGAGGTTGTTTTGGTCATCCATTTTCTAATGTATGCTAATATGTAACAACAAATGAAAAAGTTTGCATATCTATATAAATACATCAAAATTGCCCAACGAGATTTGCATAATTGCATAATTTGGCTATTTTTTTTATAAAATGTAAGCAAAAATGGAACAAGGCATGTGTCAATTTGGGTCGTCCCCAAAGAAAATTGAATATTCCAATGAAGACAATGTAAACTTTTCACTATTGCTGAATTTTTTAAGGTTTACATTTTGTTTTTGCCTTTGCAATTTGCTGATAAAGTTATCATTTTCCAAGAAATTTTGCAATTTGAATAAATTATTATAGTAATGAAATATTATAAGGATGACGACAAGAATACCACCTCCATTGACATGGCACATATTTCATATTATTGTTGATTCCTTTGGCCCTATTGTATATGTTTGTATTCTGAATTAATATAGAGGTCATTAGTTATTAAGTAATGCATTAAACTCCACCATATCCATGAATTTAAAATTCAAGGATGAAATTGATTTTGCAACCTTTGACAACTTAATGGAGAAGATGCAAATGTTTTTTTTGAGTTATCATGTTTAGCTTCCAACATCAAAAAGGAAATTGTTATGATTTTAGATTATTTTCTTTCCTTCTTAAGGAAATATGAAGAAAAAAATCCCATTGATATGTTTTCTGTGATTTTTGACCATAGGTTTTAAACCTTTCATCTTGTGTTTTCATTTGTTGGTTGTGAACAAGGTAAGGCCATTATGGAAGAACATGACAAAAAAATCTTTGTTTCGTATTTTTATTTAGTGTCATTATCCTTTGCATCTTTTGGTTGAATCTAAAAGGGGTATTGCCTAAGGAAGTCATTCCTTGTATATTTTAAGAAGCACTTGAAACAAAAAGGATTGTTATGAAATAATGGCATATTCTTAGCATATTTTTAGTGTTTTCTAAGTATATTTTCAAAATGAATTACCAACACCCTATTTACACTTAATAAATATATTATTATTATTATTATTTAATAAGTTACACCCTTTATTTTTGCACATTTTTTGTAATAAAATGGAAATGACCTTCCTAAGGGGTATTGTTGATCAAGGTGTTTAAGAAGACAATAGTTTGGATATCTTTGAGATGACAACCAACATAAGTGAACCAATAGTGGAATTAATTAATAGAGAGTTTTTTTATTTTCAAGCATTATCAAGTGGATGTCGAAGACATGAAGTGTTTATCTCAATGTTGGGAAAAACATGAAAGTATGTTTCCCACAATTGGCTTTTGTGCTAGACAAATTTTAGGTATAGTTAGATCCCAAATTGAGATGGAAAGGATATTTTCTTTAGTTGGAATCTTTATTAATCATAAGGAATGCCATTTACAATATAAAAATTTGGACAATTTGATTTTTGTCAACACAAATTGGCCCACTGATCTTAGGATAAGTTATAAATCCCCTTCTAGCTTGGTAGAGTTATTTGAAATTCATGTAGATTTAGAGAAGGACTTTGAGGAGTTTAAAATAACTTTTGAAAGTGATGTAGTTATGGAGTTTTAAATTTTGGATTAAAAAAATTAGTACAACTTACAAGTTTTCATGTATTTTGAATGATTTTTTAAAATGTGAAAAAATTTAATTAATCAATCAATTCATTCATTCATTCATTTGAGTTTAATTAATGAATTTTTTATTAACCACATGTGAAACCGAATGTGAAAATTGAATGTTATTATATATTATAACTACCATTAAGGTTTGACACTTATTATTCTAAAAGTGAAATGGTCAAATTTTGAAAAATTATATAACAACTTGTGTCGAAATCATTTTAAATTAATAACTTTATATGCCAAAAATGGAAAAAATAGGTTTTAGGTTTATGATAGCCAAAAATGAAAAGGTTTAGATCATCCCATGGGATTTCATGTTTGTTGGTGCACAACTTGTGTTACTGTGTGGTGCATTGTTTTTTTGGTTCTTTCTTTTTGGTTTTCACATTGCCCTATTCATCAAGCTTTGATTTTTTTTCTACATTGTATCTTCCTCATTTGCAATGAATAAGAACTTATTCTCCCATTCAAGTAAAAAAACAAGGGTGTCTTAAACAAGAAGATGTTACTACTATAGGCAATCGTGCTCAAAACTACACAAGTGCTACATACAAGTGCCCAAGTATGCATGTTAGAATTTTTTTTAAAAATTGTATTACATTTCCACCTACATTGCACACGATTAGAACAACCATAATTGGGATTACAACAAAAGGAATACTACTTCCCTTCACACTTAGCATAGAATTTCAAAAGTCATTTACCACACATAAATGGGGTAAAATGTACATGATGTGTTAAGAAAAGTTGTAGTTTATCATACAAGAAAACATAAAATGTAAAAAAAAATTGGTTATGATTTGAAATTATTATCATTTAAAAAGATGAAACACTAAATTTAAAGGAATTATGACACTTCCAAAAATCATATTTGTTAAAAAATGATGAAGAAAAAAACATTTCATGTATTTGGACAACTATAGGCATTTATTATAACAAGTTGCAAAAAAATTATTCCAAACTTCATTCATATGAAAAACAAAATTTGGCAAAAAGGACATGTAATCTTTATTTCCAATAATCCCATCGACTCATCGTATCCCATTTGCACCCTAATGTTTAAACAAAAAATTCATGCACAAGACACCATTTGAAAAATAAAATGCCAAGTGAAAAAATGGACATTTAAAAATCAAAATTGTTTGAATGGATGATTAAAAAAATGGATTATTGATAATTAAAAAATATTTGTTAAATTTTTGGGAACTAATTAATTATTTTGGAAAAACCAACCAAACCTTTCTAACAATTACTATATGTGAGAATTGGCCTATCTAAGAACTAAGTAAGTGTGGAATTTTTTAAAATATTGACATCTTGGTCTATTCTCACCAACCTTTAAAAAAAACTAGATAACCAATTAGGTTTTCATAACATCATGTAAAAACTAGAACAAGTCAGTTCTCACAAAAAGTGAGAATTGCCCAACATTGGTTTCTACCTTACGTTTTTTCTTTTTCTTTAGGTTTGGCAAAAGGATTCAAAAATTATTTTAAGTGGGATTGTAATTTTTGAATTAAAACAATTTTAGTTATGATTTTTTGAAGTTTTTTTGGTAGATTCAAGTAACTTAATTCTAACACTATATTTCTTTGTGAACGTGCTTTATCACCCTTAATCTTTCATTATAATCGTGTTAATTTTAATGGTGATGATATTATGAACTATTTTAGATGAACAAGTATAGGGTTTGATAATATAGTCAACTTGACAATTCCATGTGAAATTTCAAACCTAACCACTTCATCTTTTCACCAATTTTTTTAAATGGATATGAAAAAGAAAATTAACATATATACATTTTCATAATTTGATTGAATTCAATTCAATTTCAATTGAATTCAAGTTACATGCAATGTCATTCAATATTTTCATTCAAATGGTACTTAATTTTCACAAACTCAAATCAATTTTTCCATCATATGTTCCATCATGTTTCATCATCATTGATAGCATGGAGCGCAAGTATGAATAGACTATGTCATTAAAAACTTATAGCACATGTGAAGGTTGTGTTTTATGTGACATTAATCTTTTACCATGAAATACATTCATTGCTTTCACATATGAGAAGGGGTGTTGTGACAATTATAAATGCTTTTACTTAGAAACTAATTTAACTTCAATATTAACTCAGTTTAATGTAGGAACATCTAAAACCATTAATATTTATGAAACATGTTCTTAAAAACATAAACTCGAGTGTCATTATTCCAATAAAAATAAGTCTTACACTATTAAAAATCTATGACACATGCTAAAAGTTGTGTTTTAGCACATACTAAACCATGAAGGTAAAATGTTAACCATTATACGTTTTATATAAGTGGTGAAAAGAGACCATTGTAGGTCAATTTACAACATAGGGATTACATTTGTTTTAGGTGTCTACATATTCATAATTTTCATTCATTTTCTTTGGACTTGATCTTTGAAAAATTTGATAAAAAATGGTCATTATAACCTTAAACCTTAACTCAAATGGTATGTTGACATGATTGTTTATTCGTTCTACCCACATATAGAAGAGATTTCACATTGGTGTAAGATTTGGTCATCAAAAAATTTCTTTGGATTGACATGATGTGTGAATGACATTTGGAATATTGTGTGTGCATATGATGGATGGGCATATTCCATAGAAAGCCATGCATTTATTTAGACAAGTTTTAGATTTAGTAAGGGAAGTTTGAATTTATAAACCTACCATACAAGGAAAGTTATTCTAAAATAATTTTTCTGTTACATGGCATCATGATATCACAAACATAACATCAAGTTTTACATGCATGAAATGCACCCTACTCATTACATGTCATGCCAAAGGATGACATGTTAAAGAGGCAATCACACTTGATAGCAAGTCACTCATAACTCAATGTTAAAGATCCTTGGTTTTTTTACTAATTCAAACCAATAGTGCTAGCTAATATTAGAAATGACATGGTTGTCCATGTGGTGGTTAGTATTCAAGTTATGTTAGCATGGTGTTAGGATTATGTTAATGTAACAAATTTAAGAAAAATGTAGATTTCAAAAAAAATGCCAATGAAGACCATCTTACATCATCTCCAAACTATTGTTAAAGATGCAATAGAATTATTTGACAACATATTTTCCACAACCTATGGAGAAATGGAACACTTTAAAATTTAAAAAAAAGATAATGTAGACAAAAAAACTTCAAAAAACTTTAGTATTGTAGACAAAGACAATGAGTTTCTACAACCTACAAACAGAAAATTTGCAAACAAAGAGAATTTGCAAACAAATAACTTCAAAAAACTTCAACTCTAAGAACCTACAACAAATAAAATGCTACAAAGTTGAGCTTCAAAGAATTTCAACTTTGAGCCCATGAAACCACATAAAGATGATGTAAACAAATAAAATTTTAAATTATCAATTCTAAATATATGTAACCACAAAGAAATAATGCAAACAAAGAATTTCAATGAACTTCAATTTTGAATACTTGAATCCTATAAAGACATGATGAATGCAAAAAAAAATTTAAAACTTCAAATTTGGATATCTAAAACCTTATACAGATGATGTAAAACAAAGAATTTCAAAAAACTTTGAAATCATGCGTTTTTTAAATTGTAGAAAGATGGTGCATACAATCAACTTCAATCATGAATACTTGCAACCACTAAAAGATGTTGCAAACAAAGAACATCAATGAACTTTAATAATTGCAAACAATAATGCAATAATTTAAAACAAGTATGCTAACACCTTTTTCAATATATTTTCTTGAATTCTTTATCAATTTCAATTGTGAAACATATGCTTACAAGTAATTTGTAATTTATTTTAGAAGCTTACCTTAGATGTTTACAATACAAGTCAACAAAACCCATTTCAAAATGATAAAAATGATAAAAAGACCAATCCACCAAAAAAAAAAGCAAAGGAAATAAGGTTGCTATGAACCAAGTTTCAAAATCAACTATGGAGATCCAAGTGAGGAAAGAACATTAGCCAAACCAGGAGCACAACAAAGTCCTTGCTCTTATCAAAACCAAAAGAGATGTACATCTTACAAATTTAAAGAAGGTTAATGCTTGAAACCAATTTGACACAACAATTACCAAGTGGAAATGGATATTTATAATTGTAATGAACGTTAGTTGTTAAACACACCTACACAAAAGTCTTGCTTGCAAAGACAATTCAATGAACCATAACAAGTGAATTTAAGAAAATCTTTGATTACAATGTAGGAACATGACATAATGAAAGCTATTGGAATATGCATTTGCAAGACAAAATTAACTTCAACCTTCCTTGAAATCGTGGGAAGGGAATGTACAAGATGACACATGAATTTCTTGAAAGTAGGCAAATTTAACCACCACATATGAAGGATTTGATAGATGAGAGAGATCACATTTTCAACAAAGTCGGCCTCACGTAGAAAGAACCCATTGACCTAAATGATGCATATGTAGCTCTTGATGTTGAAATAGGTTATGAGAATTTGAATGTGCTAGAAATGATTGAAGATGATGATACTAAAGACACATGGTTATGTACATAACCATTAGTTACACCTTTCATTCTATGAACATCATAGAAACAACCACCCAACTATAGATGTTAACCATAATGCCCAAGAATTTTCCAAATTTTACAAGTGTCTGATTACAAAACCCACTTGGTAATTCCCCAACCCCAAATTCCATCCATATTACCATGAAATTTTTAGAAGAAAACCACCTTGTTGCAAATGTCATCTACAAAATCTAAAAAGTTATTAAATGTTGCCATTGTCTTATTGTAGAACCCCATTGATAATCCCCCAACTTGGGATTCAATCGTTAGCACATGTGGCAATAAGATAAGAACATGATGTAAATATGTATGGAGTACATGTGTAAAGAGATCATATTATTCAATTCACAAAACAATGGCAAAAGTAATAGAGAAAGGTAATAAACTACTCACAAATTCCATTAATCGAATTCTTGTTAGCACTTTAGTAAAGGACTCAAATGTAAGAAATCCTACTTGATAAACAATTGCAATATTTTGAAAGACAATTGCAAGTGGAAGGTTTAGAGGTTGGATGGACTGTTATGCAAAACTTCAATGTCTACCAAGACAATGAATGAGTTCCTTTTGTAATATCTCTTTTGTCCTCTTTTTCCTTGGACTTGGATTTGTTGATAAAATTTTTAATCTATTTAAGTTCATGTTTAAATATCCTTATGTTAGTTAGTGCATCCCTTGAGGTGCAAACACAACCAAAGGAACCAAGGGTGCCAAGGTAGAAGTATTTTTCAAGTGATGTGTGGCATTTATTTGTTGGTCTATAATCCTAAATTTTGTAATTTTCATACACAATTTACCATTGTGTGTTAGATACAAATAATTTTTGATTAATTATTGATCTTATATCATGTATATTATGCATTCATGCTTTTTTATTGCATAAAACTGAATATTTTTTGTCAAAGTTACATCCTCAAAATTCATAATTTTTAGGGCCAAAAACACGTTTGAACCAAATGCATTCAAATGTGTTGAAAAATGAATTCCACTAGTTTCAATTCTTTGCCCTTGTAATAATCAATGTTAAAATCATCTCCAATTTTGAAAAGGAATGGTGCACGTTTGATAAGGAAAAATGATGTTTGAAAAAAATAAAAATTGTCCATTTTAAAAGTTTGAGTGTTTTGAACATGTAAAAGGACTTTTGATTTGCATCAAATTTTGAGCATTGTGAGCATGAACGTCAATGTTGATATTGTAAAGATATCATGTGGATATGAAAGACATCAAATGTCTTTTGGAGTGATGGAGGAAACATGAATTCATCTTTTCAATTATTGGTTTTTTAACTTAATAAATCTTGAGGATTGTTTTGGTTTCAAATTGAAACTAAGATATTATTTTCCTTTGTTGGTATACTTAATTTAATCACTTACAATCAAATAACCTTGAAAAATTAATCTTTATGATTAAAAATTGACTGAGCGATGCAAGGATTGATTGCAAGGCCCCTTTTAGTTCAATAGAATTGATAGATTCTCAAATATAATTAAAGGAGAAATTAGTGGAGTTTGAGGGTTTGTTTCAACAACATGAATTGATGGAAGTATAATTATTACATATTGTATTGAGTTTTGCCTTGCCAATTCAAATATTTTAGAATTTGATCTTATGTTTTTGTGTTAATATTCAAAACTTATAATGGGGTATGCAAGTTTTGTGTTGGCCTACCAAATATTTGATAGTTCCCAAAGTATTTTGTGCTTGAAAAGTGGTTTAATGTTAAGGAACCATTTAAATATGATTAACTAATTTGAATGAAGAAAAAACTTGTTTATGTAAGAAAGAGAAAAAAACTCATATGAATGGTATTAAAATTGTTTAAAAAAAGGAATCATTTAAGTTTTTTGATATTAACAAAAAAAACCAAATCAATTAGTTATTGAATAATAATACCAACCCAATGAAACTTATTAATTTCATCATATAATTCATAAAATGACTATATAACATAATAAAAATAGTCATAAGAATGATTAATTTGATAATTTGTGTACTTTAACCTATGAGACATTTATGTTGTTCATTCATCACTATTCCTTTTTCATTATTTTAATATATTAAAATAATTACCTGAAAAATTCATTGGATGGTTGAGCCATATGTAAAACATCCAAGCATCTCGAGCTTAGTTGTTCATTAAATAAAATTGCTCACATTAACAACAATTATCAGCATTAACCAAAATTAAGAGCAATTTTAAAGGGTAAAAAGCATGTCTTATAGTGAGGGCAAATCCATGTGCAAGGAATGATGGTCTACAAATAATAGTGTGGACAAATGCAATTTTTATTTATTTTTGGAGTGAATTTTCACTACTTGGTAACAAAAATAATAATCCAGTGGAACTCATATAAAGGATTTTTGTGGAAAAAATGCACAAAAAGTTGCCAGATTTTGAGGGGAAAAACTCTGAAATTGCCATATTAAGATAATAGGTCCTAGTAGGTTGCCAAAAATCCATATTTATGACTGCTGCTCAGCATTTCTTTTGGCCAAATATTTATCACTTTAGAGAACAAGGCTTGGCAGTTTCAAATTTAATTTTCTAGAATTTCAACAGTTGAGGAATAAGTATGCAAAATCCATCTTGTGTTGTGCATTTGTAATAATAATAATTCAATGGTTTTTAAATTTTCAACAGTTTCTACAAAGATCAATAAAAAAAAAAATCTCTTTTTTTTGGCTAAACCTTTTTACAAATCATTTTGTGTCAAACATTTCAGTCATAGCTATGGTATAGCAAGACTCTTAATTTTTTCTACTTTCCTTCGGGTCCAATAGCCAAATAATTCTTGTGGATGAAGAGCAATGTGGCTATATCACAAAATTGAGGTCGGGAAAAAACCCTAGGGCTTGAAGGTTAATCTCTAAATAGCATGAAACTAAGTTTGGATCCATAAATATGCAAAACCATACAAGACTCTTCAAAAGTGCCAACAACAAAGAAAGAGGTATGATTGGATTAGATTTCCTGGTGACAATGATTGGCTGCGGTGGTGACATTTGCCTGAGTTTTCACTCTAAATTGTCCAATATTTCACGTTTGTGGTATGATGGGCCTGGCAACATAACTTGCACACTATTTTGGATATGGTGGACCTTGGTACCAAGGGCCCAAATAGGAAGTGCGGGTG
>Ga0209611_10014484_pt1 | contig 10515 bp, 6 predicted proteins | sample S1TSphgellanicum_3_FD_187693 | JGI IMG/M metagenome (GOLD analysis project Ga0209611, IMG submission 187693) | Host-associated microbial communities from peat moss isolated from Minnesota, USA - S1T2_Fc - Sphagnum magellanicum MG (SPAdes) (version 2) | ecosystem: Host-associated > Plants > Peat... | reverse complement strand
TTGGCTCCATGAAATTACTCTTCCTAAAAGAGTTCATCACCATTTTTGGCATGGGCTAATACCCCTTGCAAAGAACACCCTACCTATTGTTTTTTCTATTTATTAGATGTGGGGATTCTCACAAAAATTGAATTAAAAAAAAAAAAAAAAAAAAACTTGCAAGGACTTACTTTGATTAGCCCAAAACACAAAAAAATATTAGAAAAGTGGACATCCCCAAAATAGAATCCTTAACTTATCCCACAATTCAATTACAAGATTTGTTATGAGGTCTCTATTTGTTCTTTATATTAATTAGATGTGGGGGTTCTCCCAAATTTTGATTTATAAATAAATAAAATGCAAGGACCTACTTTAATTGGCCCAACACAAAAATAAATAAATAAATTATTATTATTAAAAAAGTGGACATCTCCAAAAAAAATAGAATCATCAACTTATCCCATATCTATGCAAAAGCTTTGATGGAGAGGGAATGTAACTTCTCCCATACCCTTTAATAAAAAGCCTATTATGAGGGAGGGAGGGAGGGAGGGAAAATAATAATTTTAAAATAATTTCCCATTTAAGTTCTACTCCATGTGTTTTAGAGTGCAAGGTACCAGCTGTTGTGTGCTGTCATGTTTGCTTTTTAATCAAATCTTTCCACTAGGAACCAAAGCCAATGCATGATGATGAAGTTTGACAATTTTAGGGTTAGGTTATTGGGGGCAAGGAAGGGAGGGGTTATTTGAAGCTACCTACCTACTAGGTACCTACCTATTTGGGTAAGCTAGTGGAGGACTTATTGTCATGGTGTATATTTTTTATTAATTAATTGTTTTTTTGGTGCAACTCTATAAAAAAAATTGTTTTTCTTTTCAAATTGTAGATTGGGTTTCTTTTTTCAAATTTTTTTTAAAAAAATTTAGGGTTTAAGGAACTTTGGACCTACTCAAGATACAACCCTTTTTTTTTGGGTCTATTACCTTTTTTGTCCATTTGGCTTGCATAGTACATTTACATGAGTAGGATGGACTTTGGAAAAAGAATGATGTGGTAATTGAACAAGTTCATTTGGAGGCATAGAATTTACATTCTTTAGTGGGTTCATTCTCAACTTATTATTGTCATCAAGGACAATGAGATACAAATCTCTAAAGTGATACCTAGTCCTATGCCCCTTTTCACCCCCACTTTGCAGCTATCTTTAAAATTCCCTCTCGAACTTGGACCCAAAGTTCAAAACTAAGGACAAGCTCTCCAAAATTCTGATCATGGTTCTTTTTTTTTTAAATGGAACAAAGAGACTTGTGCCTACCTAAAAGGTCTATCTACCTTGGTTAGGGGCCTAGTGAGGCTACCTAATGGACCTACCTACTAAGGTAATTCAAGTTATGTACCCACCCACCTAATGTACCTATCTACATAGGCTAGCTACACATCTACATATGTTACCAACCTATTTACCCACCTACCTAATGTACCTACCTACTTTTTTAAATTACCTACCCAATTACCTAGATTATCAACTTATCGACCTACCTACTCACATAGGCTACCTATTTACTTATGCTATCTACCCACCTACCTAGTGTTCCTATCTACTTACTTGCCTAAATTACCTACCCAACTACCTACGTTACTAATCTACCTACCTACATATTCATCTAGGCTGTTAATCCAACTATCTAGGTTACCTACTTACCTATTCGCCCACATATTCACATGTGCCTATCCAATAATGTTACCTACGTACTTAAACTACCTATTCAAATTGGCCTTCATGCAAAATGGGACCAAACTAATTTAACCTCAAGTTTAAAAGGTTTTTTCAATTTAATCCCTTATTGTTTTATCTTTTTGTAGTTCAAAACTACCAAGTCCCTCCACTAGTTTTGGGCAAATTGCCAATGTAAGTTTTATTTACTATTTACATAATTTAGTTACAAGAATTCATTGTTATTTTTATTTGAATTATAAAGGGGCATTTCACCATGGTTTTATTGGTTTGAAGAATTTTTAGATTGACCTTCAGTACCAAAATATTGTAATTTTATACATGATTGCAAAAATAGATTTAATCCAACATGATGTCATAGAACATTTTTCTTTTTAGAATCAATATTAAAATACATCCATATTAGGTTTTCCTTAGGTTTAAGGTTGGTCAATCTAGGTATCACCTTAATAAACATAGGTTTAGCCTAAGCTTTTAAAATTTAATTTATACTTAGCCTAGGTTTAACTTTAGGTTTGGCTTAAGTTTAGCTTTTAAATTTAGCTTTACATTTATTTAGGTTAATTAAATTTAATCATGTTTATTTAGGTTTAGACTAGATTTAACGTTTAAGTTTAGTTTCTAAGTTTAACATAGGTTTCACATATGTTTAGTTGTTATTTCAATACTTGATCTTCATATTTTGAAAAGTTTGTTCAATTTAGAAATATTTAGCACTTGGAAAGAACACAAGGGTTTGGGGGTAAATTTAGTATCCATATTGAGGATCATTTTGAAAGTAAGTTTATTCTAAAAAAACATATTGAATGGGGATGTTGAAGATATAATTGAAAACACAGTAGGAACATTTTTTTCAGTTCTTTTTTTATTCTAAAATCTTCAAACCCCCTTCCCACACAACTTGGGGTAAATAAATTGGAATCGAACAATACATTTTCACAAAAGTATCACAATGCAAGATTTTTTTCTTTTTATTTTTAGAAATAAAATTACCAAGGTTATTACAAGCTAAAATTACAAAGGCAATAGTAATAATCCAAAGGAACGCTTAGATGTGATGATCAATTCGACAATAGGTTGATAGTTGATACCAATGTTGGGTGATCATTCAAAAATAGCCTAGTTACCAACCGATGTCTAGTGCAAGGTAGCAAATAACCTACTTGCCACTTTAGAAACAAATTAATATGCATTTAACATCCTACCCAACCTAGGTAGTATTAACTTTCTAGATATTCAACAATATTCTCTTATAATATTTTGTGAACATTTGTAATTCACCTAAGTAGGTTTTTCATCTTCTTCTCATCCAATTTTTTCATCATCATTTTTTTTCATCAAAAATCATTTTCATCCATTTAGATTTTTGTTTATTTGGCAAAAAAATGTAGACATTGAATTAATTTCACACATGTTTATTCTTTGGGCTCTCTTTTGGCAGTGTGTCGATAAATATTGTTCCAAGGGTCTAACCCTTCAATGGCCACCATCTTAAGTATTAGAAAACCACATGAAACAATATATTGTTTGTGGTTATCCTTGAATGTAATTCCAAGCTTCACTTGAATTCTTGGAAGGAAAAATCTAAAGCTCAAAATTGAAAAATTGTATGTGGGTGCATTTTGCTTTGGATGCAAATTCTCAATTTTCACGACTAAATTTTACAAAGAAGTGGGGAGTCATGTCTTTTATTCTAAATGTGTATGCACTTTGTAGTCTATTGTTTTCTAATTTGCATGTCATCCTTCAAATTCTTGTCTTCAATTCTTCAAATGCATGTTTGAATTCATTGTCAAAAAGCAACTTTTAAAGTTCATATGTGTGCTTAAGCATTTAAGACCACTTTTGAAGTTCTAATGAAGTTTTTTACAAGCTTGAAAGTCATGTGGAAAATTCCAAAACATGTTTAAACCTTGATATCTAAGCTCCTTTGTTTTATATGTTTGATGTACTTGAAGTTTACTTTTCAACACTCAAAATGTTGTAGATATTTTAAACATATAAGGTTTCAATTGGAACCATAATTCCTCACTTTGATTTTGCTTGCAATAAACATAATAACCAAAACCCAATTCTTTTTTTTAAAAATTCATGTATGTGTGTGCCTAAGTTCAATTTCAACAACTTTTGAAACTCTAAATTTTGGGGGTTTTTTTAACATTCTTGAAATTCAAATAATAGACTTTATAACACACAAGTGAACCCTAATCTTTTAACTTGTTTGTTTGTATGTTTGAAGTACTATAGGTGTTTGAAATTTCAATTGGAGTCATACTTTTTCACTTTGATTAAAAAGGCAATCGATAATTAACTAAAGAATCAAAACCCAATTTCTATTTTTGAGTGCATGTTTGTGCTTGAGTTCATTTTGGACAACTTTTTAAGCTATTTTCACATCTTTGGAACTCAAATGGTAAACTTTGAATCATAATTGAACCTTTTTTTTAGAATTCTTTTATTGCATCCTTGAATTATTTAAGGGTTTAATTTTTAACACCTAGAATGCCACATGTATTGTTGGTGTTTAAGGTTTAAATTTGGAACCATAATTCCCCACTCATTTTTTAAAAGCAATCAACCTTGTAAGGACCACAACCAACTTATATTTTTGAGTGCACTTGTGTTTATGAATTCATTTTCCGCAACTTGATCTAAAGTTTTGAAGTTCTTTTCACAAGTTGAAGTTCAAATGGAAGACTTGGAAGCACATTATATATATATATATGGGATCTATGTAAGTTGTTTTGATTAGGATGTTGATGATATGGCAACAAGGTTAACTAAGGTTAAGACTCATCATTACCTCAATATGTAGTGGACGAATTCAATTTGAAAAGATGACAAAGGATTAACTTTGGTGCTTCTTACTTTAATTGTAACAATTAAATCCCTCAAATGATTATGTTGCATTTTTTTTTCAGAAGGGAAGTTATAGCAATTGGATTTGGTGACATCAAACTTACAAATTTTGATGGCAATGATTTGCTTTATAAAATATTAAAAGCATTTTATTCATATGGCAACAACTAAATCAATTTAAATGATAATTTGGATTGTTTATGAATTATGTCTTGAGAGGGGAAGTTGTAGGTGGGTATGATGACATCAACCTTGCAAAATTGATGGTAACACTTTGTTCAAAAGATTCATCTTAGTACCTCTTATTATGTTGGAAGCAACTAAGCCTATTTAGATTATTGTGTTGTGTTGTTTGTTAGGAGGGGGAAGTTGCAAGTGGATCTAGTAACATTGAAAGTTTACAAAATACAATGGCAACATTTTGCACTACAAAATGTTAAATGTTTCCTACTTTGTTTGCAACAACTAAATGAACTTAAATAATGGGTTGTCCAATTGTTTATGAATTAGGAGTTGAGAGGGGAAATTAAAACTAGATTTGGTGACATCAAGCTTACAAAATTTATGAACATAAATTTTGTAGAAATTAAGATTATTGTTCATCATGGATGGGTTGAGAACTTACTAAAGAATATGATTGAAAATGAAACATTTGTTTTGGTGAAGGCCATTGTCAACAAGGAGGCCGTTTTAACTTTCAAATAACTTTGAATCAATATTCAATCATTGTTTAGATATTAAGTTTTAACATGTGCACACATATTTTTATTGTTCATGTTTATCAATATCAATTGATTGTTTACTGTTGTAGTGTACAAAATGATGTGCATGTACATAATTTCCAACTTGAATCATCATATTTCATAAAATGTTCAACTTTTTCTAATGGTCCAATCATAGCACATTTCATTCAATTTTATTCTTGAAAAATATTTTGTTCATTAGGAGGGCATATGGTATTTCATAGAATTGTTTATCGTTTCTTTTTTTTTGTGCAGGGCATTTCAAGAATGTTAATAAAACTTCCTTTGTCATTGTTTCATAAGCTTTAATGCCTAGTGTGAATCAATTGAGGTGAAATTGAAGGGTTAAAAAATGTCCAAACAATATAATGGATCCAAACTTGAACAATCTACCAATGTTGAAAGACACATTGAAGTTGGGCATCAAAGGTTTTTCAAAGATGATTCCAATGACTCAACTATTTATAATGAGAAATGCTTTAGAAAATGGTTTACAATGAAGAGAGGTTTGTTTCTTCATTTCATGGATTTAATTTATGCACTTGATAGATTTTGTAAGGATCTTAGGATTGTCCTATATTCGGAATTAGTGCACAACATCTATGAATAAGGCATCAATGATGATGTTATTAATGAATATTACAATTTAAGGTCTAAAACTCTTGTCTATGGAGTCAATGAAACAATCTTTGAAATCTATTAAGGCTTGTTTTGAGTCTAGGAGCTTGAGGTAACCAACAAAGTTAAACATTGGGAAACACATGCATTAGAGATTGAAGAATTGTCCCATTGTAGAGGAAAGGCAATTCCAAGACAAAGATAAAATAGAAGCATCATGTTTGAAGCCATTGCAAACTAGTCCTTAGGTAGTATTTGACATGCATTTTTGGGTTTCTCGGAGGTGCATCAATGACATTAATGTGTTTGACATGTTTGCCCTAGTTGTTGATTTGTTGAAGAGTGAAACTAAAGTCTTGAATTTCATGGTGAATGGATCCATGCGATATCCATGGTACACTACTTATTAGTAGGTGAAATCTAAACAAGATGGAATTATTTTGTTCAAACCATACACAAGCTTCAAGTTGAAGAGAAAAAAAAATTTGCCGAAATGCAAGAGGTTGTGAGGAAATATATTGAATGATGTTATGGTGTCTTGCAATCAAGTTGGGTAATCCATAATCGTTGCCAACAATGGGACATGTGGAAACAATTTTGAACATAAGGTATGGATGTGCGATGAACGTGATGATTATTTAAAAGCTTTATTTGATCATGGCATTGGACTTCAACTAAGAAGGATTAACATTTGCAACTTACAAATATCAAGCATGGAAGAAATTGAAATTGTAAATAGACATTTCTTATTGAGTTTGAATTTGATTGAACATTAATGAGCCTTGAAATTCTCCAATTTTTATTGAAATAAAATATTTCTACTTTGTTATAGTGTTTTGGTGTGAATTGTTCTTTGTAACATTATGTTTAGGATGTGTTGTGTAATGGCCACTAAGAAGTCACAAAAAGTTTTTTCCATTTGCCTACCAACGTGTTATTAATTATTAGCTATCAAAAGTGTCAATTTATTTCTTAGAAATCATTGATAATAAATAAGGTCATAACATGCATCAAGATCTTGGTATAGTTGTAGTAGATCTGATGTTGGCTAGGAGAATATCTTGTTTTACAACCCCAAAAAGAACCTTTGGGGCTAGTTGTGGGCAAGGAGGGATTCAAACCCCCGACATTGTGGTTTGTAACCACATGCTCTAATCTTCTGAGCTTTAGGCCCCGCCTCCACTGGATCTATTATTAGGCACCTTTTCCAAAATCAATTTTTCCTCTCTTTAGCCCATCACGTCAAAATAACAAGGAAGATGTGGAAGTTTAGGAGTTTTTTTTATAAAAGAAAAAAAGAGGTATTACATTTTGAAGTGTGGAGTAAGAGGAGAGAAAGGAGATCAAAATTTGTATGTATGGGGTTCTAAAGCATGTGACCTTTAAAAAAAAAAAAGGAGGCGTGCAACTTTTTTTTCATCCTAGAGTTGAACTATTTTTCCATAGGGCTTCCCCCATAATATTGTCACCACCAAGTTCAGGATGGATTGATGTGGTTCCTCTACGCCTAAGACACCAGAATATCAACCCATACACAAAGAACCAATAAACGAAAGCATAGGGGAAAAGCATATTGGCTAGTAATTGTGAGGTTCATAGAAACAAAAGGAGATTCAAAGATAGACATATTCATAAATAACTTCATAGAGAGATAAACTTGAATAAAGAAAGAGTGCATATCAAAGAATTTCCTAAAAGAAAAGGGAGGTTCATAGAGGGGAAGATTTTGTAGAGAAAGAACAAAGCATAAAAAGGTTTGCCCTTGCATTGTCATTGCTCTTTTTCACTTGTTGTTGCAGCTCCCACTACAACAAAAAAATGTCATTTTCAATTAGGTGAAATACTTGAATTTAGCAACTTTGGATTTGAAACTTAAAAAAGATTATGTAGTCAAAATAGAAATTACAAAACCCAAGTTGAAAAAGACACTTTTTGTTGTAGTGTCCCCTTTATTTTATCATTGCCCCCTTGTGTTGCCATAATTCCCCTTGCCATCATGTCATTTCAATTTGGGGCATTGCACTTGGAAACAAACCTCGAATGATTGAGAACTCAATACCTTAACATTTTTTGGCAAGTCTCAACAAGGATTTCCCAAGGTAATCATCATTTTTTTCAAAGCTAGGTTTGTTGCTTAGGCACTATGGAACCCCACTCAAAGCACTAAGTCTCATCTTCATACATGAAGTAGTGCTTCTTACACCATTGGGCATGTTGTAAAAGCATTCAAGACTATTGTTAAAAGCACTATTATTAGCAAGACTCTAAAAATTTACCCCTACCAACTCCAAAACGCTAATAGTGGTAATTTCTTTGGGATAGACGTGGAAAAGGAGCATTCTTTTCCAGTTGTAAGAAATTGGTAGTTTCATTGGGATATATGTGAAAAAGGAGTAGTCTTTACACCTGTGAAAAGTGGCAATTTCTTTTGTATAAGACTTGAAAAAGGAGCATTGTTTTCCAAGTGTACAAAAAGTGATATTTTCATTGGGATAGACCTGAAAAAGGATCATTTTTTAACACTTCGAAAAGAAAAACGTTTCTGACAAAAATAGGGTTACAATAAAAGAACGCCATCAGATAACCAAAAGCTTGTACTCTGTGTTATCAGAGCGAGGTTTCGATCCTCGGACCTGTGGGTTATGGGCCCACCACGCTTCCGCTGCGCCACTCTGATGTTGACGCCTACTGTGTCCATTTGATCATATTTATATCTACTTTAAACTCGAAGACGTTTGTAGGTCTCAGTAATGAGAATCCCAATTTTATTTTTGGAGCACAGCGTGGTTTGTTTGGAACTTCATAGGTCTAACAGTTCCTAAGCTTTCAGGGGTGAAGATCTGAACTGTGAGTTCATTTTGGGGGAAATTGATGGAACATTGCCTATTTTAAGGGTCTGAAACTGTGAGTTCAGTTTTTTGGGAATTTCATGGAACATTTCCTGTGTTCAAAGTGTTGCTGGTTTGAACTTGTGACAAGGAACGGAGGCATTACACAATGAGCAGCTGCTTATTAGAATTAGCAGTTCCAGTAATGAGATCTTTGTAGATTTGACACACATTCTTCATGCCACTTAATCCTTGACACTAGAGGGAAGGGATGGTATTTTGATCCAATGTGTAACAGACAATACTGCAAGCCAGGGATTCTGAATCCCACAGTTTCTTTTAATGGCAAGAAAGGCAAACCATGGTGTTGTGGTTAAATTGGGGTGATTTTGAGCTTTACAACAACATGACAACAAAAGCCAATGTCGGAGATGCAGGTGGTCTCACCTCCAAGAGTTTTAAAGAGAAAGCCTCATCTTCCTGTATGCCTTTCATAAAGCAGTGAAAAGCAACAGCAAGTAGCTAGTTACACCTCCAAGTCATGGCTGGAATCATATACCTTCTTCATCACTCATGCTTGCAGTCACACCCACATGGGTGTTGAACAAGAAATGGCAGACAGTGATTGTTAAAAAGTGGCAGGAGTAGTTCCCAGAACTCTGTCTAAAATGCAGTTTCACATTTCAACATGGCAATACTCTGCACCTTCCAAGTTGGCAAAAAGCTCACAACTACGTTATTGTGCAATAGCAACTGAAAGTGAAGCAATATGTTGTGAAAAAGATTAAACTTGCACAGCAGATAGACCATCAGTGAGGTCCAAACACATTACAATCTAGCTCAAGAACATGATGTCTGAATTTTGAGGATGGAGATTCTGTGGGAGAGGAAAGAAACATGGAATTAAACAAAGAAAGAGACACAGAGAGGTATGATCCAACCTTGTGATCATGACAAATCTGCAAATTTTTCAAACACAAGCCTCAATGTGAAATAACATGCTGCTGAACATGTGATCTAATTTGTCTAATCTTAGTATCATATTGAGAAAACTGGAAATGGACAACTTTCAGGTTTAGTATCAGCATTTAGTATGCCAAGAATGCTAGGTTGTCAACTGGAAGACCCTGTGGAATGCAAAACAATGAATCAACATTAGGTTGGATCAAAAATGATACACTGAAACACATATAATGGGCTCCAAATCTTTTGACAAGCTTGTCCTTGAATCATTTATATGGTTGTTGAAACATTGTTTCATTCAAAAAGCTCAGTATTGCTTAGCAGACATCATTAAGCTGACACTGTACCTTTCCTGAAATCACTTTCATTGTACAAAAGAACTAACTTTGGCAAATAAAGAGATTCGTTACAGAGATCTTGACACTGAGCATACTCCTGAACTGCCAATGGAGGTTGTTGGGGGCAAATTAAGAGTCTGGGTCCCTTGATCGGGTTTCTCAATACTGCCACCCCTCAAAGCTTGAGCCTAAAGTACATAGAAACTAGTGCAACTGTAAAACTAATGGGGGTTAGAACTAATGGGGGTTTGAGAGGATATAGGTCTATTTCTGAGGTCTGATTTGGTATGCCAAGAATTCTCACAGTTTGATTCCGGAAAGCAGGCTTGTCTGCCTACATAAATACATGTGTGTGTCCACTGCAGGGAATATCAAAATTGTTGTCACATAAGACCAGAAGATGAGACTGCAATTTACTCAAGCTGCATGATCTTGTATTGATTTGT
>Ga0209611_10014483_pt1 | contig 10516 bp, 6 predicted proteins | sample S1TSphgellanicum_3_FD_187693 | JGI IMG/M metagenome (GOLD analysis project Ga0209611, IMG submission 187693) | Host-associated microbial communities from peat moss isolated from Minnesota, USA - S1T2_Fc - Sphagnum magellanicum MG (SPAdes) (version 2) | ecosystem: Host-associated > Plants > Peat... | reverse complement strand
TCCCAACTCGACCCTCTACCCCTTTCTAGAGTTGGAAGCCGGGAGCGTGCTACCAAGTTCAACTTTCCGCAACTTGACTTTGTGAAACCCTCAAATGGGTTTCACCCCGTGACTTGGGAGCGCGTCACAGAATGCATGAAAAGTTTTGGAGATCAATTGAAACTTTTACTTTGCAAGTTTTTGCAAGCAACGGGATAAGTCAATCATTCAACTCTACTTGAATTATAGCACGCATGAAGTTTTGAAATGATTTTGAAGTAAATTCACAACTTACAATGCCTCATTGTAATTTCCAATGCTTTCCATCTATATTGAAAATCCCTTTCCCAAGAATTTCACCAAAAATGTGTTTTATGAAATGGCCTTTTTGGTAATTATCAGAATTGGTCTTCAAGATGTACTCCACATTCATAGGATTTGTTATGATGTACACACATAAGCCACTAAGAAAAATATTTTGGATCATCATGGTGGGTTGGTTTTTGATGTGATATGTCATAAAATCCAACACACTATTTTGATGCCATAACAATTGTATAATATTGCTTATAAATGTACACTTTGAGCCCTTTGTTCTTTCCACATAGCGGATGATGCCACCTTATGTAAACAAGAGTGATAACAATATTTACAAATAATGTTATCACCAATGCCTACAATTGGGGGGCCTTTTTTTGAAACAAATTGACAATCCCATTCTCAAGTTGTCTTGACATTTCACCTTAAAACCTTTAAAATTCCTTTGAAAATTGGTGTTTAAGATTTAACTTTATGGTTTGTCAAATCTTAGGTAACTTGTTGAATAGAAAACAAGTGCATTATGTTAACATTATAATTAGTTGATGAGAACAAGTATGTGGTATAAAGAAGAAAGGATGAAAAAATTTATTGAAAATTCAAATAACTTTTATATGTCTAGTCTACTTATGATGGTTGACATTTGATCTAGTGGTTGAGAAAGAGAGAGTTGTAAACATAATTACAATTATAAACTTCATGTTTTTTTTCTTCTTTTGACAACAATGAAGTTGATTTGACAAGTTGTTGGCACCCCCAAGTCAAGCTCATTAATAAAGGGCCAACATGAGTTTCACTTGTGCACCATTGAGTTTGAACCTAAAACCTTTTGGGGTCCCAATGTCCCAAAAAGGGTTATACCAATGAACCATCACCCCAAGGTCAAACTCCATTTTAATCATTCAAACTTGAATTGCACAATCCATGATTTTACAAAGAGAAACAAAAGAAACAATTGAAGAGTCCACAAAATCTTGTTCCCTTTTATAGAATTTAAAAAACATGCACATCTTGAATAGTTGATTTTGAATGCATTTAATATAAAAGTTTTTCAAAATAAATAATAACATTATGAGAATTTTACATGACAAACTCATAATTTGACCACATGCATATGTAAGAATAGTCTCAAATGCCCAATAAAAATGTTCCAAAGTTGGAGAACACATTATAGCACTAAAAGAGGTTGAGAGGTTGCTTTCACAAATTGTAGCTCAAAGTCAAGAACATAAGAATGAAAACAAAAAGCTTGTAAATAGGATTCAAACCATATTACTTGGGTTACGTCATGATCATAAAAAAATCACACAAGTAGCTTGTCACTTCTTGGGTGAAGAGCTTGTAATAGGTTTTGAACCTTATTATTTGGGTTTGTGTGATGGATCATAAAAATAATAATCATACAAACAACTCTCCAACTCTTGGGTGGTTTGCTAGAACCGCATGAAAACCAAAAGTGTGCACAAAACAATTGGGAAGACATGGAAAAAAAGAAAAGAAAACAAAAGTTGATCATTGGCGTTTGATTATCCTTCTCCCCCTTTATAGCAAGCAACATGATATTCAAGAAGAAAGAAAGAACTTGTGATATTTCATACTACATAACACTTGGTGACATTCATCAAAATGTCAAAGGCCAAATTCAAAACTCCATGGTTCCCAAAAGTCTTTATCTTTTGGATGGATAGAACCAATAAAAAGCAACCATGTTTCCTCCTTCAAAAAGTGCAGTAGGCCTGAGAAATGTGCGAGTTGTTCGTTAGAGAAACAAAGAAAAAAAGAAAATAATGAAAGAAAGGCACACAATGAGCTAACACCCACTAGCACACCATGAAGGATGAATGATAAGTGGTTAGGAAATAATTTTCTATTGAATTTCAATTTTGTAGCTAACCATGGTGGTTAACTCACTTTCTTTTTTAAACTACCTACTTATCTACCTACTAAGAACCCATAGTAGGTTGTTAGTAGGTACGTACTAAAAACAACCCTTACCAACCTATATATAAATCATTTACTTACTTGGTAGTTATCTACTTTCCTACCTATATATATATATATATATATGAAACCTATTTCTTACATAATTGGTTACCAAAATGAAACCATATACTAACTCAGTTGAAGTTCATCCACAACCTTATAATAATAGGCATCTAGTGGATGATGGTGCATTGGTGGGGATGCCCAAAGGAAGAAAATATAGATGACATATGATATGTGTGCCATTTGTGGACAAATGTGTGATTGTGTGCCATTGACAATAGGAGAGTTGACAAAGTTGGGTACTTTATATCAATGGGTCCACATACAACTCTACATGTCAGTCCAATAATTAATTGATTTTGTAGAAATTGAGAAATACAAAAGAAAGAAAGAAAGAGGAAGAAGAAATAGATTTTTGGCCCAATAAACTTAAGCTAAGAACCCAAAAAAGAAAGGAAGAATTAAATTTTTTAATTAAAATACTAATATTTCAACATTAAACATTCAAAAGAAAAAAACAAAACAACTTTTTTGAGTGCTAGCCAATTATCATCCCAACCCAATTTTCAAACACATGATAAACAAACTCAAACACCTCATTATCATCTACTTTGGTAGAAATTTCTTTATTTTTGCATCAATGGGTTTCTTTTAAACCCCTCAATTCAAACCACAAAATTTTCAACCCAAAATAATTGTAAGTCTTAACAATTTTTTTCATTTTGTAAGATAAACTTTGCACACTACAATAGAATGATTTCCTGTATTATCAATCAGCACAACTCCAATCCATATATAAGAATAAGTAGATAATTATTGAAGATTCAATATTTTTCATCACAAAATTTTGTTATTTGAAAAGTATTATTTGAAAATATCAATAGTTATGAAAATAATATAATTAGCATCAATTCTACCAAAGTATTTATTGTTTTAATGATGAGAATTTTCAAGGAATTGGTATATGGGTGGTTTTTTATAATCTTTCGTAGGCTTGTTTTTGTAAAATGTAAAGATTTGGAATCTATGGTATGGTCATCCCTAGACATTTAAAGAGAAAATTCCATATATAATTGTTTCATTTCCAACGTTTAAGTACTTTTTTTGTTACTTTTTTAAAAATAATTATTTCCCATCTTTCCTAATAACTACTTCACTTCTTTTCCCTACCCACCAACATGGATAAGAAAAAACAAACTTGGCCTTTGTGTTGCTATGCATTGCTAGTGATAATGAAATGACCAAAAAAACATGATTTACATTTGAAAATTTTGTTATATATATAAGATACAAATTATATAAAATATTGCCCAGTTATCATCCAAGGGGAGATTTAGTTAGTCTTTTGTTTTTAATTCATTGAAATTTTGGAAGCAATTAGGGTGGATAAACATTAAATCAGTTGAGCAAGTGGGGATTAAATCCTTGAATTAGGTATTTAAGGGAATTTTTATTATTATAAACTAACTTGATTTCAAAGAAAAAAAAACATGTTAATCCCTTGAAATAATCTCAACATATTCAAATGAAATAACACATATTTACATTTGTATGAACTTACATGTAAATATGTGTATGAAATTGGAAAAGACACAAAGATTTTATTTTATTTTGAAAGGACACCAAAATTCCCAAAAAATAGAAAAAAATACAAAGATTTGTTCTTCTTTTGATATCTTAGGATCCATAAGGACATTTTAAAACATTACAACTTGTAAAATGTTTATTTTAAAGAAATTCCAGTTTGGATTCGACTTCTAATAAATTTGCAATTTGGAATTTTTTTTTTATGACCTACAACTATAGCCCATCCCACCTAAAATATCTTTGATGAAATCATCATCATTGGAATTAACATGTGTCTTTTCATGTCCATAGAATTTATATTAAATCAAATCAATTTGACATCGACTTGACTAACAATGTATTATTGAAAACCATATGAAAAAAGAAAAAATAAGTTGATCATCACATGTATTGTGTAACAATGTGGTGCGCAAATGAAAGTAATATGACCAATATCAATTGTGCCCAAGTACTAAGCAAACACAAGTGGGCATCAATAGTGGGTTCACATAAGTACAAATGCGCATCTCCATTTATCATTGATCATTGATTTCTATTCCCTAACATAATTATATATGCACATAATTGTTATAGGTGTTTCTTTGATTTATAAGTCGTTCCATTATCTTACAACTTTGGGGGCCGTTTTAGGAGCACTTATCCCTTCATCAATTTGGAGTATCGATTCCTAGAAGTTATGAGGCCATCATTTTTGGCATTCGAGCCCTCCTCAACTTACACCTTTATTGGGCCATGATGTAAGTCGATGTCGAAAATGCTTTTAATAACATTTTTCAAGCTATTATTTTTAAAGAGTTGTGTGATGTTGAGGAGCTTTTGGCAAGCATTGTCTTGTTTACCAAGTTATTTTATGGTGTTCATTCTTCTTTTTATTACTAGCATGGGCGGCATGTGGAGGGGGTCACCATTATTGGACCATTTTTAGGCATGAAGCAGGGTGACCCCCTAAAAAGTCTTTTATTTGTTTTGGCTCATTATTGAACTTTCCTAGAGACCATTTTATGGGCCCTTAGTTACATCTTTCCATCCCTAGTGGACAATACCCATGTTGTGGGGCCTATGAATGAAATTACTTGCGCCTTTGACCACCTTTCGACCTAATTAAGCCTGCTTGGGCTTAAGGTTAAGATGTCAAAGTGTAAGCTTTAGAGTCCATTAGGGATCTCTTCAAGCATAGAGATTTTTCAAGATTAAACTTTGGTCACAAATGGCTTACACATTTTTGTGTATGCTAGTGGGTTCTCAGGACTTTGCCACACATTTTTTGGATGAGGTTTTATTTCAGGATGTGGTACATATTGACGATCTTCCTTTTTTAAGAAATGCCCACATTGTTTTGGGCATTTTGTTTTCATGTGTAGCTCATCGACCTTTTTATTTCACATGAACAATACCTCATTTTCTTTCCTTCTCATCTCTTTTGGTGGGTTTTGACGAGAGAATTATGCAGGTATGTGTGGACATTATGGGTTTAGGATCATGGGAATCTTTTAAGGGCTCTTTAACAAGGCGTTAGGTTCAATTACTGATATCCTTTGGTGGTATAAGGCTTCTTTTTATGGAGGATTGTGCCCCATCTGCTTTTATATGGAATTGGGCATTGGTGGCTCCATATTTGTGCATTAGGTTTCGTATTTTTGATAGACCCATTTTGGAAAAGTATGTTTCTCAAATTGAGGGGGGTTCACACTTGCTTTAGTCATGCTTACATGTAACACAAGATGGTCTTCCTCCTGTAGTTAGGATAATGCACCATTTTTTGAAAGTTTGACAGTTACGAGCACCCCAAGTCTACATGCATCTTGGATGGACATCCACCACGACACATCCCTTAAGTTTATTTTGGAAGATGATTCCATTTCCTCAACATTCAGAGCTTGCATTTGTTATTGTTCGAATAAGGGGGCAGGGCTATGGTTGCTTATTAAACCATCTATCTGTTCCTTTCACATCCCACGTTTTACTTTCACCTCAACATTGTGTTTTTTGTTTCGGTTTGATTCAACCTTTAGCATCTAATTTTTTCACATGTGAATGTGGACATAAGTTGGACGCATCTAGCACACACTTAATTCATTGCTCGTTTGGAGGTCAATGGATAGCCAAACATGATGCCATTTGAGATGTCATGTATGCCCTTGCTCAAGAGAGTGGGCATACTGTATGGAAAAAACAATGGTATGCCCTCATGTCGGAATTTCATTTCGAGCCAATCTTTACATGACTTGAGAGGACTAGGTCTTTGTTGCTAATGTGTTGGTTACTAACTTGATGCGAGAAACGGTAGCTTCAAATGTCATTAATCAACCAATAGGTGTAGCTACAAAATTTAACACCATTGGTAAAATCCACAAGTATAGAGGGCTTCATGAGGGGCACCATTTTATTCCTATGGCCATGGAAGTGCATTGTTCACCCATGTGTGATATGAATCATTTCATTAAGGAATGTGTTTGTCTTTTCCATGATAGACGATTGGGAGGCCATTTATCCTTATCTTTTTGCATTCAATTTTTCAAGTAGCATGTTACTATTGCTCTTCAACATGCTTTAGCCTCTACTATAGAAAGGAAGATTATGTTGGCAGGTGATGCTTGTTCTAGACCTCCCATTACTATTAGATTTCACGATTTACATGCATGCGACATTAGAAGGACTGTGGGTGAGATAGTTTCGTACCACAAGAAGGATTAGCTTTTTCCCTTTTTTTGGTTCATGCGGGTTGTACATCTTTTGGCCTTTCTTTGGCCTTCCCTTGTTATGGTTTTGACCATTGATATTTTATTGGTTACTTTTTTCTTTGTTGTTATTGCAACATGCAACACTTTTGTAATGCATGCCTTTTTTTTCCCCCCTAGCTACCCTTTTCCTTGCCCAAAATGTGTTTAATGGTGTTGTACCGCATCTTGGTGTTGTCCATACACACTTCAAGTTTTGTTATGCATGTTTTGGGCTTATAATGGACAGCTTAGTGTCCATTGTAACAGGGGTCTAAAGTGTGTCTTGGCACCATCAAGCTTTTCTTGATGAAAAGATTGACTGGGCCAAGGGTAGACAAGGAAACATAAGAAAAATAACAATAATTAAATTAAAACAACACACCCCTTTATGTGCACATAAAATGTTGGGTATTTATTTTTCACTAAAGAAAGCTTCATTTAGTCCACATATTCTCTATACACATGTATATAATATATATATATATATATATATATATATATATATTCTCTTCAAAAAAGGAGCACAAATATGCATTTGAGTGCAATAACCAATTTTTCTTTGTTTTAATGGAAATATATTTGACCCATGTATGGTTGTGGACTATTTTAGAAGTTGAACTTTGTGGAGTCAATTTGCAAAGAGTCTATTCTACAAAAATCTTATAAAGACACACAAGAGTTTTCAGCTTGGGGGATTAATTAGTTGCCCCTCTATAGCCTCAAGTGCCTTGTCTAAATGTGCAATATAGTACAAAATGGAAGTTAGATTGGCTTGTAGTTCTAAACATTGGGAGAGATGTTGTGATGCACCTAGAAATGGCCAAAGTTTGGTACCTTACAAACTTTGTATCCCTACATTTTAATGTCATGTGAAGTCCATTATAAAAACATTTATGGCATAACTAAAGGATCCACTTGGCATGGGTTTTACCATGCTAACCACCATGTGTTTCCAATTTAGTATGTTGAATATTTAACATCCTTATGGGTTTCTTAACATCCTCATGGGTGTCATTGAAAAGGCATAGCCATGATGAAATGACCTACTTGTTCTAGAGAATGTTTTTTAGTTGGAGCCTTGGCAAAGCTCCATGGAGTTTTTTTACAATTCGGGGTTATCAAATTGGAGTCATAACCAATATATATTCAAGGTTTTCCATTACCTAAGGGAGGGTAATTGTTTTGAAATGGATAAAAAGAGGGAATATGTTAAAATCATTATATAATATACGTGCATTTCCATATTTTGTAAAGCGTGTGATGACAATGAGTTTTTTCAAATTGTGGTGACTAACTCTTGAATATGTTTGCTTTTTACATTTCATTTATGATGATTAAGTTAATTCCCTAGGACAATATTTTTAACACATGTTCTTGGAACCCAAAGTAAGATTTTACTCCCATTTGTTATTATAAGAATGATTTAAATGTGTTTGTAAACATGTTGATTGGTTTCATTGTGCTTTCATTAAATTTTTTTAATAAAAAAATTCATGGGTTCATGTTTGCAACGCCTAGCCTATGGTCAATTAAATAATCCAAAAAATCATGAAAATTTAATTTTTAAAAATGTCCAAGTGACAGTGATAAAAATGTTGAATATTTCACTTCCCTAGTGATGAAAAATTTGAACATAAAATACAAGAATTTGTATAAGCAACCACCTTCTACAAGCAATCCATTTGACTTTTTTTCTTTTAATAAGTGAAATTAAAAGCCTTGGTGATTATTTTGTCATCTTTCATCCTTTATATGCATCAAAATTATGATAGGTGTTGATCTTTATCATGTTTGATAGATAACTTGGATTATGCATGTTTAATAAAAAATAGATGAAACATTCCTACACTAGAAAAACACAAATGAGCATGAATGTGCAACATCTAACCATGCATTCATTGCCACCATTTGCCACATAGTACATTCGATGGCTTTATATGTATGTCCAACATATGACAATTTTTTTAAAAATTCAAAGTTTGCATGAATGAAAATAAAATAAAGTAATTATGCAAATATGAAATGATTTTTTATTAAAAAATCAATTTACTAGTGATGAATTTGACCCTAGGTATGTTTGTTGTGCACAAGAAATTGGCAATGTGCCATTTTCATGTACATATTTTGATTTACCCTATGGTCACCCCCTTAAATCCTTAAGGAAAACGTATTGTAAACAATAAAGTGTTCATCCTTAACCTCACCCCTATGAACATCATAATTGTTGGTAATTTACCCTTACCCTAAGGTGGATTAATAAATTTTCAAAGCCTAGAGAACTTTCACCTTACTAGGCTTGGAAAAAATGTTCAACTTATATACCTTTTACTTGATTGATATATATATAATTATTGACCTTTATTTAATTGATATATTAAAATTGATAAGCCCATCCACCTTGGTCACAACCAAGGTTTTTTTAATTTTTTTATTATTTTATTATTTTAAATTTTAAATTGTGATATGAATCATTTAATTTTTTTCCCAAAAATTTAGCTAAATTAGTTGAATTTACACAAAAAAAACACATTTTCCCAAACACATCCCAGTGTCCTTGTTGAAATAACAAAAAAACATCCAAAAAGATCATTAGTCACAACCCTTCCTATTAGTAGAATTGTTTTTTTACATGTGGTGGATTGTTGACATTATACATAATGTAAATGTCATAATTAGGTTTGAAACTATAATCTTTGTATATACAACATAAAATATCAATGGACCATGGTAAAGTATTTTCAAATATGAATGTAAAGGTCTAAAACTTTTGCATATAGATTTTAGGGGTATGGTTTAAGCTACCAACCTTGTTCTATACATTTTATGTGTATACATTATTTTGATATAAGTCCAAAGGTACTTATAGGCGTAACTATTTCATTCCTTTCCCCTACTTACCTAAATGGATAAAAAGTTGGCTAAAATAGACCCTTATTTTACAAGAATATGATTTGATATTTTCCATAAGCCTAGTAAAGTCAACTAAGATGTGAATAGTTTGAATCATAACCCAAGTTCTATTGAGGAGGATATTACATGGTTTTGTTGGCCCATGGATGCAAATTTGGAGGTGGTATCAAGATGCCATCCTCCACATACCTATGTACCTTGTTGGGGTGCTTTGGAGATGCACCTTAAATTGACATGAGTACTAGGGGATTTCATGGTGTGGATATTGAACCAAAGGGTGATGGTGCCTAGGACATACATGATGATGTACTTGTCATTACATATTTGCAACATGTGAAGTTTTGATTGGATTAACACTCAAGGAATGGGATTGTGTTATGCGTAAGGCCAAATGATTCAAATGGGAAGGTAATTCCCTTTTGCATGTGTGGATAGATGGATGAGTGTGGGTCATATTTTGCTAAAAAATTGTGAGGGCCTTGTGCGACATGTCCACAAGAATTTGAACCACTTTGGTGTCCATCAAAATTATAGTTTGTTTTAGGAATAATATTGGTGGCAATGGATATAATTGCAAGTTCAATCATTTGTGTTTTGGTACATGATGTGTGATAGAGCGTGAGCATCATTCAATGCACCTACACTTCATTTATAACCATTGCCCATCATGGGGTTTGCATATCAATGGAATATGGATTTTATTGAACCACTGAGTTTGATAGTATAATAAAACCGGTATGTTATGGTTATGATTGAATTTTTTTTGACATGGCTAAAGTTGGTGCCATTGCCAAATCATAGTAATGAGGGTGTTACATATGCATTTCTAGATAGGATGTTCAGTAGGTTTGGGGATATAATCAAATATTCATCAACCAACATATGAAATTCTATGGGGAGTTTCAAAAGTTTCATGAAAATGCATTGATAGAATGAACAAACCCCCCATTCTTGTCAACGAGACTTATAAATAGGTTCAAAAGAAGTTGTGACACCTTTGGAGGAGGGGCTAGGGG
>Ga0209611_10014479_pt1 | contig 10522 bp, 7 predicted proteins | sample S1TSphgellanicum_3_FD_187693 | JGI IMG/M metagenome (GOLD analysis project Ga0209611, IMG submission 187693) | Host-associated microbial communities from peat moss isolated from Minnesota, USA - S1T2_Fc - Sphagnum magellanicum MG (SPAdes) (version 2) | ecosystem: Host-associated > Plants > Peat... | reverse complement strand
AAAAATTGTGTTTGACGACAAGCAAAATTGTATTTGACAACAAACAAATTGTGTTGTTGTCTTGAGTCCCCCATCCCCAAAGGAGTGTGGAACTTAAAACAGCCCAAATGAACTTTGGGGGGGGGGTGTCAGTCAGTGCATGGCCTCCACATTTTGTCATAAGGTTGGACTGCTGCTGTAGGCAAAAGAAACTAATATTTTAAAACTAAAGACCAACCTGATCAAAAGAAAGCCAATGGAACTAGCTGTTGTTATGATATAACCAGTCCTTTAGATAGGTGGATGTGAGTTCAAAACTGCCTGCAAGGAAGCAATGTCTTTCTCCTTTAAGCAGTACATGTCTCTTCACCCTGCACAATATGTATGCAGAGAATCATGCAGGGTGTTGCACTTTACACCAGCAAACTTCATAAGGGGTGTTTATTGTCTCCAGAGAGGGGCAGAGTGAACCAGCACCTACACTGGTACCTTTACCTTTTTGAATGAGACTTCTTACTGATTGATTATAAGAGGTCTTCACCTCTCCTATTAATTAGAGGAGGTGCCTCCCAAGTTCAATTTTTATTTTTATTTTTAACAACCCAATTTGATTGGCCTATCACTCCAAAAAAAAAAAAAAAAACTATGGAGGCTCCCCAAAATAGAAGGTTTTATTTTGAAGTATAGAGTTCCTCTCCTTTGGCCCACCTATATAAGTGAAAGGAGGACAAAAATTTTGCCATAACACATGGGATAAAAGTGAGGTGCTCTGGATAAAATGCTGGGGAACACATTGGGAATATTGGGAACTTGCAGGGAACATAGTGGGAACACATTGTGAACCAGGGAAAAATGAAAAAAAATCCTTTCCCCCTGAAACTTTAAAGGAAAGAAGCAAGGCACCTTGAGTGCATGCTTGGGCCTTCCAATTGGCTGCATGAGATTTGTCTTCCCAAAAGAGATCATCACCATTTTCGGCCTGTGCTAGTTCCCCTTGCAAAGAAACCCTACTATCTATTCTGTTTCATATTAATTAGTTGGGGGTGCCTCACAAGTCCAACCTTTTTTTTTTTTTGCAATGAGCCAATTTGATTGGCCCATCACAAAAAAAAAGTTGAAACTATAGGAGGCTCCCCAAAATGGAAGATTCTATGGAAAGATGGAGTGCCTCCCCCTTTGGCCCAACTATATAGGTGAGAAGGGGAGGACTTTGGGCAAAAACATATGGGATTAAAGCAAGGTGCTATTGGGAACACCCTTGGGGAACACATTGAAAACCTAGAAAACATATCGAGAACCTGATGGGAACTTGACGGGAACACCCCACCCTAAACTTAAAAGAAAATAAAATCAAGGCACTTTGAGTGCATGCTTAACCTTTCCATTGGCTGCATGAAATTTCTACTTCCAAAACTGTTCATCACCAATTTTGGCCTGGGATAATACCCCCATTATAAACGGGGGTACTTATTTACTCACCTCTCCAATTAATTAGATGAGGTGCCTCCCAAGTTCAAATTTCTTTTTTGCAATGAGCCAATTTGATTGGCCATCACTCCCAAAAAATGAAACTATGAAGGCTGCCCAAAATAGAAGGTTCAATTTTGAAGTATAGAGTTCCTTCCCTTTGGCCCACCTAGGTGAAAGGAGGACAACAGTTGCCGAAGCATATGGGATAAAAGTGAGGCACTATGGAGAACATGTTGGGGAACAAATTGGGGAACACATTGGGAACCAAGGAAAAATGAAAAAAAAATCCTTCCCTCCTGAAACTTTAAAGGGAAAAAAGCAAGACACCTTGAGTGCTTGCTTGGGCCTTCCATTGGCTGCATGAAATTTGTCTTCCCAAAAGAGTTTGTCACCATTTTTGGCCTGGGCTATTACCCCTTGCAAAGAACACCCTACCTATTGAACCCAAGAAATGTTAAATTTGGTCTCAGAGACCTTTGATTTAGTGATGAGGTGAGAAATTTCAAATGTATAGCCTAGTAGCATCCAAGAGGAGCTTTGGGTGGTTTTTTTTCATCACGGTACCAGCATGGGTGCTGGTTCACCCAAAGCCCCCACAAAGGCAACTGAAAAACCAATTTGAGTGAGTACCTTCACCTATTTGGGTGAAGCCCCTTGTAAATATCATGATTGTTGGATTTGGACATGGAGGCCCCTTATTTGGTCTCAGGAGGGGATATGTATAGGTAAGCAATGTTAAGAAGCAACCCATTTTCTTGAGTTTTGTTGATGGTGCCACTGTAGGTGCTGGTTCACCCCCACAATCAAAGGCAATTGAAGCCTGGCCCTAGGGGTTGGAATTTTGCCAAAAGTATTATTAAGGTAGTGAATGGTCTAGGGACTCACTCTGTGTATTTACCCACAACTTTCAAGTGTACAACTAGCCTTGATTTGGACAATCAATTTCTAAAGTCATTCAACTTTTGGACATTCGTCCACTGTGACTATGTTGGACATTTGGCTTCACACAACTTTGGGCAGTCTTTTTGTTTGTGGATTTATTGAGATTTTGGACAATTTCTAGCAAATCAACTTTCAACAGTTTTTCACATGTCAGAGTATTTCTGAACTCCAAGTCAACCACAACCCAATTGGCAACAACATTGTCCAATGTGAACCTGGCTTTTTTCCTTGACTTATTTGATATTCAATCAATCATGCGACCTTTGTATCCTAATAATTTCTTCTATGGTAGTATGCATATATATTCAACAATTTGTTCTGGGTAGCCATTTGTAGAGAATTGAGACGTGGCCTACACTACTTCTTGCACCACCCCAAAAATTGCACCCAAAATGTGCTAGATGATCTAACCAATGCGACAAACAAGAAGGAAAGGGAGCAGTAGCATATGTTTATTTGCTAGAATTTTCCAAACTCCAAATAATGATTGGCACATTGTGTGCCAAAATTATGACTTTGACGCTGAATATACACCCTCCTGTCTCAAGTAAAAGGATTGCAGGGGAATCTTCAAAAGGAGGGAAATACTGAGTTTCATTGTTTGCTATTCATGTGATTTGGGCGGTGCTGATATGAAGGGGTGCTGAGAGGTGTTAGTTGTTTTGGTGCTTTAATCAACTTCCAATCTTCTCCTTCATTGGTTAACTTAGGGATTAGGTAAGTTAATCCTAGTGGCAGCTCCACACCTGTGTACAACATCAACAATGTTACCTAGAAAAAAATAGTGAATGTTAATATGATGTTAGATTTTCTTAATTTTTGGGTGCATTCACATATGTAGTATGAGGTACCGTTGCAAACGATGTGGCACCCTTTTTGGCCAGTGGTGTTAACTATTAGCATTTGTGATAAATAACATTAAGCTTCTCCAAAAGCATAAGTTTTGAGGTTTTAACTCAATGCTATCTAAAGAGCCCAAAAATGATCTTTTCACTCAATGTTTCATGGCACAATCAATCAATCTTGATTGTGGTCACTAATCATTAACATTCATCATGATGGTGTGAATCTAACATGACGAAAAGAAATTGCTTTACCTTTTGATACCTTAAAACATTAACCTAGATATAAATGCACACCAAAATTGTTAACGAACATTTTAGGTTTCTTTCTAACTTTAAGCTAGATATTTTTATGATGTTATCTAAATGTTAAGCTGCCTAACACGATAAATCCTCGCACCAGGTCTGAATGATGCTTTAGAGATTTAACACCAAACACAGAATACTTACAACCCCTTTAAATGATTGTCCTAAAACTGTTTGGGTAAGGTGTAGGGTGGGGGCTTTTAGGGTTTAGGATTAGCTCTATGTAATTGCTGAAAACATCTTGCAACTTTATTAAAGAAGTGTTTGCTGTTGTTACCTGAAATGTTAACAAGAATTGAGTCAACCTTTGGCCACAATTTAACCCTTAAGAAAACCTCCACACTTTGTGATGGTGCAAATAGAGGACACTTTAGACACCATAACTGAGTGTCACATTTCTTTTGTTTTATTTTGTTGTGATGACACCTAGCAAATACTGGTCTGGTATTGTGGTATAAAAATAAAAATGATGCATCAATTTTTACATTGTGTACAACACTCTCAGCTAAAGGGATTACTAGAATTGGGCTTGTGTTGCACAGGCCCTTAATTCCTACACAAACTTGGAGGGAAAAAAAAAAAAAAAACTTTATCACCATTTGAGTTGAACCAAAAAAACATTTGATTTTCAAATAACATCTCACCATGGACCTTGCAAAGGACTTTGTGATAATGTTTCTTGGATGTTTGGGTCAAACATAATTTTGGGTGTTATTTTGTTTTTGGTGTACTGTTCTTACAATGTCATCATACATGAACTTGTTTAGAGGAAAGAAATTGATTCGCATGTGAGTTGCAGATTCTTTTTGGCACATGTGATAGATATCACGTATATGTATCAGTGTAGAAAAGCAAGTTCTTCAATAAAAGTGTGAAGGAATTTTTCTCATTGGAGATAGATATGAGTGCCACTAAGACAGACTTTTGCTTCTCTGGCAAGAAACACGAGAGAGCACATCTACAGTTGGCTGCTGTAGAGATAACAAACTGAGGAAGGGGTTGCAATGACTTGTTGAACATTGGGTCTAATGAGTGCAGGAGGATGACCACGCTCGCAGGCATATGGGAATGTGCACACAGTGTTTTGAGGTATGGCATCATCATCCCTTGAAACTAAAATCCAAGAAGCAATCTAACTGGAAAAGATGAGGAGTATATGATGGAACACTGATGAAAAAAAAAGAGGTCACCAATGACAAAGACCAACATTCTGGCAATAAGGGAGGGGTGTGGGACCAATGCGCCAGCCAAATCCTCAGTTGTTGGTAGTGATCATTTTGCTTGGGCAAACAAAGCTTGGGCCACCTACTTCCATAGCTTCATAGGCAACATCCTTGTTAAACATGCAGCTCTCCACCCACAACATTACATTGCAGTTAAAATTCCAAAGTGTAAGTACAACACAGTTGGCTTGCACTCAATTGGTGTCAAATGTTCAATGGATCGGTGAACTTGGAATAAAAAATCACCGTGAGATGTCAGAGTGTTTTTTATACAAAGTCACCATTCAAAATCTGGCACTTGTAAAGATTATGGGTTGGTTTCCTTCTAAAGGTTGTATAGCCTCCTTGTTTAATCACCCCTTTGGTGCCATCCATTTCTATCCCAGCTTGACCCCTATAGGCCTGGCACATTTTGGAGGTCAACTCATAGTACAATTGGTCAGATTGTCAAATTTTTATGTCATTCTCAACTTTCATGTTCAAGTGTCAGAAGGGATCTGTCAGTGATCCTTTACTAATTTAACTTGGCAACACTTTTGGTTGTTTCTCAACAGAACTGAAGAAAAGAAATTCACTCCACTTCAATTTTCCAAACGAAAAACTTGTCTATCAAAAAAGATTGCCAACAACCAGGCAGATCTGAAACCGTCAATGGGTAAGATGAAATGGTAGACCAAATGCAAACATTAACACCCTTGATTCGGTTCAAGTTCTGACTGAGTCATAGGATATAAAAATGGGAAATTCATTAGCCTCATTGAATTTGCCATGTTCATTCCTGTATCAGATGATAGATCGACTTTAGGAAGAGTTCAAGAATTGTCTTATGTCTTGAGTGTGCGTGACAGTTTGAGCTTCTGGTTGTAACTTGTATCTACTACCTTCCAGTTCAACTGGCATCTGTAAGTCCCTAATGTGTGCACAAGGATAGACGATATCGAGGAAAGTACACACAATCACATCAAACTTGCAATCATCCTCGAAAGACCTATGAGCACTTGCATGACTTTGACTTGTTTATTAGGTTGGCAATGTATTTTCACATTTGTAGAGCATGCTGAAAGCAATCTATTGGACCCTGTATTGACTCAATGAGATTTCTGATCCAAACATGGTAAAAAATATTCAACCAGGTTGTTCTGCTCGACCAGCACATAAAATATACCACTATTGGGTAATTCCTGAAAGAAAAAACCAAACTGCTTGCGGCCCTTGTCCAGTGGTTCTCAAGAATCATTGGACCGATTTGGACCCTTAACCAAGGTCATAAAAAATCAAAGATCCATGTCAAGGAACGTACCCTAAACCGCCAGTTCTTTGCTGGTTCTTTCATGAAAAAATTAGGTTCTTTGAAAAGATTCAAAAACCAAGAATTGGAGGTTCTTTTATTTCTAAAAATTAAAAGAAACCAGTACATGAGTTATTTTCAAAGAACCACACAACATGATAAATTACCCACATAATAGAAAAGGACTCTTCTCAGGTCTTGTAGTTTATGCCCGGCCCTTGAAGTAGCCTATTCTGCTTCCAGATAAATTGCTGTTCAAGGATTCCAGGAACATCCATGGAGTTGAATGTGCACGTTATTAAAGGTCTTGGAAGTTCATTTTACAAACTGCAAATTTGCAATTGAGAGGCCCCACAAATGCTATGATTGTTGCATTATGTGCCATCTATCAACAACAGCAATGACAGTGTTGGTGCATCACTTTCTTGACCTCTCTAGTACCTAGTCAGGGAAGAACTGTACTACCATCTCTTCCTTTTTTTGCTGATTCCCTTTTTGGTAGCAACCAAGATCTGAAATTTGGAACCTACTGACACTGGTGTTCTGCTGATACACACAAGTGGGAAAAAAAAGTTAAAAACTTCCTCCCACTTTCATGCTCCCTTTTTGTTTCTGCTGCTTTGCTTTTTGGTAACAACCTCTCAAATTTGGAACAATCTACAGACGACGATGAAATCCTGCCAAACTTTAAGTTAGTATGAAAAAGAAACAAACACTTTGAGAACATGGAGGACGTTGCAAGTGTAAACACTAAAGAGAGGATGCACTTCGTAATCTATTGCTAAGTTTTTTTCTGATGGATTTACTGAACCTTTTTCATTTACTCCTGGAGATCCAAATAAGCCAAATGAATGATACCCAATTGAAGAAGTTAAAAGTCTAGTTAGGAACTATTCCTTTTCTCCAGCTGAAAATTCCTTTTTGTTTGAAGTGTGAGAGAGTGAGCAAACTTGCCCAGGCAGCAGCCATATAAAATATTTCTAGTGCCCATCTCTGCTAAGTTGTAAGGATATATATCCTCTGTCATTGTTGAAGGTCTTCCTACACAATCATTGAATCTCTCTTAAGAGCACTGACACACCCCTAGTTCTTCTCATCATTTGCTCGTTCTCTCTCTCTCTCTCTCTCTCTCTTCCACACCATACCTACTACATTCTTAGCTTCTTCTTGCACAAACTGCTGCTGATAAAAAACCATGTCTGTTCTTTTGTCCTTCTCAAAATGCTGATCAAAATTCAGCATAAACCAATTCTTTGTCCTCAAAGTTTTTCCCAAACTGCTGAAGATCTAAAATTCAGCAATTTCTGTTCTTTCTCCTCCCTTCTTTCACAAACTGCCTGATCAACAACTCCAATTCTCGTCTTTTTTCTGGGTTTCTTAGTTTTGCTTCAGTGTTGCTCTTATCGAGGTTGTAGGGACAGAATTCGAAAATCGAATTGTTCTTTCGTAGTTTTGCTTTAGTGTTGCTGCTATCAAGGTTGTAGGAAAAGGATTTTTTTGAATCTTTGGTGAAGGAGAAGTTTAGAGCTGTCTTACAACCTGTGATCTTGCAGCATTTGCAAGTTTTCTAGTGCCATTTGGGGTTTGTTTTGTGTGTCGTTGGTTTGCTTCTTGCAAGATCAAGTTGACGGATCTTCTGTCTCTTTCTCTCTCTCTCTCAGGTGGATTGTGAGTTTATTGGGTCCAAATGCCTCCCCACTCGTCCACGAGTTTTGTGGCAATGCCAGATGCGGTGATGGATGCGGGGACAACTCGGTGGCCATCTGAGAAGCGGTGCAAGCCTTCATCACTCTGGTCTAGTGTGGTGACAGCAGACATTGGCAATGGTGGTGTACTCACCACCACCACCGATCAAGTACAGGTTGCACAAGTTCATCCCAAAACTACAACAACAGTAGTAGCGAAGAAGTCACCATGGAGATCGTTCAAGAAATCGTCTTCCAAGATCTCTCCAAGATTGTCGCCACCAAAAGATTTGCCCAAGAAGACGTCGTCGATGTCTCATGAGAAGAAGACAAAGCCCACAGGGTCAAAAGTGCTTGCGAATGAGAAATCTTCTCAAGATTTTCTCCAACAGGACATAGATGGCGAAATTGGACAAGCTCATCATGACAAGACTTGTAGTCTTGACGACAACATCGTGGTGGTGTTTCAGAATGGAAGAATGGTGAATGACAAAGTCGAGGAATTGAGGCTAGAACTTGAAGAAGAAGAAGAACAATCCCATGATGATGTTCACGAGATATCATCAGTTGTTGCAAGAGGTATGTGCTCAAAGACTTACGATGAGAAGAAAATTGCTTCCCACCCCGGGTTCAAAGCTCCAAACGATGAAGAAGATTACGATCAAAGGACTCCTCTCCAAACCCCAGCTGCATTGAAAGACATTTTGGTAAAGAAGAAAAGGCAGGGGGGAATCTTACACAGGAACGTTCCAACCGATTCCACTCTCAACAGCAGCAGCAGCAACAGCCACTGTCTTGCTGCTCTCAGTAGTGCAGAAGTTGGTACTCACAAGTCAATCCCCATTGCATTTCTAGATGCTTACATGAAGGATGAAGGACCAGCCATAGACAGCAATGTGGGTCCTTACCTCATTAAGATTGCCAAAGCTCATGCCTCAGGAGAGAACCCAGTGAAAGGACTGGAGTATTGCATTCGTGCTGTGAAATACTATGAGGGCAAAGAAGCTCATCATGATGATGGAGAGTCCTCCAGTTTGAATCTGGTCATCAGTCTTCATGTACTGGCTGCTTTGCATTGCCAGCTTGGGCAGTATGAAGATGCTGTGAGTGTTCTTGAGCGCTCTCTCACCATTCCTGATATGACTCAAGGCGAGGAGCATGCTTTGGCCATCTTTGCTGGCCATATGCAGCTCGGTGATACCTTGAATCTAGCAGGCAAACAAGGACCTGCGTTACAATCCTACCATGCTGCGCTGCAAGTCCAGAAATCAGTTGTTGGAGAATTCGATCTTAGTGTGGCAGAAACTTGTAACTACATTGCAGAAGCACACTTACAGGTTTCCGTTTCTCATCATCTTCTTGTTCTTGTTGTTCTGGTTCATCTTCTTCTTCTTCCTTGTTTTTCCTTTCACTTCTGTTTTCTTCCATTGTACAAGTTCTCCTGCAAATTGTCTTGAAAAGGATGTTGAACAGTTCTGGATCATTATTGTGGTGGTACCACGCAGGCAATGGAGTTTGTTGATGCCAAGGAGATGTGTGGGCATGCTTTACTGATCCATACAAACCACTGTGACTCTGGATCATTGGAGGAAGCTCGAGACCGCAAGCTTCTTGCCACCATCCATACTGCAGAAGGAGAGCATGGCAAGGCTTTGGACAGTTTGGTGTATGCCAATTCCATCTTTGTTGAACATGCCGAGGAGGTAAAAACTTGTTGCTCATGTCCAAAGATGGCTCCACAGAGATCACTTCTTTGGAGAAGTTTTGTTACTGTGATCTTTCACCTGGAATCAAATGTGATCCTGATTAACAGGTTGTGTAATTCTTCCTCTGCTTTTGTTTCTTGATTCATGGTCAAACTGATTTGTATGTTGCTTGTGTAATTCTTTTTGTGTGTACTACCTAGGTTGATGTGGCAACAACAAACTCAAGCATCGGAGATTGTTTGCTTGCACTTGGTCGTGATGGTGAAGCACTTCTTTGTTATGAGAAGGTCCTTATGGACTTCAAGAACTTGAAAGGTGACAATCACAGTCTTGTTGCATCAGCGTTTGTGAACTTAGCAGAGTTCCACCTGAGGACTAACAAACCTGGTGAGGCAAAATCCTATTGTGAAGCTGCACTCCGCATCTATGGAAAACAGGGAGCTGGACATGCCCCTGGAGATGTTGCTCACGGGCTGGCTGACATTGCTGCCATTCTTGAGCAATTGAATGAGAAAGAGACTGCCCTTTTCCTCCTGCAACGGGCTTTCAACATCCTTGACAAATCACCAGGTGACATCCTAGAGTTGTCATTTGGAATGAATATTTTGGTTTGTTATTGAAATGAGACACCGATTATCCCAACTCCTGAAAAATAGAGACAATTGACAATTTTTGCATTTGATGAAATCACAGGTTCACAAATTGCAGTGTCTGGAATCGAAGCTCAAATAGGGATCCTCCACTACATGATGGAAGACTTTGAGCTGGCTTTGGATGCCCTTAGAAGTGCAGCTGGGAAGATCAAGGATGGAATAGGGAAGACAACTGCACTGTTTGGCATGATTTTGAACCAAATAGGGCTAACTTTGGTGGAGCTGGGTGACATTAAGCAGGCAGCGGCTGTGTTTGAGGAAGCCAAGGATGTTTTTGAACAAACATCTGGAGCTGACCATCTGGATACACTTGATGTATGCAATAATCTTGCTGGCACATATGATGCTCTTGGGAGGTACTTTTACATCCACCATAGACTCCCTATCTTGAACCTTGTGTTGTATTTTGCTAAATTGTACTAATTGGA
>Ga0209611_10014477_pt1 | contig 10523 bp, 9 predicted proteins | sample S1TSphgellanicum_3_FD_187693 | JGI IMG/M metagenome (GOLD analysis project Ga0209611, IMG submission 187693) | Host-associated microbial communities from peat moss isolated from Minnesota, USA - S1T2_Fc - Sphagnum magellanicum MG (SPAdes) (version 2) | ecosystem: Host-associated > Plants > Peat... | reverse complement strand
GTTGAAATAGCCTAAGGTGAAATAAGTTAAAATAACCAAAAGTAATTTATAATAACTGCAAATAGTCTAAATTGAAATAATCTATAATAACCAAAAATAACATAAAATAACCAAAAAAACTTACAATAGCTAAAAATAACCTAAATTGAAATAAATTAAAATAGTCAAAAATAACTTAAAATAACCAAAAGTAACCTAGGGTGAAATAGCCAAAAATAACCAAAAATAATTGAGAATAGCCATAAATAACCGTAAATAATGTAGGGTGAAATAATTTGAATTAATGAAAAATAGTCATATAATAATTGAAAGTAGCTTCACATAGGTAGTATTATTATATTAACAAAAAAAATCCATTTATTAAAAAAAAAATTCAAAAGAATGGTCATTGAGATGTTATTGAATAATGATATTCAATTTTTTTTTTGTTCAAATGATTTTAAACTTTCAAAAGGAAATAAACGTAATTATGTACATTATTGAATTTTTTTAAAAAGTAAACTTGAGTCATTTCATTTGAAAAAAATTTCAATAAAATATGAATTTTCAAAGTTTATGTTTTTGTAATGTTTAAAATGAAGTATTTGATAAATAAAATGTAATGTAACATGTTATCACAACAAGTGTGGTGGTTTGATGGTAAGGGTGTTTGCCCCCATTCTAAAGGTCAAGGGATCAAACCTCATGGGTGGTGTTGTGTGTGGTCAACAATGGTATGTTGACTGAATATTTTTCTATTGAATTCCTAGGCTAGGTGCCTAGGTTGATTACATGGCCTACTTACCTACCTAGGCTAGGTTTTTAGCGTAGGTAATGACACGTGTCAATAAATAATAGGTTTTAAAAATCATGAAATTATCAATAATATTTTATATTAAATAATTAAAATTTAATTAATTTAGGGTTTAGGGTTTAATTTCCATAATAGTTAGTTAATTAATTAGCAAGTGAATGGTTTGGTAAATTTGTATTTCACTTGAGAATAACCTTGTTTCATTAGGTATTAGTGAAACAAGTCACTGTCCGTAACAACTGGTCCCCGTTCACTAGGGGGTTAAACAATTTAACTAGGTGAAAATGTTCAAATTCACTCAAAAATCTAGTGAAACCCAGAGTGAACTAAGACGCATTTCCTAGTAGTGAAAACCAAAATACAAATAGATATATATTATAATGAAATATAAAAACATAAACATAAAAAGAATAAAACAAGGTTATAAAACAAGATTGTACCTAAAACTAGTGTTGAATAGACTAAAAATAATGGAGGGGTTTTACTTCTATTTATACCCTTTAATTTGGGGACTTAATTCAAGAAAATTTCCATGGAGGTTTTCATGTGCCCATTGACCATGGAAATTTAAGATGTTTCCTAATTATAAGTGAATTAAAACTTAATTAAAAATGAATTAGGAATTAACTAGGAGTGAACTAGGAGTTACCTATGAACGAAGTAAAAGTTAATTATGAATAATGGATGAACATCCATATGAATGAATTTCATTTTTCATATGAAAGTGGTGTTTGTGACAATTGTGTTTTGAAAAGTGCTAAGAGTCTGGGATTAGTTTAAACCCCCAAAAAAAAATTCATAGTGTTTTTTGGCATGATTTTGGGGTTTATAGTTTCCAAAGAAGACAAACTATCTAACCCAAGGAAGATACAATCCATAATCAACATGCATATACGTACCCACTAACACAAGTGTTCAATGGGTTAGTTCATTTTACATATGTTTCATTAAAAATATTGTTTTTATACTTGCCCTTACCATTGAATTCATGAGAAGGACAATATCGCTTTTGTGGACTACATAATGTCAATAGGCTTGGAAATTTACTAAACAAAACTATGTAGAAGTTCCCATTTTGATAGCACTCAATTGGCAAGTAGAGTTCCATGTACATGTAGATGTTTCATTGTTAGGAACAAGAGCTATGTTGGTTTAGTCCCTAATAGGGAGACATGACCAATTTATAGTTTATGCTTCACGATTATTGAATAGTGCAAAGTTCAAAACTATAATACCACATAACATGAAACATTAGTAATGGTATTTATGCTTTATAAGTTCAAACATTATTTTTTGGGTAATAAATTTAAGTTTTATGTGGACCACATGGCCTTGGTGTATTTAGTGAACAAACCATAGGTGTCATATATGGTCCACATTGTATTTAATGAACAAATCATTGGTGTCAAGCCATATTGCTTGGTGGTTATTATTATTTTTAAAATATGAATTCATTATAACTTATAAACCAAGATGTGCCATGTGGTAATAGATGCGTTGTCTAGGTTTCTAGATCCTAAAAAACTTGTTGGTGTATTGGATCAAATTGTCAATTCAACCTTGTTCAATGTTCAATGTATATATATGGGTGCATGAAGTTAGATAATATTTGGAAACTAAACAACTACTAAAGCCGATGACATTGGCATAAAGGCAATAGCTAGTTTGACGAGCAAAACCTTTTATTATCAATAATGGTGTAATGTACAAATTGGGATGTTTGATTATAGGTGAAGTTTTTACAATTTTGAACTTGAATCACATGAAGGTATAATGAGAGGCCATTTTGTTGCTAACATCACATCAAGAAAAGTGATAGATGCAAGTTATTGGTGGTTGACAATTTTCAAGGATGTGAATGAATTTTGTTATCTTGTGATGCATGTCAAAAAATAGGTGGAATGACAACATAATATTTGGCTAAATTAGTAACAATTTTACTTTTAAAACATTTCATGAAATGAGGACTAGACTTGATTAATGAACTCGTTAAACCTACATGAAGGTACACATGCAACAAGTGCACACTGGTGGTTACAATTATGTTACCAAGTGGGTGGAAACTAAAGCCTTATGTACCAATATTATAGTTGTAACTACCAAATTTCTATATGAGTACATCTTAACCAAGTTTGGATGTCCTTTAATCATAGTTATGGACCAAGGTGTGAATTTGATTAATGATGCCATTTGCTATTTTGTTAAACATTTTTAGTTGAAACATGTGAGTACCACAACCTACTATCCACAAGGGAATGGTCAAACGAAGTTTACTAACAAGGTTATAAATACTCTATTGACAAAATTAATTATTGAAAACCAAATAGATTGGGATGAACATTTAACCACAATTTTACTCTTTTATAAACTTGCATACAAGGTTGCCATTGGGTACATAGGTCTTACCAACTTGTGATATGGACTACCTTCATAGATGCTGATATAATATGTTATGCCAGTTATTAGAAGGGACCACAAGGATGTAGATTTAATGCATGTATTTACTAGTTGAATCATAAATCTTGAAAAAATACAAATTAATTGACTACAAACATAGGAAACTACAAACACTAATCAACGAAACCAAGTTTTATGGAGTCAATAAAGGCACCTAAAGAAAAAGTTTTAGTTTGGAGATCATGTGCTACGATTTCCCAAGGGTAATATGTTTCATCTTGGGAAATTTACTAAGAAGTGTTTGGGTTTTTACATACTAGTGTAGTATTGTTTACCCAATAATACTATTTTTTTTTTGTTATTGTGAATAAGTTTGATCTTAACCATGTGCTTGTGAATGTGAATAAATTAAAGTTTTATAATCACATTGACACAAAATTTCAGTAATCACAACAATCAACTTTAGTTTACTAAGACAACAAGATAATTTGACCATTGGTGGATCTATAGTTGAAGATGATGAGAAGTTGAATGGAGTTGAAATGGACAATGTGTGTGTTCCAAATGTTGGCTCAGGTGTACACGAAACATTGCCTTTTAACGTAATGGAAACAATTAGGGCTCTATTAAAAAATGACACAATAAATGATAATAATGACAGTAACTCATGAATCATTACTTGCATTATCAACCTTAAACAATAATTAAAAAGGTGACGCAACCTCTGTCTTTCACATCTTTTATTATTCTAACCATCTTTATAAATTATATTGTTGTGCATTGTCATTTTCATAGATCACCATGAGCAACAAAAGTTTTTTGGAGAAGTTACATCTTGCATAGGAGAAAAAACAAGAGACAATGCACAATCAACATTAGAGAGAAAAATAGGACACATATGAAAGAAAACAAATGCAAGAAGTAATGTACATTGAGCCTTTGCAAATGTTTTTTCCAGACATAGCATTGCCACCACCACCACCAAAAGCTTCATCACATTGTATCTAGAAGAGGTTATTTCTCGGGCCACATAAACATGGAGGGAAGTGGGGGCAATGTTTCATCACTTACAAAAACACAATGCTAGAGCAAGAACACAAACTACCCAACTTGTTGTAATTTTGAATTCAAATGATGAAAATATTTGGCCACAATTTCAACCTTTGTAGAAAATTTGACAACCTACACCGTCATCAAGATCACAACCAAGTTTTGCAATGCCTCCTCCTTCTTTTGAATTTCAACAACCTCACACTTAACCTAATAATATGGCGTTCATAGATGCAAAAGCTAAGTAGGTAGCTAAAGTGTTAACAATGGACAAGGATAAATATGTGTTCATTCCTTGTGAGAAGATGTATGAGTTTGACCTAAAGTGCATATTTACCTTGATGAATATGGGTACTACACAATGGCAATGGGCTAATAAAGGATGGTTTATAGGTTTGTTTGAAGTAGAATGGAAAAAACCCAAACATCATTTGTTGGTGGAATTTTTTAATATTTGGAGGAAAAATGATAATAAATTAAAGACATATGCAAGAATTGGAGATAAGGTACATGTGTACTTGATAAGTTCATTTTGGGAGAGAGATTCAAGATCTCTACTATATAGGGTTAAAGGAAAAAAAGTAGGTAAAAAAAATCAAGAACAAAAACAACCTACAAAAAATAGTTTTACTTGATGCATATGTTTCCACAAAACAATGGAATGTGGCTAAGTCTTGGGAGCCATATAATGTAAGATTCCCTACTTTAATTCAAACTACCTATGAAAGAAAGAAGGGGTGTGTTTTTCCAACAAGTATTTGGAAGACAATTTATATCCATGAATATCCCTCATAGAAAATAGGACAAATTTTACACCTATTCTTTTAGAATGGGATGGAATCATGTTCATCACTAATAGAAAACCCCTCATTTTGCAACTATATTTTCAACTCCATCTTGTTTATAAACATAGTTGAACATAACAAAAATATTTTGCAATTGAAATGTTTTTCTCAACTTAAAACCAAAAAAAATTAACAAGTACAAATCGATAATGACATTCGACCAATTGAAAGATTTTTCCACGTGTCAACACCACATCAATAGCCATCATTAACCATTTTAATTACAAACTATCTTACCAACCTAGTTGCAAGATGTTGTCAACATCCTTTGATTGTTGGATGAACTTCATTCGCCAACTACATATGACATTAACAAAATATTTAGTTGCAATTTTGACTACATTTCAACTATGTCAAATGAATGTTTAATAAATGATGTGGTGATGTGTGGCACACCCAAAACATTTTACTATTGATAAGCCATAGTAGAAACTAAATCGAAAGGTAAATTATGTTGCAAGTATGATGGTCAATGCATCTGGCCAATGGTGGGATGACACTTGTGGTGATTTAATAGGGTTTGGGATGAACCAATAGTTAAATGACACATGGCATAACCTAGGGTTATTTATGTATGTGGTGTTTAATCATAAGCAAACATTTATTACCCAAGCAAAGGTTAGGTCTAAACCTAGGCCCCTTAGTCTAAGCTTAAGTTAAAGTTAAACCTAAGCACCTAAGTTAGGCCTAAACATAAGTAGCCACTTAGTTTAAGCTAGGGCCATACCTTGGCATTAGGTTAGGCCTAGATATATCACAAATAAATCCTATTTCATTTTACCTTAACCTTTAAGCTTGAGCCTATTTCATTTAACCTTAACCTTTAAGCTTTAAGCTATTGGCTCATCCCAAATGGTTATTACATCTTCATATTTATTTTGATTCTCCATCATCCTAGTGCACTTGTTTAATATATAGTTTGGATTATCTAAATGGAAGCCAAACAATATGGGATAAACATTTTAGTTGTTATTTTGGGAAAATAAACTTAACAACACACATAGTTGTGCAACTAAACATTTATAGATCTTTCTCATTTCTTGTCCAATTTGAGTGATGTAAAATGCTATAAAAGCGCCAATGTAAGTTGTAAAAACAAAGGAGCAACAAAAAATAAAATGAAACATGTCAAAATTAGATAATACGTTTTTTCAAATAATGACCCATTATTTTAAAATGTCATATCTTTTTCATTTTGTGTGATTTTTGGGGAAATTGAGTTGACTTAAGTTTGATGATGCCCCATTTTGTGGTTACCCATTGGTATCCTTTGTGGTGCATAATGTGGATGTGAATACACCTCTAATATTTTGTTGCTGAACTGATTGGATGGATGAATATATCGACTCTATGGTCCCAATTAACATCCCAACTCCATGCCTCTTAGTCTGTTCTGGACTACAAGAATTTTTAATTCTTGGTCTTGTGATTGATCCATTATTGTTTTTGCCACATTTTGTAACTCCGCATGTTTAACAATACCTATTCTGATGTGAAAAGGCACAAAAGGAATATCCATAATTGCATGTCTTTCCTCACATAATGCATAGATTCTTGAAAGTAATTTGGCTACTTTTGAATCCACAAATTCATGATTTTGTGTTTTGGTTATGCACCTTGTTTAATCCAATTCTAGATTTCCTTGATGTGAGTAGACTATGGTACTTCATCTAACATACTCACCTATGCATTTGCATATTTAAATGATCATAGGTGATTTTCTTTAGTTTCTTTATACACATTGATATTGGTGTTTTCTTCCACCTCCTAGTCTTCCACTGGTTCATAATAACTTATAAATGTAGACTAGTACACAAACTTGGATTGTATAACTCATGTAATACCCCTTCCTCGATTAGTCACCAATTTTGGATTACTTGAAATTTCTTGCGACTGATCAGGTATTACAAAAGTCCTTGCTCCATCTTGATCTCTGCGACTCTAAACCATAGATTACGATTGAAAAATATATTACACCCACTCATTTGAGTGAATATTTGATAATATCTCTTTCCATGGACATCGTCATTTATAACTATGTCTTCTCTGAAGACCACATGTCCATACTTCATGCCTTACCACCTCTTGTGGTAAAATTGACCTGTGTCTTGCAGGTCATTTTTCTATTTTCAAAACTCGTAACATTAGATTCTGATATGTGGTTTTTGTAGTTCCCACATATTTTTCTCCATTTTCAAGGTTGTTTTTTTATTTTTCTTTCAATAACTAAACAATTTGCCTCCAAATCTAATTGTAATTATAAACTTCGGGTCACCATTTGATTCGTCTTGTTTCATATTCCTTCTTCTATAAAGTTTGTAAATCATTTTGCAATCCTTATGATCTTAATGCTTAGACCTTTAATGCTTTCTAGCATACCCCTTCTAATTTTGAATTGAAAATTACACCATTATTTTGAACACCTTCATATATAGTATAAACAATGAAAAATGTAGAAAAACCCTTTTTTCCCTTTAATTTAAAAAAAAAATTCCCCAAAAATATGGTTGCCAAATGGTAGATGTGGATTCAATTCCTACAGAACTATTCCACACTTACTATAACAATAGATTTGCACTATAATATGCACACATTCACAATTCTTACCTTGACTCTAAACACACCTACCTTTGTAGCTCATTAAAACACCATATTCATGGTTATTTCATATAACTAAAATCTATACTTCAAAATACAATGTAAAAAATCCAAAAACATAATTACAATCCATTTCCTTATAATTTTGATACTACAAAAAATTCACACAACAATTTGGATATGAAAATTAATACAAAGGTTTATATTTCTCCTATTTATTGAAAAATTTAATCAAAATACAACAAAAAATTCCATGTTCTATTGAAATGACCTTTGTGTTCTCCTAACATGAGATCATCGTTCAAACATCACTTGGGAACATGGGTTCCTTTGATTCCATTATCACGTTCAAGTCCCTGAGTCCTTATGATTACATTCAAGATAATTGTTTTTTTTGGCAATAATTTAGTCAAAAAGTTTATCTTTTTAAAATGTTGGTCGAAGGGGATGATTGTGGAGTCAATTTAATTAAGTGAATGCAATTTAGGGGTGATTTGGAAAATTCTTGGATGATGTTTGATCATGTCAAATGTGTTCAAGGTTGGATGACCATGGCTTGCCATGTCTATGACCTTTTTTTTGCAAAGTAGTGTCTATTGCTATTTGCAATATGTAGTCAAAGGACACTGAAGCCCAATGTCTCCTTTGGAAGAAGTTGAATGTCAAAATATTGAAAAAAGGTGTAACAAATCCAAATTTCAAAGGCTTCATGGTGGATAGTGCCCAAGCAAATTGGAATGTTGTCTGTATTGTTTATGGGACTAGAGATTCCATTGTTAAGTTGATTGAGAAGGGGTGTACTTGTCTTTTCCATTGGATTCAATCACTAAACATGCACACAAAGCAACTCATTGCTCCAGAGGTCCAAGATTAGCACAAACCTATTTGTTATGATTATTATAAGAAAGAAAAATCCTCAAAAGAAACTAATGTTTTTGTTATGTTGCAATCTGCTCTTGGTGGTAGACCTCTAGAGCTACTACCAGAGGTGCAATTCATGAGCTCAACAACTAGTTGAACTTTTGGCATTTTTGAGTGAGGCAATGGGGAGGATTCATGCTAGATGTAAGAATTTTCTACACCACTATGTACATTGAAAATAATTATTAATATTCTACTTTTAATCCACTTTTTGAATGTGAAATTTTTTATGGGAGGAGGAAGCTAACATGTCGACTTATAACCTATTGAAGACAATTCACAACATTTGGCTCCGGGAATTTGGGAAAAAAGGTGCCTACCTTTATGTCATCACCTCAAATATGTGTAAGCTTTCAAGCAATCAACATTGTATTATGATTTCCTTCATAGTGGTTGCTCAAGAACTAGTTCAAATAGGGATGAATTGTGATTGTATAAGGTGAACCAATCTAGTGATCCATTACAAATGGTTGTTATTGTTGTTAGATTAACTTCAAGTTTTCATATACATCGAAGATACCCCACTTGGAAGGTGAAAAGGTATTTGGATCCATCAAATGAAAACAAAATTTGGCCCTTGGATCAGAAGGCAATTCGCATAGGCATGATCATGTAAATTTCTCCCATCCATAAATCGAATTCATTTCACGCAACTTTGCACCCAATGGAGATGTGGGTTAGTCCAACCATCCACAAGAAGGTTTCCCAGTTCTCATTCATAAATGGTAAAGAGGTGTTGGAACACCTTTGTGGTGATGATGTTTGGCACATTGAACGATGTCACCCCAAGTCCAATGCCCAATCTTCAGCATTGCAAAAGGACACAAAACATTATTGCAAGGAAAAAATCATTTCAAGGAGAAGAGAATGAGGCATTCATGCTATTAATTATGTTGGTAATTGGAGTGTTGCGAGAAATGCGACAATTGAGCTACACAAGTTCTGGTTTTGTCATGACGATTAGAGTTGTGTTGGAGGCACCAAGAAAAGTATGCAATTAGTAGGTTTATTGTGCCTTCTTTATGTCATGTGTTGGAAAAAACAAATTTCATCCAAGATGAGGTGAGGACATCAAAGAAAGTTGGTTTTTTCCTATTTGAGAAACCGAAGTGTCATCTTAAAAATCTTTTTGATGATTATGCATTTTTTGTTGTCAATAAACTAGCAAATGGAGATAGCTAGCCGAAAATTCAAAATTCAAAATTATTTGTCATGCTTGAGATTCAAGATCTCTATTCAACAACAAAACAAGTGGGAGGTCAAACGTGTTTTTTTGGCAAACATTTTACCACCCACTAATGTCCCTTCTTTCGACTATGGAAAAATATATAAAATCATTTTAGGTCCAACTGAAAATCATAAACAATATGAGGTTACAATTGGTAATTTCCATGCTTACTTGCATAAATTTTGTGTCAATGATGATAGCTTCATTGGGCGGACGTAGCAAGTGGGTGCATTGTAAGCACTTATATTACATATTGCAACATATGATGTTTTGTGGGCTAATGGAAATGTTCATTCATCATTTGATTTAGAGTTGGAATGAAATTCATAAATTAACAACTAGAGCTATAGTGGTAGAGTAATTAGATATAACCAGTTTCAATTTTTTGATTCCTAGGAGGTAGAAGCGATTTTGTTTCTAACTAAAGTAAAGTAGTTTCAATTTCATACTTGTTGGTTAGACATAAAAATGTTTGTTCAACTAAGGTAGTTTGAGAATTCTAGTGTTTTAAATGATGTACATACACAATATATATTTTTATTAATATTCTGAAGTTAATAAGTTTTATTTTAGTTAGATTGATTGCCATACATAATACTATTTAAAAAATCACAAATTGACTATGTGTGTCACAAAATGTATTGAAAAAATTTTAACCAAATAATTACCAATAATTACCAAACATCACCAA
>Ga0209611_10014473_pt1 | contig 10525 bp, 7 predicted proteins | sample S1TSphgellanicum_3_FD_187693 | JGI IMG/M metagenome (GOLD analysis project Ga0209611, IMG submission 187693) | Host-associated microbial communities from peat moss isolated from Minnesota, USA - S1T2_Fc - Sphagnum magellanicum MG (SPAdes) (version 2) | ecosystem: Host-associated > Plants > Peat... | reverse complement strand
TGAAAAGCCATGTTAAAATAGGAATTAGCCTATAATATTGTGTGAATTTTGTAGCACCAAAGTTACCTCCAAATATAAAATTGAACACTAACATGAACACCACCAAAGCACGATGGTGTGTAACACCAAAACATGAAAATTGATGTGTAATTGTTCCACAACACATTGAAGGCCTTCAAGTTGGAAGTCACACATTTCATGTGCATGGGTAGGGTTGAAAGAAATTGGAAAGGCCATAAAAGGTTGCAAAACATTAATAACCTCTAGCCTCATTATGGCATGTATAAGATTTCCAATGCTTGTTAAAATTCCCCACATTGAAGAGGTGGGTTTAAGGATGCCCATGTTTAATACTCTTTATGCAACTTGTAGAAATAGAACAAACCATAAAAACATCATATGATAACAACCATTATCTCAACTTGGTTTGATTCAAAATGCATTGTTTCATTGTAGGGCCTAAAGTTTCAATGACAAGTCTAATAATTGTTCAGGTTGATCATGAAGGAATTCAACTTTACAACTTGAAACTCTACCAACGATAGCAAAGATCAATGGCTACAAATTACTATAGGGTTTCTTGAAACAACACAACCTTGGAAACAAACTTTAAGTTTTCATGAAGGTTTATAATTTCCTTGGTTTCAAGTTCTTGCGAATCCTTTTTAGATTTTTTTTTGTCCATTTCAAGGTTTAATGTAAAACATTCTAAGCTCCAATCAAACTTACTTCCTTCAAATTATTCCCCATTTTAGTTTCATAATGGCATATTGACAAGCTTTAAACAAAACATGTGCCACCAAAAATGAAGGAATTTGCAATGGTTTATAAGAAACAATGTTAGTCAATGCAATAATAAAAGCATTCAAATTATCATCCTTCACATAAGTAATGATTTTGTTAATTAGCTAGAACTTAGTTTTTAAAATTTTCAGTTGTTTCACCAAGGCTATGCCAAGTGTGTCAAAAGCTTCAAACAACCTTACAATAGCATGGCAAGGAACCCATTTTGAATTGATAAAATTCATGACAAATGCAAAGGTATCAAAATTTGATCTTGACATTCACGAATCAAATGTGGAAGTGGTTGTTACACATTGTGTAATAGAAGGGAACATAAACCATTTCATTGTTTTGGCCAACATGTTCATGGACAAGTTGCTTATGAAAGGGACATATCACTTCATCACATTATTGCAATACAAGGTGACACAACAATGGATTCTTCACAACCAACATGGGCATGTAACCCTTAGAAATGAACGCTTGAGAAGATTTTCTATGATTTGTTTTTGACCAAGATCATTACCATGGTAAAGGTTTGGGTTTGAGAAAAATTAATAGTGAGGTGGCACTACCTTCCTCCTTTTACCTCTTTGTTAACCGTGAGTGGCTTCATTAGAAGCAAGTTGTTTTTTTTGCACCTAGTTAGAACCAATGCATGTTCATTAAAAACATGTTTGTAATTTGTGTTAATGATACCATACATGAAGGATTATAAGTGAGAATGCTTTTTGAAAACTTCATGGTTTGAAATGATTGGACATGAACACTTGCTATTAGATCATTCACCACAAAAAAGGCCCAAGATGTTATACTTCAATGATAGGGCAACCAAAATTTCTTGTTTTTTTGTAGTTATAACAACTAGACCTTCCAAATCACATTTTGTTCAATAATGTGTTATTCACTTGAGGCCTTGGTGATATTGGGTTCCTACACATTCACTATGAATTGATCCACCAAACCTATCAGCTTTTGAATTGTAATGGTGGGCAAACTTGTGGTTATAAAATCTTCCCTTTCTTTGCTAGGTTTTACAAAAACATCAAAATGTTGATAATGAAAAATTGTACCTTTAGATGCAAAGCTCAAGAATCCCTAACTTAAAATTGGTTTTGATGATCAAAAGGATTCAAAGGCAATACATTCAAAAAACAAAAGGAAACATCAATTTTCAACTTAAAACGCTTTCAAATATGTGTGTGTAATAGCATGGGGAAATGTTTTTTAAGTATCCCAACATAGAAAAATCGACAAAATGGGTGTGCAAAGGTAGTGAGGACTGTAAAGAAGATTATTAATCAACCAAAAATTTATTTGCACATCTCATTGTTTTAAAAAAATGTTGAATGAAATGATACATAAGTAAAATTACCTTGATTAATGAAAGTATATATATATATATATATATATATAATGCCAAAGTTCTAACACTTTCCAACTCCAAGAGCAAAAATTGAAAATATTTTATAAGAAACCAAAGATTTGAATATGTTTTAAAAATTTGCATGTCAAAATCAAGAACATGATTATTAAAGAAAAAAAACTCTTTACAAAGTAACCATGAACATTTTAAATTTGCTTACATATTGTGAAATTTTAATCTCAAAAATGTCATACAAATTGATAGTTTGGCATCAAAACTTTTGACATGGAATCATAATCAAACAAGTTCACAATAGCATAAGTGCATAAATGAAAGGATTTAAGGTGAAAATCAACAACATACATGTTCTTGGGCTTTATGTTTCAACTTTCAATGCATAAATGTAAAACCAATTAAAAAGGAAGGGTTTTTGGCCATGGTTATTTATAAAACAATATTTTAATTTGTGTTTATACTAAAAAAGGAATGTGAAACTTGCTTGTTATGAGTATTAACATCGATATCCTAACCATAATATCACCTTAATTAGATCCTAGGCCCACATCACAAATTTAACATGCAACAAATTAATAATGAAAATTGTGTGAAATTTTTTTCATTCAAAGGTTTGTACATTTTACACACAAATATCATGTGTTGAAAATAAATTAGACACATGAATAAATGTGTTGACGGATGAAATAAAAACATATCAATGAAAAAATGTAAGACAAAATTTTCATCTTCCTATAAATCCATGTATTAAATGTGTTTTCATTGCACAATATTAATGTGTGAAACTTACAAATTATGAATGAATGAATTTTGTCAATTTCTATTACTAAGTCATGAGATGCTAAGTTTGTGATACACACACTTATATTGGGGCAATATTCGTATCACCTTCATATCACAAAAATGAATATTGTACCTACAATTGATAGTTTTTTTGAAATAATTATTCTTTGAAAAAATGGGGTTTACCAACCCCATTTTGTATGTTTCAAAATTTCAACAAGATAATTTAACTATTTAAATATTTAAATATTTTCAAATATCATTGCATGTAGCCCAACAACTAAATCTATTTAATGTGTGTAAAAGATGCAAGGTTTGATTATTTTGAAATTTGGCATAATGAGTTCATTTTTTTTTCGACTTGCAATCTTGAGAAATAATTACCATTGAACATTAATCACAAGTATAATACCAAGTTCCTTTGGTGTAAGATACAAATATTGATACCATTATTGACACCCAACATAAATTTATATACCAAGGCAACATTGGTAATTATTTGTGTTTATTCATTTTGCATTATTTTTAAATGCATTAGTTGGGATGCATGTAATTTTCATTGGTTAGGATGGCAAAAAGATAACTATAAGTTAAATTCTAAATTTTGGGATGAGTAGAATTTAAAATTTGTAATTCATAAAAATGAATTTCACCTTATTTAAAACTCACAAACACACATGTAGATTCAAAAAAGGAAAAAGAACCCCATGAAAATTTGGAATCCGAATCACCATTCAAGTATTAATTTGTAGATGTCACCAAAAATAATGCCATTTTACATTTAATATATATTTTTAATATGTATTTTCCCCTTTGTGCCTATTATGGTATGTGTGCACAACATGTAAATAAATACCTTTCTTTTATCATATCACTTGCATGGATAGTTAAATCTACCAAACATACAATGCTTGAACATGTAAAATATTGACATTTAACCATAAGGAAAATAACCCAAGGTGAAGATGACAATTTTTTTATTAGTATCTTGTGGTTACTATTTTTTCTATTAATTATAAAATACTTAATGAATGGGGTGATCAATCCATTCTTTTTCTACCTAGGATTTGTTTTTATTATGTTTTGAACATTGCTTCGAAGAAAAAATTGACATTGGATCAATTTTCACTTATAATTGATTTTTTCATTTCTAATTCAAGTATTCCAAAATTATATTATTATTAGTAAATACACATTGGCATCAATCACAATTGTTGTTGTGGGGTGGGTGGGTCACAATTATTTTTGAGTGTGTTGAAGAATACATTGGGAATCATTATTAATGTTCCAAACTCCATCATGAGTGTGATTTAAATTTAATTTAAGTTGGGTATTTTTTGTGGGTTTGTGAATGGGTGTTCTAAATAACCTCTTATAAGGAAGGTTTCATTAGTTGTTCAATTACCTACCAAATAATTAAAAAGATGTTGCAAGTGTAAATTGTTTTGCTTGCTCATCAAATGGTTCTAAACAATTTGTGGTGATTAAATAGCCCCAATGAACTTTTCTTGCCAACTATAGAATCTTCATAATAGGAAAACACTACACATGGGAAATTGTTTCATGCCATATTCAAAGAGAGATCAACCACACCTATTGTATTATGGTTATCATTGGAAAATTATGTCATATAATGTGGTCAATGAAACAACACATCTACCATTTTAGAGCTTAATGTATGTATATTTTCATTATTTTTGCTACATATTAAATGCTAAAAAATCACTTTGAAGCATTAAAACAATGTGCCAAACATTTAAATTGGTAGGTATATATATTGATATCACATAAGAACATTATGCAAAACAAATTTTTTTTTGTTGACAATTACCATAATACTTTTTCAAGTTTGGTGGTAATTAAATTATTTTTGGAAATGTTGAATATAAAAAATTATCCACATGTTGAAAATTTTAAAAATTACGAGGGAAATTTTTTTTCAAAAATTGATGGAAACCTAGGGACAATATGCGATTGCAAAACATGTTTCTAGCAATTGACAACATTTTTTAATCCTATAATTTAATGGAACATTGTGACTCTTCATTTTTGCAAAAAAAGAAAAAGGTTTTATTCAAAATCAAGAAAACCTACCAAAGAAGCTACGTATAATTTATTGCAAAAATTTCATATATATATAATTTCTGCAGTGCATTTTGAAAAATAAAATACTTATTTGGCATCTTAATTTTCAAACCTAAAAAATATTATATTATAGAAATAAAGGAAGGGAAATTTAATATAAGTTTAGGATTTTAGAAGAAGAAAAAATGTAGCATGAGAACATGAATGGAACTATTGAATCAAATAGTTTCACAATGATGAAATAAAATGAAACAATGTGTATTTAGTACATGTAGTGTTCATTTGAAGGTGTGGCAACTTTAATTAATGAATGTCAAAACAAAACATATAATTAATATGGCTAAGGGTATAAAGCTCATTCCTAGAGGGGACATTTAGGGTAAGGTTTGGGATCTATATGCATGAAATGACCATTTAAAAAGGGGGTACTAGATAAATGTCCTGTAACCAAAAAGAGAAGGTCCTGGAAACACAGCACACTGACTGCCTTCAACGAACCCAGGCGTCCATGTTCTCCTGAAATACTCACATACAATTCAGACTCCTGGAAACACAGCACACAAATCCACCTTCTGATTCTTTCAGACGAGCATCACGAGATCAAAGACCTGCAAACATTTTCTTCCTACACAGCAGCAGAACATGATTTCGATGGATTCATCTCTTGCCTTACACATTCACACAGATGCCAGAAAGGGAAAACTCTCTTGTTGCATTACAGACTCTGTACATTCCCCGCAAGCACAAGCTTGCTTTCCATCTGAAAATGTTCACCAAAGTTCCAGATTCCTAGTAATCTCTAAGCCCTCTCTTTCTCTCTTTCTCTCTCCAATTCTTCTGTAGTAGCTTGACTAACTGTTAGGCGCAGCGGAAGGTTCAAAACATTCAGCCCGGCTACTCTTCTTTTTCCAAGTTTCCTCTCTCGGTATTCTCTCCCTTGGTCTATCTGGTAAAAGATCCTCCTTTCTGCCGTCCACCGAGCTTCTTCTTCTTTCCAGAAATCCGTCACACCCCACCCGTTCTCATGTTCCGTTCTCCACTAAACTTCTCCATCAAGCTTCCTCCTCCCTTTCCACTTTCGGCGCATCAATGCAGCTCCACTCTTCTTCATCATTTACGCCGCCTTCATTCTTGCACACCCACACACACAAAATGTCCCATGCACAGCCATGCAACCGTCATGGAGAAAATATCCGCCGCCAAGATTAGGACGACTAATTATACCAAAGCACACCCTCAAGGCCTGGGTGTTCACACTGTGTGGAGACCCATTTTAGTGTGACAGTCCAACCTATTTTTTATCACTTTATTGTTATCTAATTTTTTAATATCTACATATTAAATCCACCTTATATTAAAAATGAACAACATTATTTCATATGGTTACATATCTTATATTATAATTAAATTGATTATTTGAATAAAATGTACCTTATTTTTTAACTAATTAATTTATAAAATTTACCCAAAAACCAATATATTGCACCCTATATTTTTACTCATGTATTTTCTACTTTTTTGTATTAATGTCTCCTCTAGGAGCTCATTGAACTTGATTTTAAAAAGTTAGGATTAAAGAAAAAAAACATATTCATGATGTTGGGTTTTGTTCTATATAACACATTAGAAGCAATGTTGACAAAAAATGAATCTCATTTTTTAAACACATGTTAGACTTTTTTCTTTCTAAAATTTTGGATTTTTCAAAAGTAAACTTTAAAATTGCAATCCCAAGAAAAAGAAGTTTAGTTAAAATATTGGTCAAAATGTGATTTGAACATGTGAATTGGAAAATGGGATCTAAATATAATCAAATCAACACCCCATAACTCTTTGAAATGGATAATTAAGCTTCAAGAAGGATATATGTCATGGGGCCACTTTTTAATTGTATTTCCAAGAGTAAGCAATCCAAGTAAAATATTGAGCTAAAATATGATTTGAACATCTGAGTTGAAGAATGGGATGCAAATTATATCAAACCAACAACACCCCATAATGATCTAAAATGGGGTAATTAAGCTTGAAATAAATCCAACCATTTTGGCTAATTGGGTATCAAAAGATGGTGCTTGGAAGATTGTCTAGAATTTGGCACAAAAAGGAAGAAATTTACTTGCAAATTTATATACATTTGTCAATTCAAAATCAAAGCATGTCAACATGCAACAACAAAACCCATGACAACTCATTCAACATTCATCATCCATGAAGTTTTTGGTGCAAGTTTCAATTTTCAAAAAACTTTAGTTATTGCACATCATTTTTTTGTAGTATTATATATGCATGCAAAATTGTTCACACTTAGTGCAAATATATATAATTCTTGAATGAATCATGTTAGGTTTTGTATTACAAGTTGTGGTTCACCCTTGAATTTGTTCAAGCAAGAAATTGAACTATCAACATTTCTAGTTGTATTCTTTTAGTAACATGTAGTTTACTTGTGGTAGAATTAACTATTGATGTACATAAACTTTGAAGAAATTGGGAATTGGCAAAATTGCAATAAAATTTAATTTTGGAAAATTCGTTTGAAAATTGCATTTTTCAACTAGCCAAATTTAGTGTAAGTTTTTTTTGACCATTGAATTGCCAAATTTTTGCCACAATATGATCAGATTTTTTTAAAGTTCTAATATGAAAGAATTCAAATATTTTGGCAAGGGGAGTTTAATAGCATTAACATCTAATAAAAAGCTTGCTACATCTAACATTTAAGTCACATTGGTGCATCATGGATCAAACAAAGAAGAAGAAAACCCCCATAAATCCCACTTTTCAATATTATAATGCACATGATGCACTTGTAAGATCATTAAAAGATGCAATTCTTGCAAAAGTTAAACTTTTCTTGTAACACAAGAAGGCATGTTTGTATAATGGTTCTTGTCTTCTAGTTAAAGGTCGCCACATACATTACAACCTTTAGTGCAATGTGACTATGTTCAATAACAACTCTTGATACATCATGAGTAGTTAGGGGTTGTGTTTGTTCAAGAACAACAATATTGATTGCAAATATATGCACAAAGAGTTGCAAAATCTAACTTGCAACTTTCTTCCTATTCCTTACCTAAGCCCATCAAAACCTTTAAAAACATTGCAAGTTTATGGGTACTTTTGGAAAGTATGCCACATTTGACATGGGTGATTACATATTCTTAGAAGTTTGGCAAAACAACAACAATTGAAGTTGGTTGAAAAAATAATAACTTAGTAAACACAAATCTCAAACCAAAACCAATAATTATTTCAAGAAATAAGGTTTGGAAAAGCAATAATTGATACATCCTAGGTTTTATTTATCAATGAGAGACCTTATTCTTTTATTTCCATTTCTAGTTTCCAAACTGGTTAACTTTAACAATTTTTTTTTGATTCCAAATTGGAAAGCCGTGTATTGTCACATGCATCATAAAATTTGAAGATGCCACAAGGAATAATAGTTCTGGCAAAATGGTGCATGTAGGAATGTATGGATTGATTATTAAATTGTTTGACAAATTTTGTAAAGTGATGGTCATTGTAATGACCACATTCAATAGTAAATTTGGATTTTTTAAATATGGATTTAGTTTGATGATAACAACTTGAATATGTATTTGTTGCATTTTCAAAATATGCATGATCAAAAAAACAATAAGAGATATGAACTTTCAAAATTAAAAATTATGGATTATAATTTTGGTAGCAAATTTTTATATGGATTTTGAAATAATTAAATTATTTATGACATGTTTTTTAAGGACTTGATCTTGGTCAAATAACATATTAAGAAAATTAAATTTGAAAAGTTTTGCATGATGGCAATTATAGGATTTTACTTATGAACTTTTGAACAATCTAAAAAAATGTGTTTTTCAAGAGTCCATCAATAAATAAATAAATATAAATATAAATATGAATATATTACTCTTATGCACACATGTTAAAAAAGGGACCTCCAACTAAACTCTAAATAAAATGGAAAAAATGTTCAATGGGAAATTCTTGTAGTTAACTTCAAGCCATAGGAAAAGTCATTGTTTTGTGGCAAAAAGGTGGTAATTTCCTGGCACACTTTAGACATCTTATTAAACATCAAGAATATGTTGCCTTGATTTCTTTCAATCATGAATCCACTTGTTGCCTTGTGTTTTCAAGTCATGGTCTCCAATTGTAAAAAAAACTCCAAAATGTTCATAACACAACTTACATTTGTAATCATCATGTTCACCTCACCCTAAAAGCAATGTCATGGAGTAGGAAGAGGATATTGAACAAAACAAAAGATAAAAACAATTTACCCAAAAGTTGTTCATACATAATTCAAATTACACAAGGTACACAAATCCAAAGTTTATTCTTTGACTTGTCACCATGTACACATAATTTCAAGCATCAACAAATTACTCAATTTTGGTAATGAAAGGGCCAAACTTCTCAAACAAAGAATTAATTTGATGTAACAATTTGTAGTTCTTGGAGACATTTGATATGAACAATATGGCATTCAAATGTTTTTTTATGGAAATTCATAGAAATATGAACCAAATTGGGGACTACCTTGCATGATTGCTACATCACATTATAAGCAATCATGCTTCAAATACATGAAATGCCTATTGTTTAATGACTCACACATGAATTAATTGCAAAGTTGGTTCCCCCTACGTTACCTTGAGACCAAGAAAAAGAAGCCACAAAAGGAGGGTTTCTCATACAGCTCACACCTTTGTAGTGCATCAAATCATGACTTAAATATTTTTGCACTTAAAATTGTTGATGAAAGCACAAAAGCTCAAAAAAATCATGTAGTTCCAATTTTTTGCTCACCACAAATGTGGCAATCAATTCACACATTACTTAATTTGAGTTTATTGCTTGTCACAAATCCAAAAATCACTCCAATAGGAGCAAAACAAAAAATGACACAATATCCATCCCCATGTGTAGCTTAGAAACACACTAGGGGATGCAAATGCATCACCACCCACAAAGAAGAACAATTGGAATGAGAGGCAAAACATTATTATGAAAATAGATCATAATGCTTGTACAAATATGGTATGGGTGATGCAAATGTTTGATTTGCACATACACAAATGGATCCCAAAGAGGAATATAGCTCTAAGGAAGTTGTTCATGCATTCCTTGCATTTGATCTAACCCCATGATCCTTACAACTACAACAACAATGAGCATGCAAAGAGGAAGAAAGCAAATACAAGACCTTTGGAGACATGTGAAGGAACAAATGACATAGATAGATAGACAAACATGGTTTTTATTTATTATATAGGTGCTTTGTTAACTAAGGATGCATTGCCATGACGACCCTCCCATACCACCCACTATTTCATTGATGGCCACTCGAATAATGAAGGTTCATATGCAAAATAATTAGTTCATTTCTAATCAAGGTTTTACTTTATTTTTCATTTTTTTGATATTGAGATTTTGGAGTTTTTTTGAAAAATTAGTTGAATTTACACTTGAAGTAAGTGCACT
>Ga0209611_10014471_pt1 | contig 10527 bp, 7 predicted proteins | sample S1TSphgellanicum_3_FD_187693 | JGI IMG/M metagenome (GOLD analysis project Ga0209611, IMG submission 187693) | Host-associated microbial communities from peat moss isolated from Minnesota, USA - S1T2_Fc - Sphagnum magellanicum MG (SPAdes) (version 2) | ecosystem: Host-associated > Plants > Peat... | reverse complement strand
TCATATTCAAATCAAAATTTTCAAATTCAAATAATGTTTTAAACAATTGAAATAACAATTTTCAGATTCAAATATCAAGTTTCAAATTTTAATAAATTTAAAAAAAAGTTAAAATGACAAATTTTCATGATTGAAATATCAAATTTCAGATTTGAATAAAAAAATTCAAAGTTCAAATATTAATTTTGCGATTCATTATATGAACAATATACATATATATGCATATTATATACATATATAATTTTAGTACATACATAAAAATATACCCCTATGTCATTGTAGAATACCTTTAGGATGCAACTAATTTGGTGACTATTGCGACTAGTGGGACATATCAACCTATTAATGGATGAAAATAAATGTAAAATTGATGTAACCAATAGGATGAAATTTTTAATAGTTGCATCATAGTTGTGAAAATGACCAAAATAGTTCAAAGTTGGTCTTGTAGTTGCAAATATTCTTAAATCTAGTCGCAAACGACTATAAGTCGCATGTAGTCATAAATTGAATGGTTACATTTTGGCTGATTTCTACTAGTGATTTCAACCTACTCTTCTATAGGATTCAAAATGCAACCATCAAAATTTAAATCATCTTTGACATTCTTCCTACACACACCCTATTTGTTTTGTAATCTTTAATAACTACAAGGATTGTCACTTCTTGTGCACCTACATGATCAAGTCCATCCTGAGCTAGTCTCTTTTTCAGAATACGACCTAAACTCCTTGATGTCCCTGCTTCACCGCCTAATTGGGATCTCTTTGACGATATTCTAATATTCCCAGAATCATTACTTCTCGCAGTGTCTTCTTCTTCACAATCCACTTGTTCAACATCATCTTCTTGATGTTTGTGTCCTTTAGATTGCACTCATTATTTTAGTGAACTAGAACCGTAAACATCATTTGTAGACAAATAGAAGTTGTTTTTTCACTTTTTGGAGCAAATCCAAAAGGTAATAGTTCAAAGAATTTATAATTTAACTCTTGTAAGCTAACAACAACACATAATGTGTCACAACCTTAGCCTTGGGCTCACGACCAAGGTAAGGGCTTATAAGAGTGCAGGACAAGAAGGAGACCAGGAGACACATCTAACTCCCGGGAGTGCAGGAGAGTGTGAAAGAATGAACCCTCACACTCCCAAAGCAACTCCCACTTGGGGAGTTGGAGTCCCAAGGGACTCCCAAATCTTTAGGGAGCAATTATAGGGGTCAAAACCCATGGGATTGACACATTCTTTATATCATTGGAAAGTTATTGAAACGTAAATGTCTAAAATGGGCTCGCATCACCCATTTGGGCATTTGAAACACAAGTTATGGCCAAAAGAAAGGTCGGGAGTCAAATTGGCGATTTGACTCCCGACCACTAAAAATCGAGAATTGACCCAATTTCCTTGTGTGCAGGTGTCATGCAACATACCATTGGAAAGCTCTTGACAAGGGCTATAACTTTTCTTTAGACCTCATCTCAATCGGAGGTTTGCACACAAAGTTATGAAGCCCCAAATTTGCAGGAGTCCCAACTTTGGGAATTTTTGGACTCCCATTTGTGAGTCCCGAGACAAAAAGCCATTTGGATGTGGGCCTCGTGGAGAGGCACAAAGTATATTATAAGGGGGGAGGTGGTGGCTTCCCCCAAGTCTGGGTCATGATGAGTTTTGTGGGTTCAAGTTTGCTCGTGGTTCGTCTTAACACCAAATGTGTTCAAACTATGCATTAACCAACTTATTGTTTGGTTTGTGCAGGTCCGAGTGAGTGATTGAAGTGCTTGTCAATCTTCCTAGTCCCATCCTAGAGCTCCAACACACCCCTCTACCCCCTGAAGTGCTAAAAGCTAGGGAGCGTGCCCCAACTTCCTATTCTTCCATTGTTTTCATTTTAGATTCACATTTGAGTCTATTAAGGAGGTTGGGAGTGCGTCATAATGGAAGTCGGAAAACTTTCAAAGAACATGATGAGAGCACAAATCTACACATGAAATAAAGGAATTAACTTATTAATGCAAAAAAAAAGAATGCACCACCGCCATAAATACTAACGATGGAGACCTTATCCAGGAGCAATGAATGAAGAATAGCACAGAAAGCCTACAAGAAAACCTTTTGCTTGTGAACTTGGCATACATTTATGTGTTGAGTCCTTCCCAACGACCACATTAGGAATCCGGTTGTTTCCTAAGGCCTTTTTAACAACATCCTTTCCAACATTCTTTCTAAGCAAATAAACAAGGAAAAGAAGAAGGCTTTCAACAACTGTATTATGCCCATTAAGGAGTTCCTTCGACCGTGGAAAGTAGGTCCCAATTTCATATTCTTTGTATGGACTAATTACAATTTTATGAACTATAAACATTAAATACTTGAAGGACTCTTTTTCACATATACACACCCTCACACTAATGTGCACAATGTAATCTTTTAGTCCACCAAGAATGCTCTCCCATTTGTCCCCTTTCCAAACACTAAACTCCTCAAAGTTTTTAGTGGTGCAAATCATAGTAATTATACCATTAGCACCTTGCTGAAAGAAATAAATAGTTTTTTCAAAATCAAGAATCTCCTTCCATGTAGACATGTTCGTGATCTCTTGGCATTTGTGGGAGTTCTCGAATACAAATGCATCTACTAACACACCTTAAGGATTCTTCCTTGACTTCCACCTTTTTAAGGTATTAACAAATGACGATGGGGGAGGATCCTTGGATGGATTCAGCTTCAATTTGTTAGTGAAATTTTCTTTTGTCAACTGTTGTTCCAAGATCATGAACTGATCTTTATATTCTTTGGTAGCCTCCACTTGCTTCCACTCCTTCATGGTGTAAATACTCAATTTGATGCCAAAAGAATAATAATCCTTTCATTGATTTCATTATGAAAACAGCCAAGAGTGGGCCTTCAAAAATTTGCATCATTTACAACTGAATAGATTTGCATACTTGTAAACAATAAAGCATTGCGAGCGAATCCAGAAAGATGGCCTTAGTTCGGATTGTTCTCTGCAACTCAAGAACATGAAGTTGGAATCGCTAATAATCGTAAATCAGCATGCTGCGGTGAATATGTACTCAGGCCCTATACACACCGCCCGTCACATCATGGAATGCACGATTGGAAATTTTGATAATATACCTTGAAGTCCTTAGAATGTCGATTCAAACTTAATGTTGCAATTAGATGTCCAAGTTTTATCCATATGCATTGAGCATGAGAAAGGTTTTCTCAATACGTCGACAAACACTTTTGCATGTGGTTAGGGTTGTTACATGTTGACGAGAGTTTTTGCATCCAGAGAGTCTCCAAATGCCATACCACAACAAGCTAGGAACTTGAGAATCTTTTCCACAATTTTGGATTAACATTATCAAATGCAAGAATTTCCTACAATGAAAAGAATCCAATTATAATAGTTGTTTAATTAGACAGATAATCAAGATTGTCATGGATATGAAAAAAGGGGATACATGTAGTGTCAAAGCTATATGTTGGTCACCAAGGACAAAAAACATGCATTTTGAGCTTTCATTCTAACTAATGGGTTTAGTTGGAAAGATTTGCTCTAAATCTGTTAGACTCGCCTAACACGCATACATCAACATCTTCCACTAACTTTTATGTTAGGTTGTAAACTTAATCTTTATTTCATTCTTGTGCTTCATGCATAATGGGTGGCATCAAATCCATGATGGTGTTTCAACAAAACGTTGAACAACTATTTCAACATTAAGAAACACTTTAGAACCCAATGAAAAACAATCATCTAACTTTGCAGACATAGCCTAGTTGATTGTATTACATTTTGCCTTGTCAAAGTCCTTGGGGTTCTTGTGCATCACAACATCGTCAATAATTTTTTCTCAATCACTATCTTTTCCTTCTTTGCCTTCTTTAGTTTCTGTTGCACTATAGAGTTCTCAACGTTCGTAATTAATGTCAATTACGATTGCACCAACTTTCCTTTATTTTCTTTTAGCTTTAGCTCGCTTTACACAACAACAAATTGCATGTAAATTTTCTCCCCATTTAACGCACCAGTGCTTGAAACACTAAACCTTGTTTCAATTCTTGTAAGGAAATTGAACTCATCACTCAACTTCTCTTGCAGAGTAGCCCTTCACAACCTTGAGGATCATTATTTGGATGATTGAGGAGCAAAAGTATAAAAGACTCATCCTCATCAAATTAAAGGATTTCTTGCACAAAAACATTTTTGACATTGGTCCCTAACTTCATATAACAGAACATGAACTTTGGGTCTTCATCCTTGCCCTTCAATTATACACCCCAACATGTTATTTTGTTGCGGAGCTTCCAAAAACCCATAGTAGCTTTGTTGTAATCCTCATTAATTCCAAGAAAAGGCTTGAGGACTTTTCTCATCAATCCAAGAGTGTAGGTAGCTTAGAGTTTTTTCCTACAAAATTTCAACATGAAACAAACAAAATTACTGGAAAGGACATTTTCTGTGGACATTCATGGAAAATCAAATGGCTACCCGATCCTCTTCTATAAGTTTTTTTTGCGGCAAGGGGGGGGAGGGGCAATCAGGTTCTCACACTATGTTCCTCGTTTGAATTTTTGATTTGGCAATCTCCCAATTCTCCACCTTTGAGTTGTGGAAGGGGGAACATCAAGTTGATTCCCAATTCTCCCCCTTCAAGTATCTCCAAAAGGGATAATCAGGCGACCACTTAATACTCCCCTTGTGAGTTTCTTAGGTTGATGATCAGGTGGCCGCCCAATTTTCCTCCTCTAAATGGGTGAACCATCACTCGATTCTCCCCCTTCAAAAATTTGAAGGGGAGAATTGGAAGCCATTTGATTTTCCACCTTTGAGTTCCAACTAGGGAACATCTAGTCTTTCTAGAAGGGAGCATCAAGCGATTGCCTGATTCTCCCCTTTGAGTTTCTAGGGGGGAGAATTGAACGGTTGTTTGATTCTCCCCCTATGGGTTTTTAATGGGGAGAATTAGATAGCCACCCGACTCTCCCCCTTTAGTTCTTAACGGAAAAAAATGGGCGACCGCCCAATTTTCTCCTTTTAGTTCCTAAGTCCCTAAGGGGGAAAATTAGGCGATTGCCAAATTCTTTCCCTTGTAGTTCCTAAGTCTCTAAGGGGAGAATCAAATGGCCATTTGGTTCTATCCTTTTTAGTTCCTAAGTCCTTGAGGGGGAAAATTGGGCAGTCATTTCATGTTCTCCCTTCTAGATCCTAAAGGGGAAAATCATGGAGTTGCCTTGTCCTTTCCCTTCTAGTTCTTAAGGGGGAGAATCGGGTGGCCATTGGATGTTTTCCCTTCTAATTCTTGATGGAGAGAATTGGGCAGTTGCCTAATTTTTTCCCTTTTAGTTTCTGACTTTTTGAAGGAGAAAATTGAAAGGCTACCGATTCTACTTTCTTTGTGTGAATTAGTGCTACTATTAGTAATGAAAATTACTAATTAATAATTATTGCTCACTAATTTTTTAAAAATTATTGTAATTTGTTGAGGAAAATGGTTTAGAAGGTGCCTATTTGGTTGGAGTGACTTCGGCCTATTTGAGTTCCAAATTCTCCTATGTAGTTCTGTGCTACACATATACCCAATAGATATTGATGCAATAGTCTCAATCCTAGTATTTGGGAATCAATTCATAGAAATTAAGAAAGGAAAGTAGAATTTGAATTGAAATATTTTCCAAAAATAACCAAAAATTTTATCCTAATAACCAAATCGAATGGCCATTTGATTCTCCTTCCAATTCTTTAGGAGAAAAGGATAATTGAACAACTATTCGATTTTCCTTTGCATTCTTGACACAAGATGGAGAATAATGTAGCCGCTTGATTTTCTTTTCCTATCATTATATGGGAAAGGAAATTAAGTAGTAACCTAATTCCCCTTGGCTTGTTCTTAGTGGGACAAACATTAAGTGGCCACCTAATTCTCCCTCCTTGTATTTTTCATTGATCGATAATTGGGTGGTCATGATTCTCCTAACCTATCTTACCATGGAAAGATAATATTTTCTCCTCTACATTTTCCCTTTCCTTTAGGGGGGAAAGATAATCAATTGGTTGCTTGATTCTCCTTCCCTATTTTTGTGGTGCTTAAGGTCTAGGATGTTTTGTGAATTAGGAGGGAACCTGATTTTTCATTATTATTATCAACTATTACTTGGAGACAAATTCAAGCAAGTTCTAACTAAGTCATTTTTTTCCAGTTTCTAAGATGCTTCTATGCTAGAAAATAGTGAAAGGTGTTGGAGTTTTTGAATTGGACGAGTTGTTCTGCTTCACCTTAATGTGAGATGTGAATGTTGTAAAGATGGTGATTTTACTTTTGAAGGGTGGTGATTTGGTTGATTTCTTGTACTCGTGAAGGGAGGGGGATTGGATTTGTGTTGATAGTGGGAAATGCAAACGAATTGATTTGACTATTTTACATAATTCTAGTAGACCTGAAAATTATATTATGGTGGTTGCAAAATTTATTTTCCAACAGTTCCAAAATTTGAGGTTATTGTTTCCAAATCCTTATGGAAGATTTGTTCGAGATTGTTTGGGATCATATTACTTTTAGCCAGTGAAAGATGTGTTTCAATTGGGTGGTTGTTGGTTGTCGGTTTTTGTTATGGAAGATCACACGATGTTGCTCGGGGAAGAAAGATCTAGAAATGCAACAGCAATGGACAAGGTTCGGGAGGTATGGTCAAAGGAGAACGCTAAAATTTTTCCTTGTAGAAATGTGGTTCCAATGGAGGAGGCTCGAGAGGCTAGTTTAGAGGAGAACACTAGAATTTATGATGGTTTGGAGGAAGGTGCTCCATCACCAATAGCTAGGGGTGATGAAGATATGGAACAGGGAATGAAGAATGTTCCATGTATGAAAATAATGGAGTGGTGTGGGAGAAAATGTGAATTGGTGAATCATGTTGGAAAGATTATTGCTGAAGGGAGGATTGTTTCCTATGACCCAAAGGAGCTTATTTTGGATGACAATCTTGGTGAAACTGAAGTTGGGGTCACAATTTTGAACTATCCAAAGGATACATCACAAATAATGACAATATGGAGGTGACTTTTGTCATGAACAATTTTTGATGGTCATTATTTATTGTCATTGCTTGCTACATATGATGAACATCATGTGTTGGAAGATGAGGAAGAAGGAGTTGTGGTGTGAAGAAAAAAAATTACATTTTTTTGAAAAGAAAACAAAGGGAATCAAAACATGAGGCTTCCATTTCAAGGATTGATCAACTTCTAAGCAATGGATCAATTTGTGCCGTGAGTTCAAATAATTGTTATTTCAATTATTGTTAATAAAACACTTGTGAAAAGACGTGTATTGTGTGACAAGATTTTTGGAACTTATTGTTCGTTGATAAAATAATACATATTTTGGATATTCCTAAAAGATTGCACCAAAGAGTTGGAGTAAAGAAATGGAGGTTTGTTACAATACATGATGTTGAAATTTATGAAACATCATGGAATAATATTGTTGGGATTTTGTGGTCTTCATATCTATCTTATATACAATATTGCAAATGTGGGACAAGGCAAAGGTCACATGGAAATGCTAGAATGAAAAAATAACGAGTAGTAACTAAGCAAGCTGAAAGTAATGTTCAATCATTGATTGATCAATGCATTGATGTAATGCCACACCAAATGAAGGGAATTGGGAATGGTAGACAAAATGTTCGCCTTCTAATTCCTAACACTTGGAAAAGTACTCAAAAAAGGAACAATGAGGTGGGGTCAAATTTTGCATATTTATTGTAATGTTTATAAAATTATTTGTGTCATTTTCTTTTGTTTGTTCTTGTTAATGGAAACAGAGTTTTGTGGATTTTTTCATTTAAACCCTTTTGTTTTGTTTTGGTGTGATATTGCAGATTAGCAAGGAGTTAAATATTGACGAGGTATCTCAATATCTTATGAGTCGGTTGAGGAAAAAATATCATCTCAATGTTGATGTGCAAAAAAGAGGTTCAACCTTTACAAAATATACCATATGCAAATCTTTGAAAGACTTGATGTCCAAAGTTGGAAAAAATAGTGTTAGTGCCAAGGAGCATGAATTGAAATTGAAAAGGTATAACAAGCATCAAAAGTTGTGTAGACATCTTTACCATAGTTGGAAAGTGGAGTCCATTCAATCAAAGGAGGAGTTTTTATGTATCATTCACAACAAGATGGATCATTCAAAGACTACTTTACCAAGGCTACGAGTGAAAAACAAAATGGTTGTTGGGTTTGGTCAATTGCCAATAATGTTGATTGGAATGACTGTTTATGGGCATGGTGATGAAGCGTTTGGTCAATATTCAAATGAATTGTGGCCCAATGACCTTAATTTCACAATTGGATTTCTTTTGCATTTACTAAGAACTTTGGAAAAGGAACCTGTTCGTGAGTTGCAAAGGTTGTTTGATCATGAGTTACAAAATGAATTCTTTGAGTAGTTAATGCGGGGGAATTCATAGTGTGTGAAGGCATTAAAGCTATTTGAACAAGTTGTTAGTGCAAAACTTTTGCCTAAAAAGTTATTGCTTCAAATGGATAACTGTGTGAAGGATAATAAAAATTGGCACTTGCTTGTTTTTTAGTCATTATTGACAACAAAGGAGGTCTTTGAAACGCTTTAGTTGGGATTTCTTGTTGTTGATCATACGCATGAGGACATTGATGGAAATTTTGACTACTTGTCAAAGAAATTAAAAAGAAAAAAAACTATGCGTTAATAGATTTGATGAAAGCATTCATGGTTTCACAAGAATGGCCATTCATTCCCCAATTGATTCAAGAAATCCAAGATTTCAAATCTTGAGTTCAAGGTTATTTGAAAGATGGACCTAATATGTTGGTTGGACACATAGACATGCATTTCTTTTGATTTTTTGTGGATTCTTTTGGGTGGCCAATGATGCAATACAAGGTGTTCCAACAGATTCAATATGGAGCCCCAAAGATGGCCCTACAATTCAATTGTTGAAGTCGGATGACCAAGGTCGCCCCAAGTTGCTTAGTGGAATTCCAAAGCTTATTCCTTTCCGTCCTATTTGGGGGAATGATGCTTTAAAGTTAGTAGAGAAAAAAAGATTTATCAATAGTGGAATCTCAAAATATTTAGAGTTTTGGAAGCTCAATATTTTGAAAGATGAAGTGTATGCTAGAGCCATGAAGCCATATATTGAATATTGGGAAGGTATTTTAAAATGTTTGTCAAAACCAATTCCTTAACAAAGTCCTATATTGTTAGAGGGCTTTTGCCTGACTAATAATTAGAAATTTAATCATGTGAGATTTTCTATTCCATATGTTCCTATATTTGATGATATGGAAGATCCAATTATCCTTCCATATTGTGGTCCTAAAAACATGAAGTTGTCCTTGAGTACAACAACTTACACTCCTTTTAGGGATTTACACTACTAGAAATTCTGTCGTTTGTAACTAGTCATTATGCAACTAGCATGCAATTGGTTGTCGTTTGTAATTATCTCGGTCATGTTTGCAACTATAAATTTGGTATTGTATAAATTTTCAACCATACAGTTGTGTGCAACTAATGTGTACAACATGGACACGTGTCATAAAAATGATGGTCTAAACTTATACATATTTAAATTATTATATTTAATATATATACATAGGCTATGTATAATAATATTATGTGCCTTTAGTATTAAGGTTAACCACATGCTAACTTATGCTAACCTAAACTAACCTAAGTTAAAATAACCATGGCTAAATTTATTAGGCTAAACTAATTATGGTTAAATTAAATTATGTTAAATTAACTATGGCTAAATTAAGTTAGGCCAAATAATTATGGATAAATGATTTATGGCTAAAATAAATTAACATGAAATAAATATGAATAAATTAAATTAAGCCAAACCAATTATGGCTAAATTAAGTTAGGCTAAAATATTTATGGCTAAACTAAATTAAACTAAAACTAAACGATGGCTAAATTAATTATGTCTAAATTAAAATATACTAAATTAAATTAAATTAAACTAAACCATGGTTTAAATATATATTACAAGTTTTTAAATTGTATTTGTCAAATATATTTGAATATTTGTTTTGGCAAGTAAAATTATTTTATTTTATATTATTTGGAATCTTTTTCAGAAATTATAAATTTGATTAAACAAAAAAATTATTCAGAGTCAATTAATATGATAATATTAAAATTTATTATAAATATTCATAATTATCCATTTTTTATTATAATTATATATATATCGATAGGTATTATATATTTAAATTCTATTATTTATGTTAAAATATTAATGTAAATAGGCTACACGAATTAACCTCCAAGTACACAAACATCTTAAACTAATTACTAGTTTGAACTATATAATAATGTTAAAATCATATTTTCATTGAGTATTCATAATTATTAAAAATATTCTACAATCATCTTTGAAGTGCAAAAAAAGAAGAAATAATGAAAAATTAACAAGAAGAATAAGTTTTCCAAGTTACAAAACGTTTTTTTTTTTTTTTCTTTGGAC
>Ga0209611_10014469_pt1 | contig 10527 bp, 8 predicted proteins | sample S1TSphgellanicum_3_FD_187693 | JGI IMG/M metagenome (GOLD analysis project Ga0209611, IMG submission 187693) | Host-associated microbial communities from peat moss isolated from Minnesota, USA - S1T2_Fc - Sphagnum magellanicum MG (SPAdes) (version 2) | ecosystem: Host-associated > Plants > Peat... | reverse complement strand
CATGGGGAAAAGAAGAAGAAAAAACCCTGATTCCAGGACCAGTCTGGTATGTTGAAAAGTTGATACTGGCAACACTGCTTCAAACCAGCACCAGCTGCAATAGGAAATGTTCCATGAAGTTCCCTAACTAACACCTCTCAAATTTTCTCAAATTGTGACACCAAAATTGAAAAAAACTATAGCAAGTTCAAACCAGTGTTGTGCAGGTATTAGATATTATGGCAACCCCTCACTGGTTAAGATCTCATCAGATTTTCCTAGTGTATTTTAGGAAGGCACCTTACCAGGGCTAATTTTGCCTATTGGAAAGGGTAGGTGTACTAGACCCCAGTTATGGACCATGACTATGAATGCTTAATAAGATTTTCATTATGCTATTTTATTTGTGGAACAATTGCACCCATTGAAAAATTTGCAGTGAAAAATTATGCTGAAGCAACCTATAACTCTCTGCCGGCAACTTCTTATCTAACTGCATCTATCTTTGATTCAGTTGATTTCATCTCTTACATCAAGCTCTTTGTTGCATTATATTTGTTGTAATCCTCAGGGAACAAATTGCATTCTTTTAGGTCATTTTCGTTTTCAAATAGATCGACAATGGATGGAAATTGTGAATTTGTACTATCCCATTTCTTGCCCATTCTTCTTCTATTTAGTTTGTGTTTTCACTTTCATCCTGTCTATGAGTATCTCATTCGCTTCCAAAATGTTTTTCGTCCTTTTAAAGTTCACATCATTAATACCCAAACCAACATTGCTTTTTGTTTCTGGTGTTTCTAGAGGAGAATAATATTCCTTGTTACAAGCCTCTTTAAATGTATACTCCTTGAACTCCTTTGTTGATTATTTCCACTAAATAAAAATCAATATTGTGAAACAACTTCAATTGATTGTAGTTGCTTCTTCTTAACAATGTCATTTTCTTCCATTTTAATGCCATTCTTAATAATCAACATTGAACTGAAATGTTTACAAAATATGGGATACTTATAGTCTAACCGATAGGTTTCATTTGTATCTATGCCTATGGTTATGAACATATGATGGTGAACCCCTTTCCTCCCATTTTGCGATTCGATCATGAGTTGGTTGCATGGCACACGAGATTCGTCATCCTTGTCTTTTGTGTTTTTTCCTTTTTTGAATGTTGATTGCAATGGTGTTTTTTTTGGCTCCTCCTTTTCCTCCTCCTCCTCCACCAAGGTTCCCTCTTTCTATTCTACTAATGCATCTCGGTTTGCATCATATTTTAAAATAGGCACATCATATTTGTCACCATTTTTATCTTTTCATTTTTTTGCCACTTTTGGAAGGGTTTCTACTAATGAATATTTGATGCACCCCCACATTCTTCAAAAGACTCAAATGTAAGTTTGAAAGTGAAAACAACAAAAGAAAAAATTGGGGTACATTCTTTAATTCGTAGCATTTTGGGGGTAGAAGGGCATGTTAAAGTTTTCGGGATGGGGATTCTAATAAGTGACAAACGAGTCTATTATTCATGCGCACCTACACAAACCAAATGACAAGTTGATTATTGTGTGGTTGGAACACTTTTGGTGCATGGATGAACCACTAACATACATGGATTCACAAGATTCACCACAGCGTAGACTTGAAGGAAGCCACCACCTTCTCCTTTATACGTAAACCAAACATTGCTTTCTATTAACCATGGGGCCTACATCCAAATATCATTTTGTTTCAGGACTCCTAACTTGGGAGTCCTCAAATTCCTCAAATTGGGTATTTTGGCATTTTGGAGGGCCATAATTTATTTTGAAAACTTTTGATTGAAATGAGGTCGAAAGCAAAGTTATAGCCTTCATCGAGATCTTTCCAATGATATGTGGCACGCCACTTACACACACATATTTTTGGATGATTCTTGACTTCTAATGAGAGGAGTCAAATTAGCATTTTGATTCCCGACCCTTCTTTTGCCCATAACTTATGTTTTAAATTAAAATGAGTCATGTGAACCCATTTTAGACATTTACGTTTTAAGATTTTATCAATGATATAAGGAACATTTTAATCTAATGAGTTTTGACCCCTAAAATATGTCTTTGAACATTTGAAATTCCAAAAAGATTCCAACTCCCAAAGTGAGAGTTCACTTGGGAGTATGTGGGTTCATTCCCTCACACTCCCGAGAATGCAAATGTGACTCCCATGTTGCACTTTCAACCTGCACCTTTTCATGCCTTTGCCTTAGTTGCAAGCCCAAGGTTAGGGTCGTGACAATATTTGTCCATTTTGTTCATCCCCAACATGTATTCTAGTTAGCATAATAAACAAGTCTTATAGTTTTGATTTGTTGGTTACAGTAGCCACGGATGGTATTTAAGAGCTTGTTGCAAGATATTCAATAAATCCGGATCGAACATCCATATCATGATGGCATAGACTTGTACTTTTGCATGTTATTTTTGATGCCCTATATCCCATTCTAACATTATAGTTTGCATCTATCACTTTCATTTGTCTATGATCCATTACTAGATATACATCCAAATCTTGAGGAGTTATAGCAAACATTTTCATAGTTCTAAACCTATATTTGCAATGACAAACTTTTGTGTTTAGCCTACCTCTTTCTTATTACATATAATCATTGAAGAGGTTGTTGTCCATTTTGCATTTATCATTTTTTAACATCCCTTTTAATGTGTTAGATGTGAACACTTATGGCTATCATTTGTTGACATTATATTATTTGATCGATGACTATTTATTTCAATAGTCATAGCAAAAAAAAAATTGATTAATTTCAAATTAATGTAGGATGTTTCAATATGTGTGATTTAACACCAATTCATTCATTTGATAGTGGACACCTTTGTAACACATTACTTTTTCCACATCTTTTATTTTTTTCAAAGTGTGAGAAGTACCAATTGCATAAGCATATGTATAACCTTTTATTCATTAATGTTTAAGTTTTTCTTTTGAATTGAAATAAACATTTACAATTTTGTTTCCTCATGTTTTTCTCCTCTTATATGTCCCTCTAGTTTTGTTATAATTGTTTTTTAAAAATACATTTTTCTGCCATAATTACAATTGAATCCATTTTATTTCAATCCATGTTCAATTCATTACATTTGGATAATTCATATTACTATGTGTATTGCATAGTGTGATTGAATAAACAATATTTTTTCGTCAAGGGTTCGAATGTTGTCTTCTTCAACCATCCCACATTTTTTGTGGTTTCAATGGCAATGCAATCATTTGTTGATTCACAAGTGGTTGGAGGACTTTGTTTTGTTTGTGTTGTGGGACCCAGGCTCGCCTACTTGGAATTACTACAATCTATTTTTGGGTTTTTCAATTCTTGTTGTTAATAATTCAAATAGCGTGACTAAATTTTTGTTTGATAAATCTTTCAAAAAGCTAACAAAATAATGTTTTGGAAGTGGTTTTTTCAAGCTTGTTGGTTGTTTTAAAAATTCCATCATGTGTTTAAACATCACCCAATGATAGTATTTTATGTCTTGTTGTATTAATTTGGGGTTTTCCCTTGGCTTTTTCTTAGCAATAAATGGACCTAATATGTTTATCTTTTCATTTGCCCATCGTTAGGCAGCCCACTCATCTATGTTATTCACTTTGTCTTTTTATAGATTCTCCCATTTCTTGATTTCTATTAATTTACGTAATGGGTCAAATAGATTGTCATCTTGAAGAACTTGCCGTGGTTATTTTATTTGCTTGGCAATTATGTCCAAAATTGAATGCAACAATGCATTTTCAATCATGCATTGAATTATGAGCATTTGTTTGCCAATAATTAGTGATCCATTGGTCATTGTTTGGGATAAATCCAAGTGAGATAGTAATACTGAATAACACAATTAAATACTTTAATTAATAATATTGGGTGCAAGGATCCAAATATTCTATTGAGGTAATAGGCATGCAATATTATATCTAACATATATCAAATGCAATAAAATAATGATGATACCGAAAATGCAAATAGATAATAGAGAGGGACATAATGGAATTGGAAATTTATTTCGAATGTAATGACAATGCAATCACTATATATAGGTTTTACATGCATTTTTTGCAATTCTAGGGATTGATAAGGTATTATATATGCATCCTTTGGAGTTCTAGGGATTGAATGGGTATGTATATGCATCCTTCAAAGTTCAAATAATCAAAAATTGTGGATGAATTAGTGGATTTTCCAAGAACCAACCTCTATGTTCAACTTCAACCCTAATTCCTATCAAAAAGTTTATTAAACCACAAATTATTGCAAAGAATGGTATTTTGCTTTATTGTTCAATTGTTGGGACATCTTTTTTCTCAACTATTGTAGACAACTTGTGGTTTTGGGGCTAGGCCTATCATCCAATGATTAACAAGTTGTTTTGACATTTTCTTCCTTAAAACTTGTGGCACCCAAGCTCACTTGCTTGGAGGTACATAGAGTTGTCCAGTGGGTTCCATAATTTATGTTGATAGGAGGTTTACAAGGCTTACCAAATCCTCCATTGACAAATTTTTTAATAAGCTTGGGAAAAAATGTTTTGGAACTCGTTTTTCAAACTTGCATGTTGTTGGAAGAAATCCATGGCATTTGTAAACATTGCTTAGTGGTAGTCTTCCATATCCTCCTTTAGAATGTTTATAGTTTGTTTGAGCAATGCAATACTTTCTTTGTTTGTCTTTACATTCCTCCATTGCCATGCCACCCATTCATTTCTTTTTCCATTGTGATCCCCATGTTTTAATTTGTAGCAACTACTTCAAGGGGTCTAACAAGGTGGGATCTTTTAGAAATTCCAAAGGCATTTTTTATCATTTTGCATATTTTATCTCATATGCTTGAGATTAAGGTGTATTTAATCATAGTTTCCAAGGTGTTTAGTGTGACCATTGCTATAAAATTTCTTTTTGCTATTGTAAAATAAATGTTTAACAATTACAAACGGGTGGTAGTTGTAGAAAATATGGAACTAGGCAATTCAGGTGGAAAGGGGGGAAAAACGTAGTTTGATTATTCAAGCAACAAGAATGACCCTAAACATAAAAGGTCTAAAAGATTGAATTCAAATAAAAAACAAGTTTTAAATGGTATAAAGAATGTGTGACCTCATATTGTCTCAATTGTTAATGGGAACATACCTCTTCGGAGATGAAGAGGTGGTGTTTTGATTGGCATATATTTCTTGGAGATGAAAAATTGATGTTTCACCTAACACATACCTCTTGGAGATGAATAGGTGGTGTTTCAATTAACGCATACTTTTTAGTTGTGAATAGGTAGAGTTTGGATTGACACATAATTCTTGGTTGTGAATAAGTTTCCTTCATTTTTTTTTGTTCATCTATTTTCATTTTTCATCCATTTTAATTTTTCATCCATACTTATTGTTCATCCATGTACACGTGGTAAATTATTCCTCCATGTCACAAAATATTTTGTGCCATGTGTCAACATAATATTCTAGAAAAAAATTGATCTTATTCACATGCTCATGTTCACACGTTCACCAAATAATAATTCCCCTGATGGGGTTAGCACCTTCCATGACTTTAGATGAAGAGTGATAGTCTAAATCCAACATAAATATGTTCCATTTGTTGTTGGTGTGTATTGTGTGGCACATCATACCAATCTTGTGGTACAAACCCTTTCAAACCTACCTTTGGTTTCTCACATTGAAATTTTGTTACAAAGTTTATATGATTATTTCAATCATATCCTCAAGATGCATTTGGAGTTTACCAAATGGGTAAGGAAAATGGAAATTAAGGGCAACAAATTTTTTTAAAACATTAAAAGAACATGGATCCCTACGATCAATTTTATCAAATGTGTCTTGTTTATGTACTACACTCTTCTCATGAAAATGGCACTAGATGCACCCACAATGCCTTCTTCCAAATCTAATTTTTCTTTGTTAATTGATGTGAAAACTTTGTTGGGCTTGAATGTAGTGATGTAGATTTTAAAGGTGGTACATTCTTTGATCAAATTACACAATTAAAGGATGATTTTGTTTGTGATTTCATAACACCGATGAAGATTTATGAAGGGGATGTGTACCACATGTTTATGGTAGGCAATCCTCTTTTGAAGGTAGTGTGTTCAATAATTTCATTGCCTTGATCAACATTGCTTGTGAAAGCATTAGTCTTCATTGGATTACAGATTTGAACATTGGAATTGATCATTTGGCTTGTGAATTTGTTGAGCACCACATGTGGGCAACATCTTTAAATCAAATTGAGGCTTCAATTTTTGTTATGAAGGAAATATACAGGGATGTTGCATTTGTGAAATAATAATGTCAAGAAGCTACCATTTCATTTATTGCTAAAATAACAAGGGTGGTTCATTCCTTGTTCATGATTTTATGGATATAATATTATTTGCAACCATAACTTGAAAAAAAGTTCAATTGTTCATTTCGCAATCATCAAGGTAGCCTTCTATTAGCCTAAAAAGGGAGTACTTGATGAGATATGGGTTCTTGGCTTGTTTTCAATTGTTGTTCTTCACCTTCAAAGATCCATGTTGGTATGTAGCATGACAAACAATGTTAAGTTGGCAATGCAATAACCTTTTGCTATCAACCCTATCATTAAGTTATGGAAAACCCTTACTTCTTTTTGAATTTTGAAAAATAAAATCCTAAAGTATATCAAGTTGGTTGAACTTGCTATTGTGAAAGTAATTGGTTCTAGTGAAGATGAACATTACTTTTCTACGTTGACCTTTATGAAAACAAAATTATGGAATCGATTAACCATGCATTTGGAGCTTCTCATTTGCATGTTCAAAAAAAGTTCTTCGCTTTGTAGAACTTTCCTTTTGGAGCGATTATTCAAAATTGGAAAGACAACATAATTTGGTATGGTGTAAAAAGTTGAGACTTATGCTACTGCTAACTTGCAAGCTTTAAAAAACAAAAAAATCCTTTTAATGCCTATTTCCTATTTATTTATTTTGGCATTTGGATTTTTTGATAATGGATAACACCATGGGCATTGTGTGTTGTTAAGATGATTTGAAATCTTGATTTGGCATCTATGCAACAACAATTAGGTAGTTGTCTTATGATCAGGCCGCTTTGGAAAATTTGGGGGCTGACAGCCCTGTTCTAATGTGATAGTAAATTATCCAGAAAAATAAAGCTCATATTCACATTCATATTGAACAACTTTGCATCCATTGTTGAACATTATGCATTGTCCATGCCTTATCATGATGCATGGATGTTGCATGTTGGATGATAAGGGTCAATTATCAAGCAATGATGATGCTATGACTTAAAAGCTTGAATATGTTGTTTCATGTTGAGTTCTCTTTGTGGATGATATGGAGGTCCAGAGATTGGAAAATGGTGGTAGAGAAGGAACCCCAAGCCTACTTAAGCATAATTGACCATCTGAAGAAGGACCCCACCATGTTAGGGGTAGATATGGATGTTGCGGTGGTTGAGCAATTGGAAATTGCAACCCTACATGACAGTGGTTATTCTGATTCATAGTGCTGTTCGGTGGATATGTACATAGTTTTGCAACAAATTGATGAACAAAATTAGTCTAATTTTCTTAGCTGCCCCAACTCTACATCATGTAATTTCTCATACTTTAATGAGGACTGAATTATTTTGATTGATATGAAATAAATTAGACCATGAATGGATGAGGGGTACTAGTGGCCAAGTGTTAGTCTTTAATAAAAATGATGATCATAACCGGTTCCTCCATAGAAATTGGTGATGTGGCATCACCCCACTGGCGGAGAGATCACAGGTCACAACCCATATTTGCTGCACACTGGGTTGGCCAAACGGGCGCAGGAGGGTTATGGCAACAGTGACAACAGCATTCATCCCAGACGTTGACATAGTCATCAGTTATGGGCAAGTGAAATCCCGTCTGTCCAGTCACCTGTTAGGTCCCGTAACACCACTCAAGCACGCCAGTTATGGGAAAAAATCTCTCCACTCATGTGCCTCAACTTTTTCCCATAGCCGGCCTGCTCTCGCCGGTTACGTAGTCCACGATGGTTCTAATTGGCTGAGTCAACATGAGTTCGTTGAGAAAGAACTGACCATACTACTTGTGTTACAACTTATGTTAGAGTATATGCATATACTAAATCCTAAACATTATGCATGTCAACTTGTACTTTTGTCAACTTTGTGATGTGAAAAAAAAAGTGGTAATGATTCATGAGAAGATTTAGCCATTTAATTTGGCCATAAGCTAAATATGAAAGTCAATTTTTAAAAAAATCCTTCAATGTTTTAGAGTACTTACTTGAACCATGTAAATAAATTTGGTGAATTTTCTTAAAATTTGGTGAAATTCTAGCTACCAAAAATCTCAGAATTTTTTTAATCCCATTTAATCATATAGCTTTTTGGCTATATATATATAGCCAACAAAAAGAGGCTGATGCATGCATACATAGCAAAAATCAGAAGTTGGCCATGGCTCCACATGAAAATGGGCATATGTTCTTTACTTGCCTAGTTAGAAACGGATTTTGCCTTCATTGAAGTGCAACTATAACATGGTGTCTACTATAGGCAATAGAGTTTTCCTTAAAGTAATCCTATCTTCACCCTATCTTTTGGCCTGTTTTCACCCCCTATCCCCTCTTTGAGTGAGGTCCGCAAAGTAAGGAAGTTTTTTATATCATCTGGGTATGAAATGCTGAAAATCAGCATTTAATGCACAAGGTTCGAGGTAATTATAGTAGTTGTACATATAGGAGTAGTGAAAATATATGTAGCAGCAGTGGAAGTGCTCAGGAAAAAGGAAAGATGAGGTCAAAACTGGCACCACAAAAACTGGTGCATTTCTGAGTTTGACACCCTGTTGAAGGATAATGTACTTATTTGGAGGTTTTTTTTTAATCTCATCCGGTTTTGGACCAAACTCAGGCTACTGTTGCTATGTTGTCTAGACTTCAAAAAAAACTCTAATGTATAGGTAATGTTCATTATTTATCATGGATCATTCTTATCTTATATATTAAAGCTACAGTGGTGTTTGTCTGTCTGTCCGGGCAGTGCCTGGAAAATTCTTCTCGTTTTTTGTGGTGTGCTTTGTAAAAGGAGGGGGGGCCGGGTAAGTTGGAGAATTTCTTGATTTCGGAGTTTCAATCTCTGTGACAGTTATTACCCAACTAACAGCTTCAAGGACTTGAACCGAGGTGGCTAGAATCCTCGATACAGGACCTGAATCGAGATTCTCAGTACCCAGTCCAGACCTCAAGACAGATTTGAAATGAGGTTCCCAGAAAGAGAACCCGTCGTTGGGGACCTGAAACGAGGTCCTCAGAAAGAAAATTAAATTATTTCTCTGGGGCCTTGACCTAGACCTTATACACGTGCACTTTTTTACTCACCAACACTGAATTTGTTTTTTTTAGGGATTCATAATGTGATTTGTTTGGGAGAACGGTTGTTATGAATCCTGGGAATCGACCTGATAACCATCGGGGGTCTATTCCTATTTTTCAAAAGAAGTTTGAAACAAGAACCTAGACCGACGGTTTTTTGATTCTGATGTTTTTCAATGAGAAAGAACTGGAGGTTCTTTTGTTTTTCAAAGCACCGCGATTAGCAGTTCTCGGTTTCGGACATATTGAAGAAGAACCGATAGCTGAACACAGGTCTGGTTCAGTGTTGGGTGGTGCTTTTGAGTCTTTAAAGAACCACCGGTTCAGGTCCTTTAAATATTTCAGACCCTAAGAGTCGCCTGCTTCCTATTCTTTGAAAAAACAAGCCAGGGCAGCTGCTGCGGGGGGCTGGGCGAGGTGCCATGGGTGGCTGGAATGGCGTAGCCACGGGTTGCCCTCACTCGAGTGTTGCCTTTTTAAATTGTTGTCATGAAATATTTGCAAAGTGGTGAATGTATTGTGATGTAAAATTGGTGTTAGAAGTTTTCTGTGTAAATGTGACTGGATGAAAAGAGGAAACCAGAATTGATAGATGTCAAAGGAGAATGATTAATAGAAAGTGCCAAGTTAGGGGAGGGTTGATCATCATGAATGGTTGTGAATGTTGAAAGTTTGATTTTTTCTTTTCTTTTTCTACTTTTGGGGGTTTTTGTTTGTTTGGAGGTTAAATGTGCTTGATGATTGCAATTCAATGGAGTGGCACTGTTGAGCTGGTTTCTCTGATGGAGCAGTTTCATAGCTGTCTTCCGGAGGTTTTTGGTGGAAGAGAGGGTAGAGGTGGATGCTTGGTCCTTGGGAGTCTGTGGTGGCGGGAAAATGCTGCAAACTTATGCTATAAGAAGTGGCGACCTAGTGGGACGAGACATCTGGGTGGTCTAAGAGTTAAGTTTCTTTGCTAATGGGAAAGTAGGGATGTGGAAGCTCAATTATATTGGGTTGCCCTCACTCTAAACCCAAATGAATTTGTTGACTCTAAATCAATTCCTTACACCAGTGTGATTAAAAGCAAAATCCTAAACAAAGTAATTGGACCAAATCAAAATCCAATATAATAGACTAATGTGGCCCCATGTATATTA
>Ga0209611_10014467_pt1 | contig 10528 bp, 10 predicted proteins | sample S1TSphgellanicum_3_FD_187693 | JGI IMG/M metagenome (GOLD analysis project Ga0209611, IMG submission 187693) | Host-associated microbial communities from peat moss isolated from Minnesota, USA - S1T2_Fc - Sphagnum magellanicum MG (SPAdes) (version 2) | ecosystem: Host-associated > Plants > Peat... | reverse complement strand
GGAGAAGATCTCCCGTCAATCGGCCAAGGACGCAGAGCTGAGCGGCGAGGCGGTCAACCGTGCGGTGACGGCGATGCAGACGATCGCCGAAAAGATCACCATCGTGCAGGAAATCGCCCGCCAGACCGACCTTCTGGCCCTGAATGCGGCGGTGGAAGCGGCCCGGGCCGGCGAGCACGGTCGAGGTTTCGCCGTGGTGGCGTCGGAGGTGCGCAAGCTCGCCGAACGCAGCCAGGTGGCGGCCACCGAAATCGGCGCCGTCTCTTCCGAAACCGTCAAGGCGGCCCAGTCCGCCGGCGAGATGCTGCAAACGCTCGTGCCCAATATCCGCCGCACGGCGGAGCTCGTCTCCGAAATCAGCGCGGCCTGTCGCGAACAGGACGTCGGCGCCAGCCAGATCAATGAAGCGATCCAACAGCTCGACAAGGTGACCCAACAGAACGCAGCCGCCTCCGACCAGATGACCGCGACCTCGGAAGAGCTGTCCGGTCAAGCGGAGGAGTTGCAAGCCTCCATCGCCTTCTTCCGCACCGACGCCGCGGGCGCGACGGGGGCGAGCGTCGGCAGACCGGCGGCCCCGGCGCGGGCGCCACAGCCTAAGGCGGCGACGAAGACTGTCTCAGCCCCTCGCAAACCCGCCGCGGCCAAGGCCAACAGCGTCTCTGCTCAGCAGGCCCGGGCCAAGGGCTTCGCGCTCAACATGACCCAAGGCGGCCCAGACGCCGAGGACTCAGACTTCAAAGCTTACGCGTAGACCAAGACCGTTCCACCAACCCCATCCCAGCTTAGGAGGCCAGTATGCGCTTGACGATCAAACTGAAACTCGCCTTGGCGTTCGGCCTCATCATCCTGATGCTGATCGGGGCCACCGGCTTTGGCATATCCAGCCTCGGCAGCATGAATGGAACCATGATGGGGCTGGTCTCCGGTCCGGTCGCGCGGATGAAGCTCGCTCAAGATGTCCGGTCGGAGCTGCTACAGATCCTTCGGTCCGAAAAGAACATCATCATTGAGACTGCGCCTGAGAAAATGAAGGCTTACGACGACGAGCTCTCAAAAGGCCGCGAAGTTCTCTCAGCCATGCTCGACGAGGGTGAGAAAATATCTTCGCCGGAAGGCAAGCTCAAATATGGCGAGCTGAAGACCATCTTTGAAACCATAAAGCCGCTGGACACCAAGCTGCGGGAGCTGGCGCTGGCGAACAAGAACGCCGACGCCACCACGCTGTCCCTAGGTGAGTTGCGGACCGCGACAAACGCCGGCATCAAGCTTGCCGAAGACGTGGTCGGCCTCACCGAACAGCAGATGAAGGCCGACCAGGAAACGGCGGCCGCAAACTACGCGACGACCCGCAATGTGCTGGTCGGCTTCGTGCTGCTCGCCGTCGCAATCGCCGCCGCCGCCGCAATCTGGATGGCGATGAGCATCAACCAGGGTCTGCGTAAGATCGCAGATCTGGCCGACGCCGTGGCGATCGGCGATCTCAATAAGACGGTGGAGTTGAACACCGATGACGAGATCAAGGACCTGGTCAACACGGTCAATCGCATGACCGCCAACCTGCGCACAACCGCAGGCCTCGCCGACCAGATCGCCGACGGCGACCTGACCGTGCAGCCCAAGCCCCTGTCGGACAAGGACACGCTTGGCCTCGCCTTGGAGCGGATGGTGGAGCGTTTGCGCAGCGTGGTGGGCAACGCCCTGATCGCCTCGGACAATGTCTCGTCCGGCAGTCAGGAGCTTTCGTCCACGGCTGAGCAGGTCAGCCAAGGCGCGACGGAACAGGCGTCCGCCGCCGAACAGGCCTCGGCGTCGATGGAGCAGATGGCCGCCAACATCAAACAGAACGCAGACAACGCCGCCCAGACGGAGAAGATCTCCCGTCAATCGGCCAAGGACGCAGAGCTGAGCGGCGAGGCGGTCAACCGTGCGGTGACGGCGATGCAGACGATCGCCGAAAAGATCACCATCGTGCAGGAAATCGCCCGCCAGACGGACCTTCTGGCCCTGAACGCGGCGGTGGAAGCCGCCCGGGCCGGCGAGCATGGCCGCGGCTTCGCTGTAGTGGCCTCGGAAGTGCGCAAGCTCGCCGAGCGCAGCCAGATCGCGGCGACCGAGATCGGCGCCGTCTCCTCGGAGACGGTCAAGGCGGCCCAATCCGCCGGCGAAATGCTGGGCGCCCTGGTGCCTAACATCCGCAAGACCGCCGAGCTCGTCTCTGAAATCAGCGCCGCCTGTCGCGAGCAGGACATCGGCGCCAGCCAGATCAACGAGGCGATCCAGCAGCTGGATCAGGTGACCCAGCAAAACGCCTCGGCCTCCGAGCAGATGACGGCGACGTCCGAAGAGCTGTCAGGCCAGGCGGAGGAGTTGCAATCCTCCATCGCCTTCTTCCGCACGGACGCCGCGGGCGCGGGCAAGTCGATGTCGATCACGCCGGTTCGCGCGGCGCCCGGCCGGCCGGCGGCCAGACGCCAGGCGCCTGTCAAGTCCGCCGCCAAGTCCGCCGCCCAAGCCCGAAAGGTGAGCGGCGTGGCCGCCCAACAAGCGCGGGCGAAAGGCTTTGCATTGGACCTCGCCATGGGCGGACCCGACGCGGACGACGCAGACTTCAAGGCTTACGCATAACATGGCCCTCGTTGCGCAAACCAAGCCGTCCGACGCCGGCCAATTCGTCACCCTGGCCTTGGGCCAGGAGGTCTTCGCCGTGCCCGTCGCCTATGTGCGGGAAATCCTCGACTACCGCACGCCCTTCAAGGTGCCCGAAGGTCCGCCCTACCTGTTGGGGCTGATCGACGTGCGCGGGCGGGGCACGCCCTTGATCGACCTGCGGCTCAAGCTCGGCCTCCCCAGCGTCGCCCCCGACGCCGCCACCCGCATTCTGGTGCTGGATGTGCCGGTGGGCGATCGCATCCTGGCGCTGGCGATGGTGGCGGATCGCGTGATCGAGGTCGCCGCCTTCAAACCGGCGGAGGTGGAGGCCGCGCCGGATATCGGCGTGCCGTGGCGCTCGGACTATATCCAGGGCGTTGTGCGGCGCGAGCAGGACTTTGTCGTCCTGTTCGACCTGCCGACCCTTCTGGCCAGCACCCAGACGGCCCTGGCTGGCGCTAGCGTCAGTCCTGATACGGCCCCGGCTTAACGGGCGGCCTAAGCCGAGGCTTTCAACATGACAAATTCGGCGCACGCAGTAGCCCTGCCACCGGGCCTGACCGCCCGTAATTTCAACCGCCTGGCGGAAGTGATCAACGATGCGAGCGGCATCAAGATGCCGGCGAGCAAGAAGACCATGCTTGAGGGCCGCTTGCGACGGCGCATTAGCGCGCTGGGGCTGCGCGACTTGAACGCCTATTGCGACCATCTGTTCGATGGCGGCGCCTTCGATACCGAACTTGTCCACCTGATCAATGTCGCCACCACCAATAAGACCGACTTCTTCCGCGAGCCGGCCCATTTCGACTTCATGACCCAGGTCGCCTTGCCCGCCTTGGCTCAGGCGGGGCGGCGTCAGGTGAAGATTTGGAGTGCGGCGGCCTCGATCGGCGCTGAGGCCTATACCCTGGCCATGGTGATGGAGGAGTTCCGCCGCGGCGGACGCGGTCCCGACTATTCGATCCTCGCCACCGACATCTGCACCGAGGTCTTGGCCCAGGCCGCCACGGGCCGGTTTCCGACGGCGATGATCGACCCCGTGCCGATGGATCTGCGCCGTCGCTATCTGCTGCAATCGCGCGATCCGACTGTCGACGAGGTGCGGGTTGTGCCGACGCTCCGCGCCAAAATCGCGTTCGCGCGCCTGAACCTGATGGATAGCGCCTACCCCGTCGCCGAAATGGATTTCATCTTCTGCCGCAACATTTTGATCTATTTCGATAAACCAACTCAGGAGCGCGTCCTGTCGCGTCTGTGCAAGCATCTGCTTCCCGGCGGCTATCTGGTGCTTGGGCACTCAGAATCCGCCGTCGGCGCCAATCTGCCGGTCGTGGCCGTCGTCAATACGATCTTCCAAAAGGTGTAGGGCCATGCCGCAAAGCAGGAAACGCGTTCGGGTTCTGATCGTGGACGACTCTGCGACCGTGCGTCAGACGCTCGCCGCCGTGCTGGAGGCCGACCCAGAGATTGAAGTTCTTGGCGTCGCCTCAGATCCGTTTGTAGCCGCCAGTCGTATCCGCGACGAGGTTCCCGATGTGATCACCCTGGATGTAGAAATGCCGCGCATGGACGGCATCACCTTTCTGCGAAAGCTGATGGCCCAGCATCCCATTCCCGTGGTCATGTGCTCATCCCTGGTTGAATCGGGCTCAGAAACCCTGATGCAGGCCTTGGAGGCCGGCGCCGTCGATATCATCCTGAAGCCCAAGATCGGCGTCGGCGAGCACCTGACCGAGGCGCGGGAGCGCATTTGCGAAGCTGTAAAGGGGGCGGCCCAGGCTCGGGTCGGGCGCACACGCGATCGCCGGCCCGCGCCCGCATCGCTCAATCCCCAGGAGAAGTTGACCGCGGACGCCATGTTGCCCCCGCCCCGCGTCGGGGCCATGGCGCGCACGACCGAGACCATTATCTGCATCGGCGCCTCCACCGGCGGGACGGAATCGCTGCGCGAGGTGCTGGAAGCGCTGCCGGCCGACGCACCGGGCATCGTCATCGTCCAACACATGCCGGAAAAATTCACCGCCTCCTTCGCCAAGCGCCTGGACAGCCTATGTCAGGTCCGGGTCAAGGAGGCGGCGGACGGCGACGCAGTGCTCCGCGGGCATGTGCTGATCGCGCCAGGCAACCTGCACACCATGATTGAGCGCAGCGGTGCGCGCTACTACGTCTCGGTGAAGGAAGGGCCGCTCGTCTCTCGCCACAGACCGTCTGTAGACGTTCTATTCCGCTCCGCCGCGCGCTCCGTCGGCTCCAACGCCGTCGGCGTCATCATGACCGGCATGGGCGATGATGGGGCGCGGGGGTTAGAGGAGATGAAGAACGCCGGCGCCTTCACGCTCGCTCAGGACGAGGCGACCTGCATCGTCTTCGGCATGCCCAAAGAAGCCATCGCCCGCAACTGCGTCGATCGCATCGTGCCGCTCCACCACATGGCCCGAGAAATCCAGCACGCCGCCGCGCGCTGAACCTCGTCAAATCCTGTTCAGGGCACATCCTGAAAGTCGAAATCCGTCTTCGGACGAAGCGCACGCCAAATTAAAATCAGAGCTGCAATATGATTGTATTGCAAAGGCTCCTGCCGCAAGTCTTGAGGCGTCCAACATAATAGCACGGTAGAGATCGCTCCCGCGCCAGGCTCAGCTGGACCAAGCTTGGCTATAGACTCGGCATAAATGAAGCATCTTTTTACCCCTCACCTTAGTAAGACTACAAATAATTACCCCAGAAACATATCGGAATTTGAATACAGATTAGCGAACCCGCCCTATAAGGGGCGCACGGCGCTCTATTCAATCCAATTGCCTCCAGCTATATAAATAAAATTATGATATTACACGATACAATGCAACCATAACGCGCCCACTTGCGCATTAACACGCCACGACGCCGCGCCGAATGTCAATATTTTACGCTTTAAGTAACCATCCCTTCATGAAAATTTAATATCTGGCGCGCCAATATCAGGTCGTAAAATATATTTTTATTTTGGGGTGGGGACTCTATTGTTATCTCGTCAACTTATACATCGGCCCTTCGCGCGCGCAATACGAAATATAGCGCCATATTATGAAGGCGCTCTCGAAATGCAGGACGCCAGAGTCTTAGAGACGAGACTCGGCGCGACCATGCCTGACCTAGACCAGGCGGCGGTCGCGACGGGGCGGCTGAACAAGCCGTCTGCGCCTTCATTTTCCAAGACCGTGGACAACCCGGCTTAGGCGGCTGCGTGGCCTACCTATCAACATCCAAACGCTCAACGCCCAGGGAGGGCCATCATGCGCTTCACCATCAAATTGAAACTCGCTCTGGCCTTCGGGCTGATCATCCTTCTGATGGTGGGGGCCGCCGGCTACGGCGTCAGCAGCCTTGGGACGATGAATTCAACCATGCAGGCTCTGATCGCGGGGCCGGTCAAGCGGCTGCAGACGGCCGAAGAGGTTCGAACGACCATTCTGAGGGTCATCCGCAACGAAAAGAACCTGATTCTCGACCGCACCTCAGACGAGCGTAAAGCGACGGACAGCAAGATAACCGAACAAGCGGCGGCCTTCGGAGCCCTGCTGGATACGGGCGACAGGATTTCCTCACCCGAGGGCAAACTCAAGTACGCCGCCTTGCGTACCATTTGGGACGACATGAAGGTCGAGGATGGCAAGCTGCGCGACCTTGCCCTGGCCGGCAAGACGGCGGCCGCGACGGATATCTCTCTGGGCGCCCTGAAGGCGGCCACAGACAAGGTTCTGGTGATGGCCGACGAGGTCGTCGCCCTGACTGAAACCCAGATGAAGGCCGATCAAGCGACCGCAACCGCCAGCTACGAATCGGCCCGTGGCGTGCTGATCGCCGTCGTCCTTTCCGCCGTGGTCGTCTCAGGCGCTGCGGCCGCCTGGATCAGCCTCACGATCAGCAACGGCTTTAGAAAAATCACGACCTTGACCACGGCGGTCGCCAGCGGCGACCTGACGGAGAAGGGCCATACGACCAGCAATGACGAGATCAAGGACCTGATGGACTCGGTCAATACCATGATCGATCGCCTCCGCGACGTGGTGGGCAACGCCCTGATCGCCTCAGACAACGTCTCATCCGGCAGCCAGGAGCTGTCGGCGACGGCGGAACAGGTCAGCCAGGGCGCCGTCGAACAGGCCTCGGCGGCCGAACAGGCCTCGGCGTCGATGGAAGAAATGACGGCCAACATCAAACAGAACGCCGACAACGCCGCTCAGACCGAGAAGATGTCCCGCCAAGCGGCCAAAGACGCGGAACTGAGCGGCGAGGCGGTGAATCGGGCGGTCACGGCCATGCAGACGATCGCCGAAAAGATCACCATCGTGCAGGAGATCGCCCGCCAGACGGACTTGCTGGCTCTGAACGCAGCGGTCGAAGCGGCCCGGGCGGGCGAGCATGGTCGCGGCTTTGCGGTCGTGGCGTCGGAGGTCCGAAAGTTGGCCGAACGCAGCCAAATCGCCGCCACTGAAATCGGCGCGGTATCTTCGGAGACGGTGAAGGCGGCGCGGGCTGCGGGCGACATGCTGACGGCCCTGGTGCCCAATATCCGCAAAACCTCCGAGCTTGTCTCGGAGATCAGCGCCGCCTGCCGGGAGCAGGACATCGGCGCCAGCCAAATCAACGAAGCCATCCAGATGCAGGACAAGGTCACCCAACAGAACGCTTCGGCGTCGGAGGAAATGTCCGCCACGTCCGAAGAGCTGTCCTCGCAGGCCGAAGAGCTTCAGGCCGCCATATCCTACTTCAAGGTCGATCGCGAAGCTCAGGGGCGGGTCGGCGGCGGGTCAAGTCCGCCTAGGCTCGCGGGCCGCCCAGCCGCTAAACGTCCCATCTCTGGGTCCATGCGGACGATGACCAGGTCTTCCGCCAAGGCGTTGCAAAGCGCGAAGCCTAATTCCGTCGCCGCCCAGCAGGCGCGGGCCAACGGCTTTGCTCTGGACTTGATCCAAGGCGGGCCGGACGCCGACGACGCCGCCTTCAGGGCGTACAGCTGATCGGGACAGCGTGTGACGCTCTGGCCGTCGTGAGTCCGCTCTAGGCCGGGGCATGAGCGGCGAGGCGAGCTTCGCGCCACTGGATCAACCGCTTTGCGGCCTCGTCCAGGACGGCGTCCGTCTTGGCGAAGCAAAGCCGCACCAGGCCGGTGGGGCCGCCGCCGGCAGCGTAAAGGGCCGATAGCGGAATGGCGGCGACGCCAGCGTCGTGCACCCAGCGCCGGCAGATCTCCCGGTCCTCGCCCGAGACGCCCGAAGCGGCGAGGTCTACGCAGAGGAAATAGGTTCCCTCGCTCGGCAAAACCGAAAAACCGCCCGCGACCAAGGCGCTCGCCAACCGGTCGCGCGAGCGCTGAAGCTCGGCCCGCATGGCCTCGAAAGCGGCAAGCGGCTTGCCAAGGCCAAAGGCGACCGCCGCCTGCAGGTTGGGCGGCGTCGAAAACGTCAGAAACTGGTGCGCCCGGGCGACGGGGCCGAGCAGACGGGGACGCGCGAGAACAAAGCCGATCTTCCAGCCGGTCAGAGCAAAGATCTTGCCGGCCGAGCCGATCTTCAGGGTGCGCTCGGCCATGCCCTCGAAGCCGAACAACGGCAGATGCCGACGATCGTCGAACAGGACATGCTCCCAGACCTCGTCGCAGATGGCCGCCAAATCATGAGCGATGCAGAGCGCGGCCAGCGCGGCCAACTCCGTACGGTCGAACGCCCGCGCTGTCGGGTTCATCGGATTATTGAAGACGATGGCGCGCGTGCGCGGCCCAACGGCGGCCGCCACATCCTCAAGCGCAAGGCGCCAATCCGGCGGCTGCAAGGTCACGGTCTTAGGGACGCCGCCCGCCCGAAGCACAAGCGGCAGATAGGCGTCGTACGTCGGCTCGAACAGGATCACCTCGTCGCCGGGGCTGATCACGGCAAGGAGCGCCGCGGCGATCGCCTCAGTGGCGCCCGACGTGATCAGGACCTCGTCGGCCTCGATGTCGAGGCCTTGATGCGCCTGATAGTGGCGGGCCACGGCGAGACGGGTCTCGGGCAGCCCCATCGACGGCGGATACTGGTTCGATCGGGTCAGGACCGCATCGGCGGCGGCCTGGAGAAGATCGGCCGGCCCAGGGCTATCGGGGAAACCCTGGCCGAGATTGATCGCGCCCGTCGCGCGCGCCAGCGCCGACATCTCTTCGAAGATCGTCGTCGGCATCGACGTGTAAAGCGGGTTCAAGACCAGAGCCTCTTTATCCGGGCGTCGTGAACGGTTCCTCTACCACTTGCGCCGGCGCAATGTCCTCCTAGCTCGTCTGGAAGGCGCGCAAGAGTCCCTATACCGAGACTTGATCAATCCCGTCGCCGCCGCCTGGCGCGTCGAAGTTATATCGATCAGCTGTTTTGAAGCCGACGCCTGCTAATCGGAAGCCAGCACAAGCAATTGGCTGACCGACACCCTATGTGGAGTCGGTCGTCGGTTTTCCGCTCCGTGGAAGGCGTCGACGCGAAAGGACGTCATGTCCCGCCTGATCACCCCCGCCACGCCCGCCTCCAAGCCCCTCGCCGGGCTCAACGACCCCCGCTCGACGGGCACAGCGCCTCGGTTTCGGATCGCCGACATCCTGGGGTTAAGGGGCACGTTCAAGCGTTAGTCCGGTGAACTCCTTAGTCTCCCGATGGGTCGAAGGCCTGCGTTCAACCTGGGTGCCGCCGCAGGAGGTCCGAGCCGAGGCTTGGGCGCTGGGCGGTCGTCACCGGGGCAGAGTGCTCGAAGGCGCGCGCTTGGAACTGGCCGCGAGCGGATTGGCGGTGCGGCGCGCCGTTTTGCTGCGCGCCGTGATCCGGGCCTATAAGCAAACCGGCGATGACAGCGGGGCGGCGTCCTAACGTGGCGGCGGCCCAACCTCCAGACCAACTCTCTGCCGGTCAACTCATCGCGCTGCGGAACCTGGCGCGCAAGCAAGCCGGCGAAGCGGTCGACTGGATCAACATCGCCGACGCCCGCGCCCTCACCGAACTCGGCCTCGCCGACCGCAACAGCGAAGGCTGGCGGATCACGGCTGCGGGCGCCTTGGCCCTCACCACAATGGTGGACAGCGGCGCTGTGGAAGACCCAGCCCCCACCAACAACATCAGCCCCATGAGGAAAGACGACCATGAAGGAAACTAAGGGCAAGTCAAAGAAGGCGCAGGCCCCTAAGCCCAACGCCTCTCAGCCCAGCTTGAAGGACGTTGCAGGCGCGCCTATGGGGCAGAAGAAGAAATAGGCGCCAGCGCACCTCAATACGGCCGATCGCCGTTCACCCGCCGGGGGTGTATTAGACTTACCTGCTACAATCCTCCGCGTTTGTGATCGCTGCACCCATGTTCACGCCCCAAGCTGCGCCTATCCGTATGCCTGTCATCTTCTTCGGCCACGGCAGCCCGACCCTCGCGTTGGAGACCAATACGGTCACGCAAACCTGGCGCGATATGGCGCTGAGCCTGCCAAGGCCCAAGGCCATCCTGTGCGTCTCGGCCCATTGGCTGACGCGGGGCACGGCCGTGACGGCCATGGCAAGCCCTAAGACCATCCACGACTTCGGCCCGATCGCACCGGATCTGTTCAAGATTCAATACCCGGCGCCCGGCGCGCCGGATCTGGCCCGGCGCGTCCAGGCCCTGTTGGCGCCCCTGCCCGTCGCCCTCGACATGAGCCAGTGGGGTCTGGATCACGGGACCTGGTCGGTTTTGATAAAGGCCTTTCCCGACGCCGACGTGCCCGTCGTCCAACTCAGCATGGACGCCGCCAAGCCGCCCGAGTGGCGATATGCTTTGGGCCAGCGTCTGGCGCCCCTGCGCGACGAGGGCGTGCTGATCGTGGGCTCGGGCAATACCGTCCACAATCTCAGCGC
>Ga0209611_10014466_pt1 | contig 10529 bp, 7 predicted proteins | sample S1TSphgellanicum_3_FD_187693 | JGI IMG/M metagenome (GOLD analysis project Ga0209611, IMG submission 187693) | Host-associated microbial communities from peat moss isolated from Minnesota, USA - S1T2_Fc - Sphagnum magellanicum MG (SPAdes) (version 2) | ecosystem: Host-associated > Plants > Peat... | reverse complement strand
AAGCCAAGATTCATGGGTGAATGTAAAGGGATAGATAGGAAAGATTACAATAGATGGGCTTTACAATAAAAAGTTCATGAAGTTTCTATATTACCATTGAGTGCAGAGATTTGTAGTTCTTAGCTATAATACAATTAGTCACAAGAGAGGTAAATTTGTTCAAGCTCCAAGAAATCGTAATTTAGTTTATACACCTACAACTTGCACAAAAACAATAAACCAAAATCAACTTTGGAATGACTTTGAGCAATTTTATGCACTTGTTATTTCCTCCTAATAACTACAAACATATGCATTTCCACGTACCTTGACCTTGCATATTTTCTTGAAAGTTGGGACAAACACAAAATATTCAAATATGTACTTCTTATAGGGCCAAAATGCACACCCCTAACTTGTTGGAAATTGGGGCCAAGGTAATTTAAATCATGATATTGAATGTGCCTTAGAGGAGGTGAAATGGATTATAACAACAACCAACACAAGAGAAAAAAAAATGTCCCACCATCTTTGCACAAAACCAACGAGGAAACAAATAAGACTTAATAGATGTAGTATTGTTGATATATAAAATTAAAGGCAAATGGCTTAACAAAACATTGGAGGAAGCCATGGATGTAGTTGAAAGTGGGATAACTTCATTAAAGAAAGCAAGTAAGCACTATAACATACCTCTTACCTCATTGTTTGATCACTTGTATGGCAAAACAACATTTAGGAAACTTGAACCAACAAGTGTGTTAATAGAGGAAAAAAATTAAATTGTGGTTGTTTGGGTTTTAACAATGCAAGAAGTTGAATTATCAATTAGCTTACAACAACTAAAATTATTTTTCTTTATTTTTAGCTACTGTAGGCTATTTCATCCTAGGGTACTTCTAAAAATTCTAAATTATTATTATTATTATTTTGCTATAGCAAGTTATTTCATCTTTAAAAAAATTTGGCAACTTTGGGCTATTTCACTTTAAGCTATTTTTATGTATTCAAAGTTTTTCGGGTTATTTTGAACTATTTGGCCATTCTAAGTTGTTTTTAACTATTTTAAATTATTTCACCCTAGGTTATTTTTAATTATTGTAGGCTATTTTCAACTACTTTTGGATATTGTAAATTATTTCACCATAGGGTATTTTTGGCAATTTTTGGTTATTATCTATAATTTTTGGCTATTTTAAATTATTTTACTTTATCCTACTTTTGGTAATTTTTGGTTTTTTAAAGCTATTTTAGGCTATTCCATGTTAAATTATGTTCGGTTGTTCTAAGTTAATTTGGCTATCTAGGCCATCCATCCTAGGCTACTTTTGGTTATTCCATGTTATTTTAAATAGTTTGCTTTTGGTTATTTTAAACCATTATACCCTAGGTTACTTTTAGTTATTATAAGCTTCCACCCTTATTATTATAAGTTATTTTAAATAGGTTATTATTAGTTATTCAACCTTATGTTTTAATATATATATTAGGTTTTTTTCCTAATCACATTTTTACTAGTGCACTGGCCAACATTAATGTAATATTGTGACCAAAAATTCATGGGGGGTTAACTTTTATGTGACAAATCAATTAATGGCATTGGAACACCATTTTGGGTTGCAACAAAAGCAAGCCCATTTTTTTAATAATTATAAAATGTCTCAAGTTAATTAGGTTCAATATATAACAAATTGGGTCCAAAACATAGGGTCCCAATTCAACTATGAGTGGATTATATACACTACATAGTGAATTGGGTCCACTACATAGTGTTCCAATTCTACTACAATAAATTCAATGAACTATATTGTAAATAAGGTTTACTACATAATGATCCATTTCACCTATGGTGGATTGAAATTTAAGGCTAGGTAAAGTTATCTCACTATTAAAGGCCCATAGTGATTTAGGTTAGTGAATTGTGCCCACATTTTGTACTAGTGAATTGGATTCAATAGATGCACGTTTGTTCTCAAACACAATTCCTATAAGGTGCATGTGTGTTTTAACAAGTCTATGTATGGTGGCATAAACTTGGTATGTGATGTGCAAAACAAAGTTTGTTATGTCCTTTATTGCAGCAATGAACAAAAAGGTATCAAACTAGAATACTATATATATATAATTATTTTCATTATTTCCAATAAATTGGATCAAACAAAAGGCATCCTTTACGTACATTATGTCCTAATTTAGTATTCACCTTTAAAAAATTTATGAATTGTTTTTCTTTTCTATTAGCCAAATACTTTCTTGTAGTGGTATATTCAATTTGAAGACTGAAGTGCATGTGGAATGCTTTGAATTTCAAAACATCATCTTTCATCTTGTTTGGAGGACAATGTGCATGTTGTTGAAATAGTTTTTTTTCAATTAGTTGATTGTCCAACATACATTTGACATGTGTCCCTGCATATAACACTTCGTTGCACATCAATAATTACTAACACCATGTTTGTGCATCAACATTTCAAGTTACATGCATAACAATAAATACATAATTGATGTAAATTCAATTTAAAAACTTGCTTGCAAGTAATTGTATACACACTAATATGTGGACTTACTTTTTTCCATTTTTTGTTCATGATGCAAATGCTACATTTGTTGGGTTTATAGTTGAAGGTTTTTCATTTTGTGTATTGTTGATCACCATGTGTTTTATCAAATTGGAGGCTTGTTCAAATGACAAACATGACTAAACACTCGAGTCCACAATTTCAAAGTTTGAGTAAAACTTATACATTTGAAATGGTGCAAGGTCTTTTGTAACCACTTAATTTAACTCATTTTCCCCCTTCCAATTGGTGAAATTGTGTCGCAACCCTAACCTTGGGCTCATGACCAAAACAAGGGCTTGCAAAGGTGGGGGCCAAGAGAGAGCCCGGGAGTCACATTTCATGCTCCTGAAAATGCAAGAAAGTGTGAAGGAATGAACCCCCACACTCCCAAATGAGCTCTCACTTTGGAAGTTGAAGACCCAATGGGCTCCCGAATTTTCAAAGGGGGATTGTAGGGGTCAAACCTCATTGGATTGAAAAGTTCTTTATATCATTGAAAATCTTTTGGAACTTAAATGTCTAAAATGGGCTTGCATGATCAATTTGAGTACTTAAAACCCAAGTTATGGCCAAAAGAAGGGTCGGGAGTCAAATTGCCAATTTGACTCCCAACCACTAAAAGTCAATAATCACCCCGATTTCCTTATGTGCGAGTGACGTGCCACACACCGTTGGAAAGCTCTCAATGAGGGCTACAACTTTGCTCTAGACCTCACCTCAATAAGAGGTCTGCACATAAAGTTATGGGCCTCCAGAGTTGTGGGAGTCTTAATTTTGGGAATTTTGAGATTCCCACTTGGGAGTCCCAGAACAAAAATGACATTTGGATGCTAGTATCGTGGCTAGGCACAAAGTATACTATAAAGGGGGAAGGTGGTGGCTTCCCCCAAGTCCGGATTGTGATGAGTTTTGTGAGTTCGTGTTTATTTGTGGTTCATCTATGCACTAAAAGCGTTCCAATTATGCATTAACCAACTTATTGTTTAGTTTGTGCAAGTGCATGTGAGTAATTGAATTGTTTGTCACTCTTTCTAGTCCCCATTCCGGAGCTCCAGCACATCCTTCTACCCCCAAAGTGCTGTGAGCTAAGGAGCATGCCCCAACTCCTTATTCTTCCATTGTTTTCACATTTAGACTCGCAATTGAATCTATCAAGGAGTTTAGGGTTGCGTCAAATTGTCTTCAATATCCTCATATTCAATCCCAAAAACCTCCAATATATTTTTCAAGTATCCTACACAAAATTTTACATGTTGCATGCATTATTTGTAAAAATTGATTACACCAATTTTCCATAATTCATCACATGTACTTGACCAACAATTCATAAATGAACTTTACATTGACTTGGGCAAGGAAATGCATTAGATTTTTTGTAAAAAAGTTGTTTTTTTATCAACATATTTTATTACAAATTGGTTTACTTTAGACACAAATTTGAATGTTCGCAAAGTTTTACAATCCTTAATTCTACAAACATGAAGTAGTTTTTGTTGCACTTCAATTAGTTGGTACTTCTTTTCAACCTTTGGTTTTTTGGGTTCACTTGCCACATTTTGGGTTAACTTGATTTTTGAACAATTTTGAAAACAATGCTCCATAATTCACTTTTGTTTTACCATTTTTTGCCACCATTCATGAAATTTATGTTAATGTTTTTCTTAATATTAACACATGAACGTAAACTATGACTTGAAGTCCTTGGATTAAACAATGTAAATCTTCCCTATAATGACATGTTCATCAAGATGAAAATGATCTAAATTGAAAATAAAGTATTGTTATTTTCATGTTTCTAACACAATTTCATATGTATTATGCATGTTTTTTATCGCACATATATGAAGTTCAAGATTCAAAAAAAGAAATCTTATCCTTTTTCACTATCCAAATTCATTGGATTTTTAGTGAAATGGGACAAAATTGACTACTATGCAACTTGTATGGTTTGGTAAAAAAAATTAGTTGATTAAAACATTTTTAGTAAAATGGTTTCAAGTAATTTTGGATAGTCACATGTTGCACTACATAATTTTTAATTTTAGAATTATTACATGGATATATGACGTCCTAAATTAATATGAAGTGGAATAAAACGCCACATCATCATTTTTTTTTTTCAACTTTTTGATTTTGTTAAAGAAAGGTTTTTGATATCATTAGCCATGATGTACATGTTCATATATTGCATTTATACAAAACACATTGACACATTCATCAAGGTTTGAACCCAAGACCTCATGGAAGCATATCATAATCTTAACCACCAAACCACATCAAGACATTGATAGTAAAGAAAATTTTAAAACTTTATTATGTTTTGCATGGAATTGTTTAGGAAACTCAAACTTTAACATACATTTTCTTATTCAAAATTCATTCAAATGCTACAAATGAAAACATGATCATGAACCTTATTCAATAATGTGTTCAAAAAAATTATTATATTTTAAAATATTGAATATTAAATGTAAAACAACACTCAAAATATCATGTCATGAATAAATTTACAATTATTTTTTTGTTTAAAATGACCTACAATCTTTGTGAATTCAATGTGAATTCAAAAACATTATCATTAAGTCTTTAACAATGTTATTTCCATTATGTAAAATATTTCCATTATTTGAAAATTTGTATGTTCTTAGTTTCCCCAATATGATTAAGTACAAAGTTCTTAATTTATTTTTGCAATGTTACTAAAATGGAAAAGATCCATAAAAAAATTTAGTCACATTTGGTTATAGACAAGTTGCAAAGTTATAAACTTGTTTAAATCCTTCAATATTATGGCCACCTATTGTAATTTATTGTAAAACATTAATGATATATATTTTAAATTTGACCAAATTTGATTTTTTCTTTCAAAAAAGTCCTTTGTTAATGTTGTTACTTTTTAAATTGGCAAAAATGGTAACAATTATAAATAATTAAGTAATCAAAATATCCATTTAATTTTCAATACCATATTTGTTTAACAACATGAACCATACACTAATACAAATGATTAATTATACAACTTGAAAACAATTGCAAATATTATTATTTTTTTATGATGTAAAAAAAAAAAATTTCATTTCCATTGGAGAAGTAAAAGTAACATAATTTGGTGAAGGCATTAAATAGTTGGATTAACCCCCTTCCCCAACCAACATGTTTTTTTAAAAATTTATATATATATATATATATATAATTTTTTTTTTAAAAATAATTTTCCTAACTTGGTAATTCTCGTTGGGAAAAAAATGTGCAAATTCAAGAAAAATTATAAACAACAAAAAGATTACCAAAATGTTGAAATCACAAATTTTGGCTTTTAAGACTTATAGCCAAAACATTTTAAAATATTTTTATTGATGATTTTGAAAAACACCAAAAATTTGAAATAATTTTTTTATTCATACATTTATTTAATCTTTAATTCACTTTTAAATATTTAAACATAAACTTGTAACAAAAAAACCCTAAAATGATAAATCATGTCTAAAATATAAATAATATATAATAAATATTGATGATTTGTGATATTATTATTTTTGAAATATTTATAATAATATATATTTAAAAATTTAATTAAAATTTTAAAAAAAAATTAATAACATGTATTATTATTTTTCATACCCCAAGAAATAAAAATGGGAAAAAAATTAGGGTCATTTTTGGAGGTTTTTGGTGTGGCATCATGAACATTCGTAATAATGAAATTGTCCATGATGCCTAAAACACTAGGGAAAGTCATATATTTTAATTTATATAAATATATAAGAATTTAATATATGAAATAATTGTAATTTAGAGGTTTACATGCATCCTAAACTTAACATGCATGAACATTTGATCTAATTGTTAACCCATTCAAATATAAATGTGAGACTTGCCTAACTTTTATACATTTATTTCAAAAAATCATGGTGAATGCAAAATGCAATTTGTGAATAATAGATTTAACACATTCAAAATGAATGATTCAATTCATGTGCAAAGGTTGATAATTTAAAAGATGCAAAAAATTTACTAACATGTTCAAATATAAATATGAAACATTAAATTGTTGTGTATGTTTCAATATATATACTAATAAGTTTAATATGCAACATTTGAATAATGGTTTTAATAAATTCAAAGTGAATGGTTCAACTTATGTAAAGATGTTAATAATTCAATAAATGTGAAAAAATTCACTAAAACATTCAAATATAATTACAAAACATTGAATTGCATTTGTTTCAATATATTTTAATAAGTGCAAGATGCAATTTGTGACTAATGGTTTTAACATATTAAAAGTGAACGGTTTAACTCATGTACATATGTTAATAATTGAAGAGATGTGGAAAAAATCACTAATTCATTTTAATATAAATGTGAGGTTTTAAATTGTTACATGTGTTTTAATAATTTATGGTAAGTATAAAATGCAATTCATGAATAATGGTTTCAACATGTTAAACGTTGATGGTTCTATTCATGTACAATGTTGATAGTTGAGGAGATGTCAAAAAAATCACTAACCCATTGTAATGCATTATGTAAATAAAGTTAAAGGTTACCTTAATTTCCATATTAGTAATTTGAAATTATTATAAAATAAAAAATGGTTCAAATTATACTCATAAGTGAACAACATAGTGAACATAACAATTATGAACAATACTGACCATTAATTAGTGCAACAAGCCATTTGCAAACTTAAAATGGCCAAATGGAATTGAAATCTAATAAAATTGGATAGTAATTACAATGTGTGAAGGTGGAAAAGGACAAGATTTATTCTTGTGATTATTGTTTCAACTTTTCTAAATTTTTTTGTGAATAGTAAAAAATACAACAATAGTATGTTATATTGCACATGGCATTTATCAACATGTCATCAATAGAAAATGGAAAGTTTAGATGCAAGCTTGTTGATTTGGTTTTTTCAACAACCAAAAATCTGAATTTTCTATTTAATTGCTTCATGTGAGAGGACATGTGTGGATAAGCTTTACACTACAATTTAGGGAAAGGTTAGTTGTGGTGTTCCTTTGTTTTCTTTGACAAGCAACCAAGTTCTTATAGTTGCCTTTTAGACCTTTTATAACATGTATCAATTGACTAAAATCTAAGGTGACAACAAGTTGTTCAATTATTGCAATGCAATGTATTTAAAAACATTTTTACACCTATCAATTTTAAAATTAATGTACAAGAGCTTTACTTGATTAAACTTATATTATTAATAAATTATTTGGTTTCATTCAAATTATTGCATGTATGTGCATGTTAACAAAAGGAACTATGTTGCAAATTTCCTAAATTAAAAAATGCACTTAAGGTAACATTTTACACCTCCATAGCATTTATTGTTATGTATAAACTTAATTATGAAAGTCACATATTTTTGGTAAGACTTGGAAATAGGTACAATTTGGAAGTAATTATTGATTTTTGTTCTAAGGCCATTGGAATGTTTTCATCTTTGTGCATTAAGTGCATGATTCATTGGGAATCTCCCTAACTTTGCAAATTTAGAAATAGATCCAGGCATGGAATGTGCAATTATAGTAGGCAAGCTTTTGGAGCAGAACAACCTAGATATTAATTATAATGATACCAAAGGTTTACTATTCCTCTTTACATGTTCATTGCATCCATTATTCTTGTTTTCTAGTTTTTTTTTACATCTTACCATAGATTAGGGTCTAATATCTCTTTGTAATATTATATATTGACATGTTTTTGAATAATGATTCTATCAAACATTTGTTCTACCAAAGTGTCAACCTAAAGCATGTGGATGGAACCTTGTGTTGTAGACACCTCCAAATTTTTGGAAGTTAAGAACTGATGTTGTTTGGTAACAATGTAAATGAGTATGTGGATATGGTGAAGGCTGGGTTTATTGACCTAATGAAGATTATTAAAATTTCTTTTACAAATGTAATTAAATAAATTATGTCAAAAAACATTTATCCTCTATATGTGAAAATTGTGATTTGGAAACTCCAATGGTCTATAGATGTTTAAACAATTTTAATAGTGTACTTGTATTTGGGTTATTATAATGTGTCATCCTTGATAACAATTATTGAAGCAGTGTTGGTGTCGCAACCCTAGCCTTGGGCTCGCGACGAAGGCAAAGGGCTTGCAAGGATGCTAGCCAAGAGGAAACCCGAGAGTCAAGGCAAAGAGGTCGCAAAGGTGCGGGCCAAGAAGAAGCATGGGAGTCACATCACATACTCCCGGGAGTGTAGGAAAGTGTGAGGGAGTATGAGGGAGTGAACCCTCACACTCCCAAGGCAACTCCCACTTTGGGAGATGGAGTCCCAGTGGACTCCCGAAATTTCATAGAGCAATTTCAGGGGACAAAATTCAATGGCTTGTGACGTTCTTTACATCATTGGAAAGCTCTTGGAACTTAGATGTCTAAAATGGGCTCTCATTGTTCATTTAGATATCTGAAACACAAGTTATGGCCAAAAAAAGGGCAAGGAGTCAAATTGCCAATTTGATTCCCGATCAGAAAAAGTCCAGAATTGACCCGATTTACTTGGCTACAGAGGGCGTGCGACATACCGTTTGAAATCTCTCAACAAGAGCTACAACTTTGCTTTAAACCACATCACAATCCGAGGTCTTCTCGCAAAGTTATGGGGCTCCAAAGTCGTGGGAGTCCCATTTGGCGCGATTTCGGGAGTCCCGAGAGAGAAAAGCCATTTGGATGTAGGCTCCGTGGCCAGCCATAGAGTATACTATAAGGGGGAAGGTGGTGGCTTCCCCCAAGTCCGGGCCGTGGTGAGTCTTGTGTGTCCGTGTTACTCGTGGCTCGTCCTAGCACCAAAGGTGTTTCAACTATGCACTAATCACTTTGTGTGGATTATGTGCAGGCCCGTGTGAGTGAGTGAAGCTTGTCAACTCTTCCTAGTCCCATCCCGGAGCTCTAACACGCCCTTTTACCCCTCAAAGTGTTGTGAGCTAGGGAGCGTGCCCCGATTCCTCCCTCTTCCGTTGTCTTCTACTTATACTCACATTTGAATCCTTCAAGGAGTTGGCAGTGCGTCAGTTGACTAATTTCCCAAAGGAAGAAAAAGAGATGGTTGGCATGGGTGGCATGTAGGGAGTAGGTATGGGAGGTATGGATTATTAAAGTAAACAATTCATCGTTTCTTGCAACTATAAAAACAACCATTGCCCACACCACATTCAATTTATTACACAAACATGAAACTTAATGTAAAAACATTTTTCCAATTTCAATATTACTATTAAACAATGGCTTGAACTATGTGCAACTCATTGAAGGTATATATGATTGAAGGTTTGAATCATTAACAATGTTAATTAACATTGGTTTGAAATATATGCATGCCAAGATTTAAACTTGAAGTACTATAGTGATGAATTTTTTGGTTTGGTTTTAGTACACAAGGACACACCAACATTGAATGATTGTATACTGTTCCATTATTTGTTGTGTTTTTTGACATGGGAATGAATCAAATTTTAATATTATGAACAATTCTTTATTGCAAAAACATGTGGATCGAAGAGGGACAAAAAATTGAAGTCCAAGGAATGGAAGATGGATTTTATGGTGTTTGGTTTCCTACAACATTTTTGAAAAGATTTTTAGAGAAATGTTTCATGATATATGATGAATTTGTCAATGAAAATGAAAACTCAAAACATTCACATGAAATGGTACAAATTTCACAACTTCAACCAATTTTGCCAAATATAAACAACAAGTCATGGGTCAATAATGATGTAGTTGAAGTCTATGAGTTCAATTGTTGGTGGGTTGAAAAGATTATACAACCCCTACCTTGTGAAACAAAATATGTTGTATATTTTCTTGAAAGTTCACAAGAAATGTAAATTGATGCATCATGCATTTGTATTTGTCAAGATTGGGTGTAATTAAACAATGCATGTGATTTTGGTTGGCAACTACACATCATTGGCATGGTATGCATTATATTTCACTCAACTTCTTTCATTTTTTATGAA
>Ga0209611_10014463_pt1 | contig 10530 bp, 7 predicted proteins | sample S1TSphgellanicum_3_FD_187693 | JGI IMG/M metagenome (GOLD analysis project Ga0209611, IMG submission 187693) | Host-associated microbial communities from peat moss isolated from Minnesota, USA - S1T2_Fc - Sphagnum magellanicum MG (SPAdes) (version 2) | ecosystem: Host-associated > Plants > Peat... | reverse complement strand
GGGATAGGCAGCCATCAGCTGATTCCACTTTCAGTGTAGTCAGTTCCGCTTGGAATGTGTGTGCACCAGGGTGAACGAGCACCTATAGTGATACCTTCACCTCCTTGAGTGAGGCCTCTTTTTAACTGGCATATTAAACTCAAGAAATGCTAAAACCTAACTACCGTCACCAATATGCTCACCTTGGTATCCAATGTTATTTTACTATTAACTTTTTGACATTGGAATTTACTAGCTCAGGATTGCATTCTTCCAAAATCTATGTGGGGAGTTGAAAGAGTTGAATGCAAACTTAAGCACCACAAACTCCAGAAATAAAACTTTTTACATGCAAATTTGCATCTCCACAAACCAGTTTGAACCCTGAAATTTACCATATTGGACTTTCACCAGATTTGTCCTTGAAGTATTTGAAATTGCTCAAAGGTTAAAATTCCAAGAGTCAAAATTGGGTTACTCTCAGTGTCGGTAGGTACTTAAGGAGGATGGAGAGCACTCGGACCACTTCAAGAGTGTGTCTGTTGCAAAGGAATGAGTGCAACTAGAGCGCTGAATTGAAGTGGTTGTGTGTCCCTGTGGGAAAATGTTGCATTCAGTGGGCCTTCGTACCAACTTGGAAACTATGCCCATTAAGAGCCCTGTGGGTGCCAGTTGCCTTTGTACCAAATTGGAAACTAGATCAGAGCTTGGAGAGCCCCGTGTGTTGCCTTTCTGGACCCAAGAAATCTGAACTGGGCCATCTGAAAGATTTGTGCCAAACTTTCTTTAAAATAATCAGCAACCCAGAAAAGGAAAGGCCAAAACAAAAAGAGGGGACCACAGCCCAGAAAAACCCATGCCAAGGCTTCACTTCATTCAGTCTGGCTGTTCAGTCGAAATGCAAGCTGATTCTTTATTTCTTGAGGAGTACTTCCTATCCAAACAAAATGTGAAGCACCCATATTTGATAAGTTTATAATTTAGGTCTATTCAATCCAACATACTAAATTAATTAGCTGAAAGGTTTAGGTACAATCTTCCATGAAACATACTTGGGGAACTATGGATACATGTTCTAGTTGGAAGGAGTATTCACATACATCACATGCTACTCTTTTCAAAACAGGGGTTAAAAGACACATATGACAGAAGCTGTGAAATTAGGAGCCTGAAGAATTCGGTTAGGCAATAATGTCCTTTTTGGCATAAGTTGACCCTTGAACACCCTTTCCTTTCAAACCCTCAATACCACACTGACAAAATTTGAAGGCTGCAAGAAAATGATGTAGTGGTATGGCCATTTATGAAAGGAGATGACAACATATGAAGGCATAATCCTCCAGTAAGATGTGAGCCAAGGATTACCATTAAGACATACAGAGTTCAAGCATCCGAGTTGCAAAGGATCCAGTGGGGAAGGGGTTCAGTCCCAACATTTTCACATTACATGAAGTGATTTTGATAGCACCCCTTGCATCCAAAACTGGCAATTGCTCCTTCTAAGGAAGGTCATATAAAGTCAGGTACATAGTAAGAGTATTGTGAGCCAAAAACCCATCTGGGATCCCTGCAATAGAGAAAAGGTCCTTAATTTCCCATACTTAGAAATCTCAATGGAAGGGCAAAGATATGAATGCATCCTACATTGTGAATGGCATGGCAGGTGGTCTCTTTTGCAGCTGGATTTTACAGTAGCTCAAGTGGTACCATATATAATTGAAGAAGAAATTATGGAGCGCATGGGTGAAATGAAGACTTTTAATACAATCTTGCAAATGAGAAATCAGTAAAAGAGGTCCATAGTCCAAAGGTGAAAGGAAGACTTTTAGTACAATCTTGCAATTGAAAAATAGGTAAAAGAGGTTGTGGCCAGTGTCCTTTGATGGTTCCAACTTTAATTAGTTCACATGGCCTCTTCCTTGTTCAGAGCTGATTGTACTTGATACTTATTACTATCAACCAGGCCCATATTGCACTCTGTCTACACTTTGTACAACTTGGCCAGATTCAACCAACAGCCACCAGCGCAGCATGCAGAATGGATGGTGTGTGGATTGGAAACAAGTTTTCATTGTGTTCCTGTCCCATAGCTAATCACAGTGGTTAGTTATGCACTAACTATCACATGCATCTACCTACCTAGTTGCTACCAAGTACCTTACTTTCTCACTTGCTTAATAAGCACTATCATTCCCTACCTACTTGCCCACGTCATAGGTAGCTACCTAGGTGGTGAAGTGGGGAGTTGGGGGATAGGTTACCAAGTTGGAACCATGGTAACTCAGTTGTAGTTCATCCACAACGCCATCATAGAGGGGTTTCCAAAGGATGGGCGCTGGTGGGTTCTCGGTCAAATAATCACCCGGTGTTGGGCGCATGTCAGCAGGGCTTGTTGACAGTGTCAGTAATGCGATACGGTGGGAACCGACCCATCTGGGTCAGGATTCTAGGTAGTAGCCAGTCCCCAATGACGTTTATGAATAATAGTGGATTTTTTGGAAGGCATTTGCTGAGTCTCTTTCTCTCTTCCACCCAATCTGTTGCTTTCTCATGTGTAGCCTCTCTCTCTCTCTCTCAAATTGAAATCTATTTTGTGTTCATAAAATTTATTTTGACTAGTGGGAACTAATTCGAGGGTTAATCCTTTTTGGAAATATGATTAATCTGGGGTTAATTCATCTTGAGAAATAAGATTACTTTGAGGGTTAATCTTTCTGGGAAATAAGATTAATCTGGGGTTAATTCTTTCTGAGAAATAAGATTATTTTGAAGGTCAATCCTTTTGGGGAATAAGAGGAATTCGGGGATCGACCTTTTTTGGAAATAAGGCTATTCTGGGGGGTTTGTTCTTTTGGGATTCATTTTACATGGAGTAAATATATGATTGGCTAATCATATGACTAATTTGAATTTAACAAAATAAAAAAGAGGACTTGTTTGAGGATTGATCCTTTCTGGAAATAAGAGTAATTTTGGTCAACTAAATACAATTATTTGTGGACTTAACTGATTTAGAAATCACTATGTGTAGGGTAAAGCCCTAGGGTGGGGACATTTTCAAAATAAGGGACCTAGGACGAGGGGATGGTCCAGAAATATCATATTTGATGAAATATCTCAAGGTTATGGTCTTGAGATATCCAGACTAGAATCTAGATTTCAAACTTTCACATGTAGGTAAGATATCATACACCTACCTAGGTAGAATATTGTAATCTTACCTAGATCTCCATATCAAGTAGGTATTGGGGTAAGGGAAAAGGATTTGGGTAATGTCATATCAAGTAGGCATGGGTGTAAAGGAAAAGGTTTTGGGTAAGGTATAGGGTATAAGGTGTAGGGTGGTTGATAGGGTTGTAAAGTGAATGTTTAAAGGTATATAAATTAAGTATCCTAAGCTTTTGAAAGCTTTTAATTAGGTTTGAAAAAAGTGAATGCGGATTATGAAAACTAATTTGAATATCCAATAGATATTGTTTGATTATATATTTGACATTCTCAAAAATTGGTCAATAATTTTTTTAATGCATTTGATATCCTTTTTGAATATTTGAAATGGGGGGTTTTTTTTTTAATATTAAAGAACTAGTTCAATTCTCAAAACTTATTTTGAAAATTAGATCTAATGGACATTTTTTTAATGTGATATTTGCTCAACATGGTGTGAACTCAACATATAAACATTGTTTTTCAAAGTAAATAATGCGGCATGCACGATTGGTCCAAGTCTGAACCCATTACATAAATATAAGGTGAACTCAGCATATGAACATTATTATGCAAGGTATAAATTCAATAACTCTTCCATCTTAGGTCTAAAAGTTATGAAACAAATTCCATTAAATCCTAGTCATTCAAGATTTTTCCAATAGTGCTAGGAATGCACCTAGATTCCACTATTTTTTTTTCATTTTAATTTGATCCAATTTTCATTGAAAAAAAGGTTCAAAATTCAATAACTTGTGTAACATGGTTTCAAACATTAGAAGAAAAATTGTTGTAAACATAACTAATTTTTGCAACTAAAAAGTGTTAGTATACTTGCAAATGATAATTTTTAGTTGCAAATGATAATTTTATTCTCGTGAAATGTCACAATACTAATGTGTTCTCCCCTATGCATTGAGAGCTTTCCAAGAATACCAAAGTGTGCAATTGGAAACCTCACAATTTTGAGATATTTTAATGTGACAAACTTTGAAATTTTATTTTATTTTTCATATTTTGGATTTTTGTTCAATTTTACTTACAAAAATCACTTAAATTCAATATCTCGTGAATCATATATTCTCTTGAATGTGAATCCGTTACAAAATAAAGTGAATTCAACATATGGCCATTTTTTTGCAAGGTGTATGTATGAATTTAAACATATTTGTAACTTATGGAATTTTTAAAAATTATTGTTGAGATTGTAAAAGATGATCAAATTTGAAAATATTGCTATACAACAAACACAATTAATTGATGAAATCAAATGGTTTGTATGTCTTTTTAATTTGATAATTTTCATCCTTCATGCAAATATGGCCTATCACCTACTAGAATAATAAAAACAATTGATCTTTTTTTTCCATAATTTATTGTACATGGATGTCATATTTATATTTATTTTATTTGAACCAGTGTCACATTTTCATTAATCATTTAAACATATTCATATTATGATCACAAGTGCAATTAAATTACATAACCTTAGATCAATCCAGAACTTTTTTTCCTCAGTCAAAGGGTTATAGTTATCATAGTAATTCCTTGTGATATACTACAATTGCAAAGGAAAGAACCTTTTCTTGAATGGCGATTTAAGATATTGTGAGATTTGTAGTATAAAATAAAAATAAAATAAACTATTTAGAAAAGCATAAACAATTTTGGAATGTAATCAATTGGCTAATACATGTAGGTAATTTGTGCAAATTCAAACAATTGTTCAAATCAAGGTATTTGAGTGCATTCAATTGGCTAATAGATGTAAGTAATTCTTCCAACGTTGAACACCCCTGTAAATGAAGGGTTCAAAGTGCACTCAATTGGCAAGTAGATGTTGGCAATTTTTGCAAACTTTAAAATCCTGATAGATTAAGCTTTTGAAGTGCATTCAATTAGCCAATAGATGTAGGTAGTTTTTACAAATTTGAACACCTTGACAAATCAAAGTGCACTCAATTGGCCAATAGATGTAGGTAATTCCTTTAACTTTGAACACCCCTTCAAATGAAGCTTTTGGAGTGCATTCAATTGGCCAATAGATGTAGTTATTTGTTATAAGTTCAAACACCTTGACAAATTAAGGTTTTAGAATGCACTCAATTGACAGGTATATGTAGGTAAATCTTCCAAACTTGAACAATTGTTCAAATTAAGGTTTTGGATTGCATTCAATTGGGCAATAAATGTAGGTAATTCTTTGAACCTCGAACATTTTGACAAATTAAGGTTTAGGAGTGTAGTCAATTGGCCAATACATGTAGATAATTTATGCAAACTTTAATAATTGTTCAAATCAAGGTTTTTGAGTGCATTCAATTGGCCAATAAATGTAGGTAATTCTTCCAACCTCAAACACCCTTGCAAATGAAGGTTTTGGAGTGCATTCAATTGGCCAATAGATGTAGGTAAATCTTCCAACCTTGAACACCCTTGCAAATGAAGGTTTTGGAGTGCATTTAATTGGCCAATAGATGTAGGTAAATCCTCCAACCTTGAACACTCTTGCAAATGAAGGTTTTGGAGTGCATTTAATTGGCCAATAAATGTAGGTAAATCCTCCAACCTTGAACACCCTTGCAAATGAAAGGTTTGGAGTGCATTCAATTGGCCAATAGATGTAGGTAATTCTTGTAAACTAGAACATCCCCACAAATAAAGGTTTTGGAGTACATTCAATTGGCTAATAGATGTAGGTAATTTTTGCAAACTCAAACATGCCCACAAATTAAGGTTTTGTAGTCCATTCAATTGGCCAATAGATGTAGGTAATTCTTGTAACCTCAAACACATATCTAAATGAAGGTTTTGGAGTGCATTCAATTAGCCAATATATGAAAGTAATTTTTGCAAACTCGAACAATCTAACAAATCAAGGGTTTTGAGTGCATTCAATTGGCCAATTGATGTAGGTAATTTTTGCAACCTCGAACAATCATTGAAATGAAAGTTTTGGAGTGTAACCAATTGGCCAATAGATGTAGGGAATTCTTGCAACTTCAAACACATTGACAAATGAAGGTTTTGGAGTGCACTCAATTAGCTAATAAATGTAGGTAATTTTTGTAAGTTCAAACACTTTAACAAATGAAGGTTGTGGAGTGCATTCAATTAGAAAGTAATTGTTGCAAGCTCGAACAATTATTCAAATGAAAGTTTTAGAGTGCAGTTAATTAGCCAATAGATGTAGGTAATACTTGCAAACTGGAACAATTATTCAAATCAAGATTTTGGAGTGCACTCAATTGGCCAATAGATGTGGGTATTTTTTGCAAACTTGAACAATTGTTTAAATTAAGGTTTTTGAGTGCATTCAATTGGCGAATAGGTGTAGGTAATTTTTGTAAACTCGAACATTTGAACAAATTAAGGTTTTCGAGTGTAATCAATTGCTTAATGTATGTAAGTAATTTTTGCAAATTTGAACAATTGTTCAAATCAAGGTATTTAAGTGCATTCAATTGGCCAATAGGTGTAGGTAATTGTTTCAACTTCGAACATCCCTGTAAATGAAGGTTTTGAAGCGCATTCAATTAGTTAGTAGATGTAGGCAATTTTTGTAAACTTAAACACCCTGATAGATTAAGCTCTTGAAGTGTAATCAATTGACCAATAGATTTAGGTAATTTTTGCAAATTTGAATACCCCAATAGATTAAATTCTAAGAGTGCATTCAATTTGCCAAGAGATGTAGATAATTCTTTCATATTGACACATGTTGATATATTAAGGCCATGGTTTAAAATATCAAAAAAAACTTGTAGAAAATTATAGTTCGTTAAATGGAATACTCATAAGTGACAACAATTAACCAAATTATTTGGCAACTTTTGGATCATGCATTCTTGGAGACACAACCATCGAAGGTTATTCAAATCTTGATTTTGAATGAAAATTTCCACTATATTTGGTGAGGCTTTTGTTAGGTCAAGTACCCTAAGGTTGTCAAATTCCTTTGAGCCATTTTGGAAAAATGAAGGCAAAATTTAACAGTCTTTAAAAGAAATGCATTCTAAATTTTCCAACACCTATCAAATAAAAAAAATCACAAATAATTGTCAACATCAATAAAAATAAATTTCATTTTAATGCCATGTTTTTAATGAAAAATATTACATCTCCTTAAATAAAGGTATGGTTTCATTTGGAATTTTGACAAAATATACATACCATAGGATTGAATTAGCACATGTTGCCCAAACCTAATTATTTTGTAAAAATATATTTGGTTTCCATATAAATTGATTCATTGGAACTTCCATTGCAATATTTCGACCCGTGTCTCATAATTGTTCATGCATGTACAAGCTACCATCCTTTGCACATTTGATTAAAGATTTATCTTTCAAGTTTTGTAATCTAAACAGAAGGCTCGATAAACCATCAACAGTCCAATACACTCGACAAAATGTACTTTTTTTGAAGCCGGTGAAAAAAAAGTAATATCCAAAAACATGTTTTGTTTTATTTTTATCAAGCGGTCATAAGAAATTTGCAAAGTTTTCTAAAACATTTCATTGTTAGAGCCCCTTGTTACGTTTTGCCTAGCTTTCAATTCGCACAATGCATCTTTTCATATTTTCAAATCACTAATATCACACAAATAACAACCCAATATTTCATGGCTTAAAGGGAGACCCCTGTAAACTTTTATAATCCCCACATAAATGACTTTGAAATCATTTGTCACAAGATTTGCATGTTTGAATGCATAGAACATGAAAAGTTCCTTGGCTTGTTTTTCCTCCAATAATGCCATGTCTACTTTTGTGAACTCTTTTACATGATTTTTCAATTCTTACCAATTTCGAAAATTTATGAATACTTTGCTCTTCCAATCTACATTAGTGGCATGCTTGTGAATAGGAAGTTGCAAGGCTCCAAGGTTCCTTGTCATATCAACATCATCCACAATCACTAAAACTTTCTTTGATATCATGAAGTACTTGATTTCATCAAAATATTTATGAACATCTTCATCCTTGCATAAATTTCTATCACACAAATCTTGTAATTTTTTTTTAAAACATTGTTGACGTCTTTTGATTTCACATCCTTTAAGGAGTTAGATTTTTCATATTGGTTGTGATATGGGGTGTGTGTGTTTTGTTGTTGTTGGTGTGCATTATTTTTAGCCGTTTGCAAAACAAGAAAGCTTTTCAACAAAGCTTTTCTATGGTCGATTTTCAAGTACTTGCATTCGTGTTTTTTAAAAATTGTTTGGTGTTGAAGAATCAGAATCAAACATTATTTGTTGTCACAATAGAGCAATTTCAATGAATGAATTACACTTGTGGAGTGGAGACTAAAAGGGGAGTCGGTCCCACATTAGGTGAATTATTCCCTCATTTGGAGATGGAATAAGGAGGGAGTGGGAGTGGAGGGGGTATTGATTTGTATTATATTAAAAAATAAAGATTTATTTTGCAAGGTCTCAAAATTTTGACCTAGGGTTATAATCCTATATTATGGGATTGTGTTTTTTTTTTCAATTTTTTGTTTGTAGCCAAAATGACAACCATCTTCAAGGAAGATTTAGCCAAATCTGGTTATGAAAGTAAAAAAACCTTTAATTGTCCTTCTATATCTTTGGCTACACACTTGAAACCAAATACAGGTACAAATGACTGGCAATCGTTACTATTTTTTTACCCTCACTTCTTCTAGTGATTGAATTCTTTTTTAAAAATCACTTAATTTTTTAAAATTCAAGTTTTAATTTCGCCAATAAAAAAAAGGTTACTAAGGGATTGAGTTAGATTTGTCCAACAAGGGCCTATCTAGAATTTTACCTTGTGTTTTTAGAATTTAAACTATCAGTGGGGTATAGGAAGCCTACAAGACTAACACCTTCCACGGTACAATGAGCTTACAATCATAACACCCTCCATTGTATTCAGAGCTTACAACCACAATGCCCTCAAACGTGGAACATTATTAAGGGGCTGAAACCAGCTGGTAAGGGGCTTTACAAGTGTAACAACCTAGGCCCAAAAGCCCTCAGTTATTTGAGCCAACCCCCAAGTAGAAATTCCAATGCTAGCTTGGCATGGGAAGTCTACACAAAAGATCTCATATGAGAGAGAATTAGACTATAGAAAACCTCACTCAAATGGGTATTACAAATTTGGGGAGCTCTAGTTGTCAATCCAAACAAGCATTGTTCTCCTTGGTTGTTATGGCAATGAGGCACTACCATCATGGTGTTTTCCTTGTGACACCAAGATCCACTATACGCAAAGCTTTCAGTTCTCAAGGTGAAATGCCCTCATGGCAATGCCTCCCCTATACATAATGCTCCTTTGTGAGGGTTGTTCATCATGTGCAACCTATTTTTGGAACTAACACCAGAACCCACACCATGAACATAGCTTTTTGTCAGATTTGAAATCAAAATTAGAATCATGAAAAAATAACTTTTGAACATATGTTCTTTAAGTAAACAAGTTGAACTTCTTTTGAAAACTTTGTAGATAAAGATTCATTTTATTCAATTGAAAAACTCTATTTAATTTGTTGTCAAATTTTGTATAAGCTAAGGCACCACCTAGAGGGTTTTCACAAGTTTGAGTCCTTGTGAACAAGGACAAAGCTAGATTGAAAGGGGTTGTGAGCTTGTAAAGCACTAAAGGAAGGTCCCTAACCCTCCATAAAGCATTTCAAGACATTAAGGACATAGCCCACTCTACCATTTTAGAGATGGGGTTCATGTGATTTAGCTCACATCCAAAGGGCTTTTTTTTTGCAAAATGCTTTATGTACTCATACAATCTTTAGCATTGCGAAGTCCATACGGTTTAGATGGAACTAAACCTCATTTTCAAATTGGGTTCAAAAGGCTTTTAAATTTGAAAAAATGTGTCAAAATTGGAACCATAGGGTTTTAAATTTTGAAATTTGAGCTCACACCTCCACTTAGAGAATCTCTAAAAAAACTCTAGTGTGGCAAAATTAGATCAAAGATTCTCGTCTAAAAAAAAACCTGCCGATAGTAGTTTGGACTTGTAAATTTCCAAAGGAGATAATGGTCTTCACAAGGCTTAGTGAAAAAAATGACTAATTGTAATTGGTCGGGTGTAATGATTGGACTCAAGTGGTGACATTTAAATAGTCTCTCAATTTCTTTTTAGGGTTTAGGGTTTAGACTAATGTTTTAAAAAAAAAATTGGTTTGTAACCAAAGTGGCAATCATCCATAGGAAAATGTAGAAAATGTGGCAATCAGCCTTACAAAGATTGGCTATAAACTATATATAAAGTATGAATCTTTAATCATCTTTCTATATTTCTGTCTACACATTGAAAACCAAATATAAAAGTCTATTGATTTTTACTTTACCCC
>Ga0209611_10014461_pt1 | contig 10531 bp, 3 predicted proteins | sample S1TSphgellanicum_3_FD_187693 | JGI IMG/M metagenome (GOLD analysis project Ga0209611, IMG submission 187693) | Host-associated microbial communities from peat moss isolated from Minnesota, USA - S1T2_Fc - Sphagnum magellanicum MG (SPAdes) (version 2) | ecosystem: Host-associated > Plants > Peat... | reverse complement strand
GGGTTTTTTTTTTTTTTTTTTTTTGTAATACCATTATAAAGTGAATGGGATGTTAATTTCCCAAATCACTCTTTTCCCCAAATTTATACAATAGGGTTATCAACCTTTTTGTAACTCCTTTTGGGAATCTTTTGGCTTCAATGGACCTTATAATCATACAATGGTAATCTACCCCAATGATGTGCCAAAATTTCACAAAAACTTCAGCCATTATCCCATTCAAGCTTGGGGTCTTTCCTTTGGCCATAGCCCTAGTTATAACTTGAAGTTCTTCTTCGATGATTGGAGTTGTTAGTGAAATGTTCATGGAATGGGTGAACTTATTGGGGATGGCCACCATGATTTTTTCCTTGAGCCTTTTAATCTCAAGATTCATAGGAACATCATCATATAGCCCATTGTAGTAGGCATAACACACTTCTTCCAGTTCTTATGTGGTCTTTTAACTTTGTAGGGGTCTCATATGGTTTGCTCAAGGTTGAAATGACTTAACTTCTCCTCTTTTAACCTATTGCCTTTAAAAACTTCTTTGAGCACCAATTCCCTTTATCCATCCACCTTGTCCTAGACCAAATGTGGGTGCCTTCAACTTTGACATGTTCCATGACCCTCACGTTGTCCCTAAGCTCTCTGACAACTTGTTGAAGGGATGTATATTGTGTGTTATTTTGTAGCCTTTCTTGAGCACCTTCAAGTGCATGTCTAGTTGCTACTTTTTCCTTCTTGAATTCAATTGTTTTCCTAATGCAAAAAACCTTGTAAAATTTGGTCATTTTGCACATCTTGGCAAAAAACTTTTTTTTTTTTTTTTCCATGCCAAATAACTGCAACCTATTATTCAATTTCGTAAAAAAACTATGTGTTCATTTTCCAATATGTTTTCCTAATGAGGGAGCTACTCAATTCTAGCTCCATAAAAATGGGGTGATGATCAAACCTCACATCATCTCCTCAAATGATATAGTTGCTAACCTTGATAACATTGTCGAAGTCTTGAGCTACAACCAAATAAACTTTGTCCAAACAGGTTAAACAATGTCAATTCTTTTCCTTTGATTGTCCCAAGAGAACTTAAGGTTACCATTGGAGTGATCAAGTTCTTCTATATTCAAGGCAACTTTTAGGGCCTCCCATGCCATTTTTTCAATTCCTAAAAGAATTCATCCACATTTAGTTCACTTGTTAGTTGGCTCTTCCACCATGTTGAAATCACTACATACTATATATCCATTTTCAATTTTTTAACAATTTCATCTTTAGATATTCCCACAACTTGTTTGTTTCAATTGATTTAATGGGAGCATATATATTTAAGATGCCTAGTGGTCCAACTGGAAGGCTTTCCATCTTTAGCCATCACATTTTGTTCCCAAATGCAGTTTCATAGTGTACCACAAAATTAACCCATTTGATGTCTAGCAACATGCATGTCCCTCCATGCCTTACCCCTTATTCATTGAATTGGTTATTGTAGCCAAGGGTTGCTTTTGTAGTTATCTTGCACTCCTATGTCGGCACCCACCACCATCACTATCACCAAACATGTCATCACATAGCAAAAAAAACCCTAACTGATACACCATATCCAAACCATATCCAAACAAAAAGAATTCACTTGCAACAAGCAATAATTCAAGTCCAAAACAGAGGATAACTTAAATACAATATCTATGTGCAAAGAAAGCTACATAAACACAAGAACAACCTCCAAAAACAAAATCACTATGTTATTTTGGTGATTTGAGATCACAAAACTTGGGCCAATATACCCAAACACTAAAATAACTTGAACCGTGTTCACACTTGAACTAGTTTCAAGAGAAAACATAGTTAATTATGTTAACCTAACTTATCATTAAACTAATTACAACTTAACTAGGTAACTAAATTAATATTATTGACATAGTCCAATAGTGAACATCCTTCCAAACACACTTTCCAAAGTTTGAAACCTTCATTTTTTTGAATTTGTGTTCTTGAAAAAACATTGTGTCCACATAGGGTGTGTTATCCATTGAATGTAGATATTGAGTTTATGAACATTTGCTTCCAAATTCAACCTTTGCACATTGTGTGTTAAAATGTGTAACTTTAGAATGGTGAGGAAATGATCTTGGGGCATATTCACAATCGAAGTACCCAAAATGATGATCTAATGAAAAAAGGACTACAAAAGATTATTTTGAATTTTTATTACATTTACTATTTCATGATTATAATATATTGGTATATGATTGTAACTAGAATGATGTCATGTTAATCTAATAAAAAAATCTAAGAATAGATTGAATATAATATAAATGTCCTTTTGAATCTTCTTAAATAATTTGAATCCTTGTTTTAATTGTAATTTTCATCTTAAAGGAATCAAAAGAAATCTATTAAACAATGTAATTGACTTTAACTTTCTCATGGATATTTAACGCATAGATCTATGTTTGGCAATGTTCATATAATGCAATTGATTAAGTGATATATGATATGAAATTTTTGAAGGCTACAAAATCCATTCTAAAAAGGCAACAAGGATTTTATTTTTTTAAAATTCTCATTTGGTTGATTTTTTTGTATTTATTAGGCTTAGAATTTTTGGCTCCAAGTATTGGAAAAATGTGCAAAACAAATTCATGGGAAAAAAATGTTAAATTGTATATAAAAGTTTATTTGTTCATTTTTTTGCATTTTTTTACCAAAATATTTATGCATAATTACATACATGTGAAAAATCACCAGCACCATGAAAATGATCATAATTTTAATTATCCAATATCTCTCATTTAAACGTATTCCATTTAGATTTTATATTTGAAAGATAGCAAAAACAAAATCCTTGAATCTTATGTCCAAAAAGCAGTACCCTAATTGTGAATATGCCCCCCGTGGTCCTCTCATGTCCTCTTCCTCTTTTTTGTTGTATTACTTTTAAACCCCCAAAATTCATAGAGGGATTGTTGGATGTTAGGTTTTGCACTTTGGGGGGGGGTATTGTCCTTTTGACCTCTTATTGTTGCTTTTGTTTTACACATGTTGCTCTTTTTCTAAGTAAACGTTAATATGTGAACTAAGCTATTTTTCATAGATGGTTCATCTCCTTCATCCTTATCCACACCAAACTTTTGAAGCTTCCTACCATTTAAGTTTTCCAAAGCTTGTCCTATGTTGGAAATTGGGTTTGCAAAATTAGGAGTTCATTATCACTGATTCTCACTAACGTCGTTGGTGGTGATTGTTGTTGCTGAACATTAACAAAACCTTGAGACATTTTTTCTTCCCCATGTGGACTAATTTCTTGAAGGGTTAGATATTTAAAGCCTTAGCAACTAGCCTTTTAAAAATCTATTATTGCATTGATGCAAGATATTGGTGGAGGTTGGGGGCTTTAGGATCAAACCTTTAGGGAATGTTAGGGTGTAATGTCAAGCTCTATTGAATGAACCTTTTTCTCCTTCCTTGTTACTCCATGGGAAATGTTATGTGAGGTTGTGGGAATGCATTGGCTTGAAAAGGTCTGTGAATCACACATAACATCTTCCATATTTTTCATACCCCTTTTAGCCATGTTGCTTTTGGTGCCATTGCCCTTATTATATATGGGTGTTTGTGGTCTTAATTACGTTTGCTAACAACCATGAATCCTTGGTTGTCAACTTGGGGTCTCACAATTCGCATGCTTGTATTCCAAATTAAAATAGCTACCTAATTGTGAACGCTCTTTGTGAAATTGCAACTCTTACCTTTGGAGGACATCTAGCATTTAAATGCACACAATTCCTCACCAAATGTTCAAAGTTGTTACAAATTTGCACTATATTAAAAATTGTTTGTAATCAATGTTGACTTACACCACCACCATCCCATGTTTACAATGTGGATGTCTATAATCCACCTTCCTATTGGATCTATGACAATGCAAAACCTAGATTCTTTTATATTGTTTTGTTTATATTATCAAAATCAAGCATAGGTCCAATTTGGCCAACAATAACGACCTCAATGGGTCTATACTCCAAGGCCAACACACACAGGGTAATTTGCATTGGCAACTTTAATTTCTCAAAGGCATCTTAGTTGAAAGTTGAACTCCACATATGAAATATTGTTGTGCAACTTAGATAACTTATTTCCAAGATAACTAACTACATGATGTTGTGTTATGTGTGAAACATAAATTCATTCTTAACCATTGACATATTTATAGTAGTTTCCAAAATGGAGATGTGGTATTTGAAAATTAAACCTTTATGATTCTTGCTATACCTTTCTAGCAAACTTTCACTTGGTTGGGGTTTGAATGGATGGACTTTCACTATGAGAAACTTATGTCTATTACAAGTAAAAATTGTCTAATATAACTAAATTATAACTAAAAAGTGTTTGATAAAACTAGATTACAAGTAGATAGCCTATTTGCAATGGACATGATTTCTCATAATGTTTCTTAGGTATAATTGCCCTTGTGTTCAGGGTTTCCAACAAGTTTTGTGCCTCTCACATTGAACCATTTTTATCTTGAAGGTGGTTTTGTGGAATTATTGTTAGTGTTAGTGGGGGTGGTAAGGTAATTGATGTTGTTTAAAACATTTCCTTGTATGACATTTACACCATTTGCAATGAAACAACATGAAAACTCCTAAGAAACACACTAATGATCATGATTTAAAACATTATGAAAAAAAGGATGTTTTGTAATTGGCCTTGTAACTCAATTTTTGAGTTGTAAAAGACACTTGCAATTCATTGTATTTATACGTCGTGAGTGCTAATGAACAACTTGCATGAATTGCAAAGTTGCCACTCATCGTATATATGGTGCAACTCATTATAACTCAATTATAATTCAATCAAAACAATTCATTTTCAACTACTATTCGACTCCATCATAACTACACCCATGATGTCATGCTAACATCATTAATTGTCATCCTTTTTTTAAATATGACACGTGGCATTATGAAGATCATTAGACATTATTTTTTTTCAAAATATTGATCTCCATTGTCCATTATGATTGTTAACGACAGTTTGAGATTGTGACATGTGGCACAATAAAAAATTGTCACATGGCATATTAATTGTATTTTGGAAAAAAAATTAAATTTTAAAAATATATTTTAATAGCTAGGTAGGTTGTACATAACCATAGGTAAGTAGGTTGGTAGGTTTTAAGACCTAGACATACCTATGTATTTACCTAGGACTTACCTACATAAGTAGGTAGAAAAGTAAAACCTATTTACTTACCTAGGTAAGTAGGTAGGAAAGCACAAGATTAAGTGCATTAAAAAATAGCCATGAAATTTTGTTTTTTATTTTATGTTTTGCCTTTTAGTTAAGTTTTTTTCACATCATCCCAAAATGGCACATGTATTTTAATGTGAAAACATTAAAAAAAAAACCTTCTTTATATATCTTGTAACATGAAATTCGAAAACAAAACATATGGGTTAAATCTTTTAGTTGTTCATTAGTTATAATTGAATTGTAATTATAACATTTAAACATTCGAGGCAAGCCAAATCCAAAGGGAGGATTCCATTTTATTTTTTTGTGTTTAAACAAAAATTGAACCCCTCCTATTAACATGTTTAGTGCACTAAAAATTGTCAAAAATGGAAAAGAATTGAAAAATTTCTAGTCCTCAAAGTACAAGGGGTCAATAATTCAAAAAAACAAACCACCAAATGCTACGAAGGCCAATTCCCAAACACCCACAAAATTTCTTATATGTTTTTCTATTGTTGTTAAAGTTCAAAAATGATTTGTAGAACTTAGGGTGGCGCTCTTATAACACTTTAAATCATATAAAATGAATAAGAAATAAAAAAGTTATGAGGTTTGAAAGTTGGAAGGGTCTTAAGAAAAAAAAGAAAAAAAACGTGTTTTGTAAGTTGGAAAGCTTATTTCTCTTCTTGTTATTTTTTCATTATTCATTTTCCTTTACACTTCAGAGATGATTTTTAAAACTTGAGGTAGCACTCCCATAACATTTTAAATCACCTAAAAGGTGCGTTCATAATAAAAAGAGCCAAGGACTACGTGTACATGCATAAAATCCTGCACCCTCATGACTTTGAAAAATGACTACATGAGTTGTAAGGATTATTATTTAATGAAATCATTGTCAAAAAAATTTGTATATTTATGAATTTTCATCACAATGAATTTTGTGCAATCTTGATATGTTTCATCGGTCATAAAGTGTATAGTAAGGAGTGGACAATTCGTTGTGTACAAAATGTTAAAATTTTGAATGTCTTTTATCTTATGTAATACCAAACCATTAATTTTGAAAAATTGTGGATGACCATGTATTGATGATTATGAAATCATGGTATCATTAAAAATTTGAATATATGTTTTATTTTAAATATCCATGATAGTCTATTTTTAGTGTCTAAATGTGTTTTTGATCATTAAAACTACATAATTTGAAAAAATTCCCCAAACAAAAAACATATATTTTGGTATAAGCAAAGACAAGGTTGCATTTTCATGAATATTGAATGTGCTACATAACATTTTATTTTATTTTTGTGAATATGTTTTGATCCATTTGGAATGATGTTAAAAAAATGTATGTTTGATAAACAAAATGTATAATGTACATTGAAGGTTTGAAGCACATATTATTTAAAAAATACTGACACATTTATTTTGTTGAAATATACACATTTGATTTACTTGAAAATTTATCATTAAAATATAGATTTAATTACATATTGTTTGAAAATTCATGGAAACACATGTGAATTATATTTTTTAAGTTGACACTATCATCCAATAATGGGCCTTATCCAAAACATGGAGGCCATGTTTCAAACTTGAAAAAACATAGTCCTTAAAAAGGACCTGCACCTAGGGCTTACTAGCTCCTTTTATAGTGAATGCACCCCAAAATGAAACACATATGATGAAGATATAAAAAACTAATGAATATGTATCCTTATTAAATTATAAATAGTTTTATTATTGTCATAACACAATTGAATAGTATTACTTTAATAATGGTGCACTAGTGGCCATAATAATCATATTAATGAGAATTATAATCGAAAACTAATTACAAATGTATCCTAGAATGGGCGGTGGACATGTGAACACGTGGCATGATCGCATGTATGTACATTGTGCACTAGTTGCAACATAATTGTTATTTTAGTGACACATTTATAATAGTCACATGCAATTATAATGCAATTATTTAAAAAGTCAAATATGGTTGACTACATATGTATGTATGATGTGTATAAATTATTGTATAAAAAACTCATTTTCAACTCACTTGCAACTATAATACAACTAATTGATTTTTTGATGTGGTGATTTATTTATTAATGCATTGTATTTCTAAAGGGATAGTTCCACAATAATTGTAAAACCTAAATGATGGTTGCACAACACTTGTAATACCCAAGGGATAGTTGCATAACAGTTGTAATACCCAAAGGATAGTTGCATAACAATTGTATATGATTTTTTTTGGAGTTTTAGTTGCAAGGTAGTGTGATTTTGATGGATGTAATTTTTCATAGTGAAAATTAAACCAAGAAAAATGCAAAAGGACACCACTTTGAAACAAATGAAATGCCCTTATTGGGAAAGGGGACGAGATTTGAAAAGTGCGAACAACAAAGCAAATTAGTGAAATGTTAAGGCCCATGCAAAGAGGATTTAAAAAGGATGGATTGAAAAGAGACCAGCTCAAAACTAGAAAACAATAAGATCTTAAAAAGATGTGGTGTATCCAATAGTAGGATCATTACACCAAAGTTAATCGATTAGAAGTTCCACCCCTTTGTGCAACATTATGTTAGAAAGTGCCAAAAATTAACGACAACAATGTCAAAAGTTAGCTAAAACAATAACCGACCGTTAAAACATTGAACTCATAGGAGCTTAAAAAAAATCTTATCATCTTATAGTATCCACCATTGTTTTATTTTTTGGTCTTTTTTTACCAACTTACATTTTAAAACCAATTCCAAACAAATTTTTGCTTTGGAAAAACACAAAGGCAATCAACATGTGAAACAATTAGTGAAGGTGTAAGGAAACACAAATCCTGACAACTATATTTTCTTGATGGGATAGGTATAAACCAAACCATTATTACAAACTGCATCACAACTATTTTATAGATGAAGTAGGTTGCTTTGGACCATAACCTCTACCAAGTTCCATATGAAACTAATGGATAAATAGAGCTCAAGTGTCCCAATCTTTGGCATGGTTCAAGAATTGTACACTCCCTAGTCCAATATATTATGTTCATGTTTGAAATGAGACTTGATTAATATTGTACATGAAAATACATATCAAAACATTAAAATAAATTGAGCCAATACAATTTGGTGACCAAAATTGGTACAAATTTCCATTACAAATGTAAGTAATTCATGCATTGCGAATGAATATCCACATATATAATATTATTATTATTTCACAATCTCTCACTTGTCATTCCTCATAATGCTTGTTGTATAATACCTTACTTCAATTGAAAACATTTTATACATACCAAGAAGCACAAAGCCTATGAACATGAGATGTTCAAAGAATCAATAAAAAATGTTCATAGTTTATTTTGAAATCTACTTGTGTTTCATAAAATTGCAAACACCAAATGAATTGGATATAATTATTCATGCAATTTTCCTAGTAAGATATTTCTTATGGACATAATTAAGATTTAATTTCATTTAAACAAGAACAAATTGGAAGGAAAATGGATAACATACATTGAAGCACAACGAAAGTGTTAGGCAAAACTTTTAAATTTTTATACGCCCTTCAAAAAAATTCAAAGACTTGTGTATGGTCCATGGTTCCATTGAAGACTTATTCACTTGTGTCATGAACCTTTTTTTCTTTGATTTAAGATGAAAAAACACTATCCCCCCCCCCAATGTTTATAGAAAATTAGATTTAGTTAAACACCCAAACTTGTCTCCTAATTATATAATTAAAATTTATAATTAACCTAGAAATGGGGTAGATAAAATTTGCCATAATCCCAAATAATAATTAATGGGCACAATCATGGTAAAATAGACAATTTGTGTTCCTTTTCATAAAAAATGACAAGTAGTCATAAATTGATTTTGATGTCTTGAAAGAAAAAATATTATTTTATTCAAGATCAATATGAGGATAATATTTTATTTTATTAAAACACAATTGACTGACCACATCTTTAAAATGCATTTACTTGCAAAGATGTTTGGGTTTTACAAAGTAGGTTGTAGGTAGATGAAATAAGGATGAAATATTGATTTTTCTTATTTTCAAATTAATTGAGGCATAAAAGATACTTGTGTGCTCTCAAATCGTGCATATTATAATCCTACTATATGGAAATCTCTATGTAAAAATAGTTTTGAACACTATATTGATTAGATTAATTTTAAAATTACTTGTTGACTACTTTTATGATATTAAAATTGTTCAAATTTTGTATTCAACTGATCACAAACTCAATGGAAGCTCTAATGATTTAATGATTTTACTTCTTAAAATTTTTAATTCACTTTCTTATATTTATGTCAAAAATTGTAAATTCGATTTTGACTAAATGAATTTCTTGTCTACTTTGACTATGCAGGGAAACTTGAAAAATCATAAAAGATCCTTGAAAAGTAAAATACACATATAATGTGAAAAAACCTTGTTTGTGAATAGTTATTACACATTAAATTATTAGTTCACTTAAGATAATTAAGAAAACAAATTCAAACCACCAAATCCAACAATCCCACTAGCTTGAAAAATAAATCTTCAAGCCTACACACAACCTTATTATGCTAGAAAAAAATGAAAATAGACTAGTCCATGTTTACCATTTCCATTGGTCTTTTAAAATTTTCACAAACCTACCAAACCCTATTACAAGTTGAATGTTAGATCATTCAAGATAAGTTTTAAAAAAAAAAAATTCAAACCACCAAACCTAACAATTTCATTTGTCATAACATGAATTTGTCTTCACACCTCGACACAAGCCTATTCAACATCATTTGTATATTATTACATTAATGTTATAACCATGTGTATATACACTAGTAGAAAATGGCCATTTTACAACTGGTCCATGTGACTAAATTTTAGTTGCAAGCGACATTTGCAACTAAAATCTTAATAGTCGCGTTGGACAAGTCGCATAGGACACTAGTTGCAAACGACAACAAATTTTGGATGAAGGAAAAAGTCAACAAAATACGCCTTCATCCTTTGACTTCTCATATACGAATTGTCGTTTACAACTAGGATGCGACTTTTTTGGTGAACAATGAGAACAATTTATGTGTTGCCACGTGTCCCAACTTTTAATAATTAAATGTTTTTTATTCTTTTGAAATAATCCAAGATTTTTAATTTTTATGTTTAGATGGTTTAAATTGTGACACGTGGAATATTAATTGAATTTGTCCAAATTCAATTTAAATCAATATTTAGGTATGTAGGTTGAACTAGGTACCTACCTACCTATATACCTACCTACCCATATAGGCTAAACACCTATCTAGATAGGACC
>Ga0209611_10014460_pt1 | contig 10534 bp, 7 predicted proteins | sample S1TSphgellanicum_3_FD_187693 | JGI IMG/M metagenome (GOLD analysis project Ga0209611, IMG submission 187693) | Host-associated microbial communities from peat moss isolated from Minnesota, USA - S1T2_Fc - Sphagnum magellanicum MG (SPAdes) (version 2) | ecosystem: Host-associated > Plants > Peat... | reverse complement strand
TAACATGGAAAATATCTTCAAATCCATCTTTTTGCACATGAACTTGTGCATGTTTGACAAATTTGTAAATGTCAATTTCATCTCCATGCAAAGTGAATGACAATCCATCTTCAAGTTGGATCAACCATTCCAAAGCTATACACATCATTTTTACGTGACGATTTTTTTTAAGTAAGAATATTTAGTGCCATATATATGCTTGTTCTTGGTGTACTTTTAAGTCCCCCTTGAATGTCACTTAAGTGGGGCACCTAACATTTAATTTAATTGAAAAAAAAACCCCCCCAAAAAAGGAAAAACATAATTTGTGACCATGTGCCCTTAAAATAACACAGTTGATAAATTTCCATTGATGTTTTAATTATCAGATTATGACTTATATTGAACATATTCATAATTCTAAAATGCATAAGTTATCAATTGACATGATTCATTCATCTGGGTATGTGCATGTTATAGTGGCTCACAAATGGGCATTTGAAAACATCACCTTATTCCTTATTTGCCCAATTTGACGAAGTTTGAATGGGTTAAAAATAAATTAAATTGGGGACTTGTAGGACACGTGCATCTTGTACATTTGTTTTTTTTAATCATTTCAAATTTGTGGGCTTTCCCTCCTAATTAGGAACCTACTATGTTCATGATGGGATTTGCACGTGTAACCTAAACCATCTACATTTTGTCTATTTCAAACTTATGTAACCTACATTGTCTACATATTTGTTTCTTCCTTGCTTGCATACATTGAAACCTGATTGTGAGATCTTGTTGACATTTGATACTTTGTGTTTAATGATTGAATGTCACTAAGGTTACTCATTATGTCACAAAATGTGTGTAGTCCAGGGAATACAAAATTAAAACGACGAGTGAAGGTTGAGGGCGGATTATCTCTATATATAAAACCTTTGTATGGCAAACCTCCCAAGATCATATTTGATAAAAAAAAACTCAAATGACCCGTAGTTAGTTTGCAGAAAAATACAACTTTTGCAACAAAGGTACTAATCCTAAAAAGTTGAAGATTGGGAAGGATGTTGTGAATCATATCGACACAACCATGTGCGGTAGTCTCAATTTTTAAGAGTTACATAAAGGTTATCTGAGTGTGGTAAGGTTATTAGGGGCTTTTAGCAACTTCATAGTGAATAATGAATGCACTTGGTGTGTAGAGGGGTTGTTTTCTTTTTTGAAATGCGTTATTGGTGAATAAGGTGTCGGGTTAGTTTTTTTCTTTAACAAAAAGCTAGTAACCATAGTTTTAGAAACTTTGTTGCATAATTAGGGGTGAAAAATCTCTAAAGGGTTGGGGGTAGAAGTAGACACCAGAATTTGCAATGTTTAACACAACATTGGTCTTGTTTTAATATTTAATGAGTAACAAGGATGTTAAAAATTCATGAGGCAATTGAAAGGGTGTTAATGAAAGGTTTAATAGAGATTGAACAATCTTCAAGCCGTATGAACATAAGATTAATTTGAAACAATTTAACGATTAAATAGATAGTGCGATAGTGTGCCAATGGCAACATGAGTCTCATAATGATTGGAACATTTATTTAGATTATGTAATAAGTTTAACAATGAGCTGCAAGTACATGTTAAATCCTGGGCTATGCCATAGTGATAGTTCATAATTGCAAGAAATCTAAGATGCATCGAATGGTGTGAACTAGGTAGTTTGCCTTACTATTAAGAGGTAGTAGACGAATCAAACTGTGCAACCAACAATAATGTCTAATGCCAGGAATTGAAGACCATGCAAAGATAGAAATATTTTTAGTTTCGTAATAACCTTCACAGATAGTTTCAGGTTTGTCACCAGAAGCGGGGTTGACTTGCAACAAGATCACCAGGGTGCGAGAGTTCGGAAAAATACAATAGTACCAGGCTTGAAGGGGTTCAATTTCAAAACAAGTGTGCAACTTGAGGTTCGGGTTTTTCATCACAAGGATGTTACGTTAGGGTTAAATCTAGAGATGACTCCGTAGGCGATTCTTCATTTGCTTGTGCGGCTTGGGGCCCATATGATGTGACCATGCGTGACGCCATAATTTCAAGGAGAGGAAAATGGTCAGATTTTTAATCAAAATCAAATCGACAATGAAGGTATAACAATTTGTTACATTGAGATGTGAAATCATAATTTATAGATCGAGGATAAGGAAGGAAAGGCGTGAGTAACGGCCTATAACCATGGTAAAGTAAAACCTTAAGGTCAAAGGAAAAAATTGAAGGTTTAAGTAAAATTAGTTGGGGGGAAAGTGGGAAAAGATGAAAAGGTGTTTTTCCTTCACCTTCCATTAGCCACTAAACATTGGAACATTCCATTGGCCACCAAACATTGGAACATTCCATTAACCACCAAACTTGGAACATTCCATTGGCCACCAAGCTTAGAACGTTCCATTGGCCACCAAACTTGGAATGTTCCATTGGCCACCAAACTTTGGATCTACCTTCAACTCCCTTTTCCTTTTCTTTAAAAGGTGGACTCGGATCATTGGGGCTTTCTGTTTCCCTGGACATAATTTTCAATTCAATCTTGAATACTTGTTCTCACAAGCTTCTTGAGGAGGAAAATAATGATTAGTCTTAGTAGATGGGAAAAAAAAAGAAAGGAGAATGAAAATCTTGTAATAGTTTTGAAGGAATGGAAGTGAGTAGTGATGGTATTGGGAGGTTGGAACTTTAGAGAAATCTCATAAACCTTTTCGGGTTTGGTAGCATAACTTCTTGTTGATTTAACTACAGAGCTTATGATTTGGTAGCAAGGTGCGCTTGTAGTTAATTTTTTTAATGAGCTAAGGCAAGTCGAATTTGAATAACCTATGTGTTAAAAAAAAATTTCAAGTGACTAGTGGTATGTAACTAAGTTGAACATTATCACAACCCCACTTTGGGATTAGTGTGAGGATGAAACTCACACCCCCAAAAGTGGGAAGTTGGAGCAAGGTGAACTTGCGGGGACATGCACATGCCTTAAGTGCATCCCAAAGGGTTAGTTAGTAGTGCGACCAACACGGGAAGTCATGACCCCGTTCGCATATTTTAATCGTGTAGCTTGGGACTTGGGTTTTGGCAAATCCCAAATGTTGCTTCTCGTACCTTGATAAGCAAACCTTTTAGTTAAGGCTTGGTTGTTGTGACCAAGGCGCGAGATTGGGAAAGGAATCATGTCAAATAGCTTAGGTCAAGAGTAAACTTGACTTGAATTCTTCATGAGGGGAAGAATGAAAAGTTCTTCCCAAATGAGGGGCTTCGTCAAATTAGGTTAGTTTAATTCTCTTTTGACGAAGCATTGGAAGAGGGTTTTCAGGAGACCCTCTTGGACTTGTCATGAAAGTGTTGGAAACTTAAGGATGCCTAAGTTAGCTTGAAGCAAGGTCCAAGCCACAAAAGTCGACAAATGGCCAAGGATCTAAAAGAAAACAATTGTAATTATATGAAAGGAAAATTCTAAGTGTCAATGAAGACATTGACCTTTTCTTCTAGTGGGGGAGAATGTCGCAACCCCATTTTGGGATAAGTGTGAGGATGAAACTCACACCCCCAAAAGTGGGAAGTTGGAGTCCTCCGGGATTCCCAAAAACTTAGAGCTCAAATTCAAGGGTCAAAACACCTTGCATTGAGGTGCACTTTATATCAATGGAATGATCTTGAAGTGTAGATGCCCAAAATGGCCTCGCATGTGCCATTTGGACATCTGAAGCCCAAGTTATGGGCAAAAGAAGGGCCAGGAGTCAAATTGGTAATTTGACTCTCGAACACTAAAAGTCAGGAATCAACCTTTTCCCGACGTCTGCTGAAGGAGTGCGACATGGCGTTGGAAAGCTCTCGAGGAGAGCTACAACTTTGGTTTAGATCTCACTCTAATCAGAGGTCAAAACCGAGAGATATGAGCTCCTAAAGTCCTAAGACTCCAACCCAGGATAGTTTCAGGACTCCTCCTTGGGAGTCCCGGGAAAAAGAGCCATTTGAATGTAGCCTCCACCGAGAGCTACGGAGAATACTATATGGGGGAAGGTGGTGGCTTCCCCCGAGTCCGGGCCGTGGTGAGTCAAGTGAGTCCAAGTGCCCGTGGCTTGTCCCAACACCCAAGGGTGTTCCCGAATGTGAACTAACTTTCTTGTGGTTGGTTTTTGGATGTAGATTCGAGTGAGATAATATTTGTCCCTCTTCCTAGTTTAATCCCAGGACTTCTAGCACGCCCCTCTACCCCTTTTTAGTGCTGGAAGTCGGGAATGGCTTTCAAGTCCCAACTTTCCGTAATTCAACGTACTTGGACCCTCAAGTGGGTCTAGCAAGGGACTTAGGAGCGCGTCAAACATGGTGTTGAATCCTTAAACGTTGGTTTAAATGAATGAAAATTTGACATAAAGTTCTAGGATGTGGAGTGTTTGAGCTTGGAAAATATATCTATTAGTTCTAATTGTAAATGATGCATAGGAGGCAAACTATTTAGTTTCAACTACAAACACAATCTAGCATTTAAAAATACATTTGCATTTTTCCTTCACCGGTAGCATTTGTGCTTTCAAGTATAGTCACCTTGTAGAACTAGGAGTAGAGGGACGGGAGGTCACCTCATAGATGCACAGAAGAAATGCAAACTTTGTTTGGGCCCTACAACAATAAGAATGACTACTTTTATTGCTTCAACAAAAATGAGGCACTCATCAAGCATGTTGAAGAATTGTGGATGAAAGTTCATCAACGCATTTAAGTGCTAAAACACAAGGTTGATCAACAAAGCTAATGCTCGGGGGATTGTATGCGAAAGGAAAAGACATAAGGTGAATTGGGCTGTGTTTGCAGAATGGACAATTCGATATTAGATTCGCAAGTTAAACCATATTCAAGAAGCAAATCAAAGTCTTGTGGAGGTTGGAGGTCCGGAAGTTAAGGTGGTTGATGACAAAAAAAAACCTGCACAGTCAAATGAAAAGGTTCTACCTTTAGAAGACATGTTGCTCAATCATTCATCAAGGAATAAATCACACCCTTGCACTTTTAATCTTGAAGATTTGAGTGAATGGCACAATAATCTTTCAATTTTAGGGGTAAATTGTTCTAGATAGGAGGCCCTTTTGTCTTCATTTGTTAAGTCAAGAGATGGTTGTCAATAGGAGCTATCACTTGTTAGTACACAATTTAAAGATTGTATTGACCTAGTTTAAAAAGCAAAGTCCAAGTTGCAAGTGTTGCAACATGATCTAGATGTTACAAATGCACATTTATTAAAATTGAAAACAGCCCCAGACAACAACAAATGGGATAGCTAAGGCTTTTAAGGCTTTATAATCTATTCAATAGAAGTTTGACTCTCAGCAAAGCATCCTTGAAGAGTTCAAGGAAATGCTTGAAGCCTTTCAAGCGGAGCACAACCTTGTGGCAAAAAAGGCTTTTATAGCCGAAAAGGCTTCACAAGAAGCCCTAGGAAGACATGAAATTTGCCAATGGCAACAAATTGTTATAAGTCAACATGTTCAATTAATGGTCCAAAGCAAGATACCATTTCCAAGCTTTTGGCCCTTTCCAATAGCCTTTAGTGAACATGATGTTCTTGATCTCCTTCACATTGTCACAATTTCAAACTATTTGTTTTGTGCTCAAGGCTTTGAACTAGTGTGGGATTGTATAATTTTTGCATGTCAACATGTGTATCATTCTTAGTGCGCAACCACACATTTTGCTTCTTCTTTGAAATGCTTGCATGGGGATGCGATTGAACACCACATCCAGATCGATGGAGACTAAACGGGTTGAAGCTACCTATAACAACTGAAGGACACATTGATGAAGATGTGGGACCTCTAGGTCAACAAGTTGCTATGTTCCATCATTTATTTTTGAGCTTTTTGTTTGTACATTTTTTTGAATTGTTGGGTTGTATGTGTACATATAGACTTCTAGATCTTTAAAGTTCCATATTTTATGGTTGAGCCCATTAATGTGTCCTCAATTGCCTTTCAAGTTTGCAATTGGATGTATCAACTTCCCAAGTGTCAAATGGTGTTCCCTTAATTCTATTAGATGGTAGTTCAATTCCCTAATTAATTTATCAATATTATTCAAAGTCCATAAAGTCCTTGGTAGCCTACTTGAAGTGCCTTGACACAAGTCTAGACTTTGTGAAGTTCGTTTGAACTTTTCAAGTGTCATTCCTACTTCATATAGTCCATGGGCAATCCCTCCTTATTATAGAATGCATTTATAAAGTCCTTGGATGTCATTGCCAAATTTCCCAAAGTCCATGTACATTTTATGAAGTCCTTGTGGAACTATGTGGAGTCCATCTTATTTCACAAAGTCCTAGTCAATCCATCCCTAGTATTGGAAGTGACCTCAGAGTCCTTTAGTAGCATTGCTAGAGTTCCCAAAGTCCATCTATCTTTTATGAAGTCCATTGAAGTTTTTTGAAGTCCCTTAAAGTCCTTGACATACTCTTTGGAGTCCTTCAGCATTCCTTGGAGTCCATTCTTACTTCATAAAATCCATCTTATTTTCTATGAAGTCCATTCAAGGTGTTTGAAGCTTTTGATCAATTCCGTGGGGTCCATTCTTACTTCCCAAATTTATGGTTAGTCTTTGGACCTATTACTAAAAGTACAAGCAAAGTCCGTAAGTAACAATCCCAAAGTTCTCAAATTCCATTTAATGAAGTTTCTATTCATGGATTCCATGAATTTTTATATTTACATATGTAGATATGTAGTCCCATAGATGGTCATGAAGTCTCTAGGTAGTGGACTTGTAATTATCACCTTATAGTTATTGTAATGTGATTTCGCTTAAGTAAAATTATGTGATATGGCTTGGTTGTTGTCATGCAAATCGTGGACATATGGCTTCTATGTCTATTTTCCCAATTCATTAAGAGAGACTTCCATTGGCAAAGTCCATGCAATTTTACATAGTGAGTCCATTTATAGGTAGCATCAAATGCTTTGACAAAATCCTACTAAAGACATCTCCATTGGGTGAAATCACATCACCACTCTGAAAGGGCCAAGCTCCAACTTCAAAGATCAAGGATGCATTGCAAGCATACCAGAAATTGGTCTCACCACTGAAACTTCGAAAACGTGAGATCAAGAAACACTTGGACTTTCTAAATTATCTAGCAACTTCAATAGCAATGAAACAAAATGTGGACACAGACTTAATGAGGCGCTCCCAATTCCCAAGTTAGCCCCAAGTTGGGGGTTAAGTCTTTCAAGTTGCGGAAATGTGAAGGATTCGGGGCACGCTCCCAGCTTCTAGCACTAAAGGGGGTAAGAAGGGCATGCGGGAAGCTCTGGGATTAGACTAAAAAGAGGGACAAGCTACTTAGTTATTCGATCCTGCATCCAAAACCAACCACAAGTTGGTTAGAACTCATTCTGCACCCTATTGGTGTTGGGACAAGCCACGAGCAACCTTGGACTCACTTGACTCACCACGGCCCGGACTCGGGGGAAGCCACTACCTTCCCCCATATAGTATTCTCTACAGCTCTCTGCCGCACTTGCATCCAAATGGTTTTTTTTCTCGAGACTCCCAAAGTGGAGTCCCATAACTGTCTTGGTTTTGATTCCCGGGACATTGGGCGTTCATAACTTTTCGTCCCGGGTTCGGATTAGGACGAGGTCTCAACCAAAGTTGTAGTTCTTTTCGAGAGCTTTCCAACGGTGTATCGCACTTCACTTGCACGCACCGGAATCAGGTCGATTCCCGACTTTTAGTGATCGGGAGTCAAATTGCCAGTTTGACTCCCGACCGTTCTTTCGACCATAACTTGTGTTGCAGATGTCCAAATGGCTCATGCAAGGCCATTTTGGACATTTAAACTTCAAAACCTTTCCAATAGTATAAATAACACCTCAATGCTAGGTGTTTTGACCCCTACAATTTTGCTTTGAGTTTTTGAGAGTCTTGGAGGACTCCCAAGTCCCATTTTTGGGAGTGTGAGTGGCGACCTCACACTTCCCTCAAAGTGGGGTTGCAACATTCTCCCCAACTAGAAGGAAAGGTCAATGTCCTTATTAACACTTAGAAGTTTCTCTTCGCAATTACAATTGCTTTCTTTGGATCCTTGGCCATCAAATGCCGACTTTTGTGGCAAGACCTTGCTTCAAGCTAATTTAAGTGTCCCCAAGTTTCCAACACTTTCTTGGCAAGTCCAAGGGTATCTCATAGAAAACCCTTAACTCTTGCTCCGTCAAAAGACTATACTAGCGTAATTGACGGAGCCCCTCATTTGGGAGGCCATTCTTTCAACCTTCCCCTCATGAGGAAACTCAAGTCAAGTCTAATCTTGACCTAAGCTACTTGACACGACTCCTTTCCCAACCTTGCGCCTTGATCACAACAATCAAGCCTTGACTAAAAGGTTTGCTTATCAAGGTATGAGAAGCGACATTTGGGTTTTGCCAAAACCCAAGTCCCAAACTACACAATTAAAGTATACGAACGGGGTCATGACTTCCCGCGTTGGCCGCCACTACTAACCAACCCTTTGGGATGCACTTAAGGCTTGTGCATGTCCCCGCAAGCTCACCTTGCTTGCCTCCTCTTTTGGGATTAAGATTTCTTTTAACCCCAAAATAGGAGTCCGATTTTAATTTGGGCCTATGTAAGAAGTTCCATTTGTCCAATGCCAACTTAACAACCCGATTTGCACTTATACATTATTCTCATGATATAATCTTTTGGAAGCTTTTATGCCTTTATTTCACTTGCAACTTGATGTGGTACATCTTATGTGACACCCTGCCCCACTAAAAGAAAGGTGATGTCTTCATCACATTCTACGTTTTTTCTTCTTTGCCGGTCTAGTGTGGAATTCTTCTATGGCTTCTTGGGCATGTTCCATATCGGATTCGTTCACCCAAGATGCCTCTATTGGATGGTATCCTTTCCACTTCACTAAGTACTCCCGTTATCGTCCTCTTAGTTGCCTTGACTTGAGCACGGCCTCCACCTCAAATTCTGGTTCATTATGAACCAAGTCTGGTGGGGGCCTTGAGTTGTGCTCTCGATTAGGCCTTGAGGCATCACAAGCGACCGACTTCAAAAGAGAAACATGAAATGTGAGATGAACTTTAAGGTTTTCCAATAGTTCTAACTTATAAGTGTCGGAAAGTTTCTTTTCCAACACTTTGAATGGGCCCGCATATGGGCCCAAAAACTTATGATTTAATCCTTCGGGTAATCAGAAGTTCTTGATGTTCAACCACACTTCATCTCCCTCTTGGAATTTCACCTCTCGTCGGGACTTGTCCGCAAAATCCTTGTACCTCTTGTGCGCCTTTTCCAAGTTGGACTTTGCCAACTCCCAAAGGCGTCACCTTTCTTCATCAAGTTGTGTGACCATTGGCACTTCCTCACTTGCATCACTCGGGGTTTGTCCATGTGCTGCCCAAGTCATGGGCACAATTGGTGATTTGCCCGTCACCATTTGGAAGGGGGTGAACCCAATCGTGGAATGTTCCGAGTTATTGTAACAAAACTCGGTTAACTCCAAGTGGTCCACCTAATCTTGTTGGTCTGCTGCCACATAATTCCTAAGGAATTGTTGGATCACCAAGTTCACCCTCTCGGTTTGTCCATCGGTTTGGGGGCGGAAGGAAGTGCTCATCTTAAGCTCCGACCCCATTCTCTTCCAAAGGGCTCACCAAAACTTACTTGTGAACTTTGGGTCTCGATCCGAAACTATGTCCTTTGGAGGGCCATGATGCTTGAAAACATGTGTGAAGAACAACCTTCCCGTCTCTTGAGCCATGGCTTCATCCCTTGTGGGAATGAAATGTGCCATCTTGCTAAATCGATCCACCACTACCATGATGGCATTGAAACCCTTTGACAGGGGCAAGCTCACCATGAAGTCCATGGACACACTTTCCCACGGCCCTTCCGGGATTGGCAAGGGTTGTAACAAGCCCGCACTTCTTATTAAGTGTTCAATTTTGTTGGCAAACCAAACAAGTCTTCACATACTCTTCCGCATCGTCTTTCAAATTAGGCCAATAGTAGGACTTCTTAAGGAATGTTGTGGTGCGCTTTGCACCACCATGGCCCGCAAGCGGTCCATCATGACATTCCTTCAAAAACAACTCTTTCACCTTTCCTTCCGGCACATAAAATCGTCTTTGTTTGTACCACAATAGTCCATTTTGCAAATGGAAGTGGGACTTGGCTCCATTTTGAATGTTTTGCCTTACCTCTTTGGCAAATGCATCTCGGCGGCTTGCTAATTGAACTTCCTTCTGGAGTTTCGTCTCTCCCACATACACCATTTTAAGTTGGTGTTTCCGACTTAGCACATCGGGCACCACATTATCCTTCCCGGGCTTGTGTCGAATGTCCACATTGAACAAGGCCAATGTGTCTTGCCATCTCATTTGCTTTGAAGACAACTTGGGTTGAATAACAAAATACTTCAAGGTCACATTGTTGGTTCACACCACCACATCTTTGGAGCCTATGTAATGGCCCCAAGTCTTGAGACAATGTATGACCGCCCACATTTCCTTCTCATGTGTTGGCC
>Ga0209611_10014459_pt1 | contig 10534 bp, 7 predicted proteins | sample S1TSphgellanicum_3_FD_187693 | JGI IMG/M metagenome (GOLD analysis project Ga0209611, IMG submission 187693) | Host-associated microbial communities from peat moss isolated from Minnesota, USA - S1T2_Fc - Sphagnum magellanicum MG (SPAdes) (version 2) | ecosystem: Host-associated > Plants > Peat... | reverse complement strand
GGGGGGTTGTGGATTTAAAGCTTGAAGGATTAAAATATTTAAGGTATAATGGTAATATGGATTTAAGATACTAAGATGAATTTCATTATGATGTATTCAAATTTTAACAATTTGGAGTTGAATTTGATTAAATCATTTCAAGTTAATTAAATGTATGAATAATGTGAAAACCTATTTGATGTTCGAAATGGAATGATTGAGAAGGGGAAAAAACGTAAAATTAAGGACATAGCAATAAATTTTGATTATAAAAATCAACAATAAATAAATAAATAAATAATAATTTTGTGCATTCCTTTCCCTACATGGGTTTCATTCTCTTATGCTTGGTTTGATTGAAAGAAAAGAAGTTTTTAATCTTTATAAGGTTTCAAATTGATTTTATTAATTTGGTTACAAATTACATTTGATTAACAAATTTTACATATTATTAACCAACTAAATTTGACTACCTTCACCATAATGCCACAATAAATGTGTGCATGAAAACTCAAGTTGACATTAAACATAAATAATTTTCATGAAAATTGGAGAAATCTCCATGTACTCACTATTAGGTAAGTTAGAACAAAGTTCAAAACTTTTTCTTAAAGTCAAAGAGAGAATTATGGATTATGGAATGAAAAACCTTGGAAAAGAAAAAAAGTGGTGAAATGGAAAAACTTAAATGAAAAACAATAAAACAAACAATATGAACAAAAGTGATAAACTTTCATTTGTTTGTGCTAACATTAAAATTGGGTTTCAATTGGGAATGGAGTAAGCAAACAAACATCTTCTTTGCTTTGCAAAAACACAATTGTATTATTATCAACCATGAAGCAATTTCCTCCACACACAAGATTTCATTTGGTTTTGTTTCATTTCTTGACCTAAAATCCTGCATGAAATAAATACTGCATTCAACATATAGTAGAACATTTCTTAAATTAACCCCTAAATGTTGAACCAAGTTGAAAATCTAGGATTTGTGACCATGATCCTTCTCCACATGGTTCACCAATGTGATTAGATCATGGGATCCCTTTCCGCACTTGGGCTATACATCACACAATTCCCCTAATGGTCCACTTGCATGAAAACCCTCCATGAGTTGTATCAATTCCATTACTATGGAAAAATGAAATTGACACTGCGGATTTTTTTCTCCTATGTCATGTTTGACTTTTTGATTATTGCAAAGGATGGGATGTTTTCGTACCCAAATTTTGTCAAACCTTGTTAAAGAAGTCATTTATGCTTATGGGTAAATGCATAGTAATGCACCTTTAAATTCCTCCCAAGGCTTGGGAAATGAACCCATGAATGGCAATAATGAAAAGGTAAAATGAAGAAAAACTTGAGACACATTCCTTAATTCTGCAAAATAAAAAAAGAAGAATGTGTGGGAGCTCCATAATGAGAATTAAAATGACATGATAAGTTCATGAGCATTTCATGTACAAATCATTTGCACAAACCAAACAATGCAAGTGGTTAGTGAAAATGAATTCAACTTAATATGAACCTTTCATTTTTCTATTGTTTTAATCAACCAACCAAACTTGTTTTTTATTTCAAAAGACCATTGTTGAAAAATAGGTTACTTTTATTAAAAAATAATTAGAATGTGTCTTCATAATCAAGTTGTTAATCTAAAACCAAATGCCAATAGACAAATTTATTTATTTATTATTCATTATAGGTGTCCAAAGAAAGGGTACCTTGCCAAAATGGACACCGACATGACCCCAAAAGCGAACCCACATATAATGCATTTACCCTTACAATCAATTTTTTTATGTATGTTTTCATAGATGTTTGAACTAAGTATACAATGGATTGTAGCCATGTCAACACCTCATTGAATGTTCTTAATTTTGTGGATGATGATTTTTTCGATATATTCTTTGACTATGCCTTGGTTTTAAACAATGTTATTTTTTTAAGCTTCTAAAAAACATGTTACCAAAAGAAGCCAAACTCCTATTATTTTCATTAGGTTTTTAATCATATCACAATTGTGATCTTACATAAAACAATGTTTGAAATACACCTCTATACAATACAATTGTTGTATACCACTTTATCAAGCATAAAAATAACATAATTTCTTTATACTTGGGATTTGAAATGCACATGCACACCTAGTTGTGTTGATTAAAACTTTGTTTTTACTAGAAGACAAATGCCACTATGGCTATTAAGAAACACTATTTTTTTCTTTGCATGAAGTAAGTGCCAACATTATGCCTTGAAACATGTCAAATATATATTGAAATGCATTTGTTTTTTAAAACAAGGGAATAACACGTTACTATTTGAAACAACTCCATTGCCATTACATTACATCAACATGAACCTTTCTTTTATAATATACACCATGAAGAAACTGACATTTGACACCAATTTGGTTTCATAATGCATACCAAGGTTTCTTGTTGGCTGTGGCACAATTTTTAAGATTGCAATTTCTTTACACACGATGCTTCCATGTTACATTTGGCTCTTTGTCTAACACCAATTGCATTGATTATAAGTAGCCATGACAAACCATAATTGTTACACCATGATCATTTGCCTTTAGAAACTTATGGTGGGTGCATGTGCAATGTTCCAAGCAAAACATTTGCATTCACAACAAAGTTTGTAAATAGATAAAATAATCAAAATTCAATCATAGGTGTTTATTAAGGGAAAATTTATTGAATTAAAACTTGGGGCTGGTTTTTACTATTTATTGTAGTAATTTGGTAATTCAAAATTATTACTAGTAGGTTAAAGTGTTTAAAAACCCACTATTTCTATTGTTGTAAGATGTAGTTGACTTGCCTCCACTATTTTAATTAGTATTCTAGAAGAATAAGTTAAAGGTCAAGTTAGCAACTAAAGTTTAGCAATTAAATTAAGATCTTGGTTGATTTTGGAATAAGCAATTACAATGAATGTGGTTGTCACGTTTGTATGAGATAGGTAAGGTTATTTCAACTACTTATTTAGGGTTATTTTTAATATAAAAGTATCATCATGTTAAGAGAGTAAGGGTAAATGTGTGAAGATTTCTAGATAAAGGACTAATGTGTATATTATGTGTGTAGATCATGCCTAAACAAGGGTTATAATAGTGGTACTAAACTACTATAGTATTCCAACAACTTTGTAATGTGTGATTGTGAAACAAGTATAAAAACAATGGGTTATACTTCTATTTTTCGTACATTGATCTCATTACTAAAATGTGTGTTACCTAGGGGTAGATATGTGTTGAAGGTGTTCTATCCATTAGTGTTTAATCCTAATAAAAAGGCCTCCAAACAATCATTAGAGGAGTTTTTGTTACATTGCTAGATTTTTTTGCCAAAGACTATTGTAGCCTCTTCCCACATGCATAATTTGGTCATAGCTTATTATGAGAATATTGAAATTGAATGTTGTTTGTTCTAGTAGGTTTAGGTATCTAATTTATTTGATTATAATAAAACTTATTTTTTTGATATCTAGAGCTAGTAGTTCTAATTTTTTCATGTTTTCACTTTAACACTTGAATATTTTTGGACAATAGTTCAAAATTGAATGAATTTTTTTGCATATGAACTTATGTCAAGTTGCCTACCTATTGTTACATATATTTTGACAAGTCGTTTTACTTGGTAGGATTCATTTGTTATTTTTCACCTAGGAATTTTGTCCTCTTGGGTCCTTGGAAAGGGATATTTTATAGTGTTTGTTTTCAAAGTAGGTGAAGAAGTTGTAAAAACAATTTGATAATGGAGATGTGGGCAACATTATATCTACATACAAAAATGAATCGTATGACACAATGTCAAAATAATAGAAGGGCACCACCTTACTAAATGCAACCTTGATTGAGGTTTGGAAATGCAGGTTCTTTGACCATTTATAAATTTGCATTTCTTTTACATCAACTATTTTAGCAAAATTTTCACAAGTGATAGAAACTTTACATATGATGATTTTTTTTACGTGTAACTTACTATAATTGCAAAAATTGTGTCTTGTTTGTTGTCTTTTGCATTCATACTACCAATCTAATTCACTAGTAAAAATCTTGTCATTTGTAACTAGTCATCATGCAACTAGGTGTTGTTTGCAACTAGATCGGTTGTGCTTGCAACTAACATGCAATTAATAGTGTACAAAATAGACACATGTCATAAAAATCATGTCCTAAATTAATTCATACCTATGTAAGTACACCCAATATATATACCTAGATTATGTATAGTATTACTACTAAAGTTATACCCATGTTAATGAATGTTACCCAAAGCAAAACACTTCCTAAACTAGGCTAAACTCACACTAACCTAAGTTAAACCTAGAATAAACCTTAGTTAAATTAACAATGGTTGAATTACTTTAGGCTAAACTAATCATGGTTAAACTAATTAAATCAACCATGGCTAAATGAACTAAATTAACCATGGCTAAATTAATTATGAGGCTAAATTAACCATGATTAAATTAATTAGGACGCTAAACTAACCATGGTTAAACTAATTCAATTAACCATAGCCAAACTAGTTGTAGCTAAACTAACCACGGTTAAACTAACTTTGGCTAAATTAGTTGTAGTTAAATTAACCATGGTTAAATTAACTTTGGCTAAATTAGTTGTAGTTAAAATTATCCATGGCTGAACTAACTTTGATTAAACTAACAATGCCTAATTAAATTTTGAGTAAATTAACCATGGCTAAATTAATTTTTTCTAAATTAAATTTGGCTAAATTAACCATGGAACTAATGATGGCTAGTTTAATTTTAGTTAAATCAATGATGGGTAAAATAATTTTGGCTAAACTAACCATGGCGAAACTAATGAGAAATTTTAATTAATCATGGTTAAATTATTTAAAAGCTTAAATTAACCATGGCTAAACTAAATTTGGCTAAATTAACCATGGTTAAACTAATGATGACTAATTTAATTTTAGTTAAATCAATGATTGGTAAACTAATTTTGGCTAAATTAACCATGGCTAAACTAACATGGTTAAATTAATTAATTTAACATTCTAATTAATTTAGACATGGATAATTTAATCATGATTAATTTAACTAGTTAATTGAACCAAAATTAGTTTAGCCATGGTTAATTTAACCTCCTAATTAATTTAATCATGGTTAGTTGAACCTTTTAGTTAATTTAGCCATCACTAATTTAGATTTTTAAATAGTTTAAACATGTTTAAATTAATTCTTCATTGGTATAACCATATATGGTTAGGTCAATCAAATTAGGTTTAACCATGGTTAATTTAACTAAATTTAGTTTAACCAAATTTAATTTAGTCATCATTAGTTTACCCAAAGTTAGTTTAGCCATGGTCAATATCGTTAATCGTATTATTATTTTTAATTATGCTAGTATACCTATGGCTAGTAGGTTTTTTTACATAACATAAAAACCTCAACCTAGGCTAGCTCCTAGCTTAAAATTAATAATATTATAATAATATTCATTATGAATGATTATAGGTAATTATAAGTACCAAAAAAATATTTTATTAATAATTAATATTATTCTGAAATAATTAATTATTCTAACTATGGTTAGTGGGCTACACTAACTAGCTAGCTTATAAATATCCTAGTGTAAACTAGTTATTAATTTAAGTTAGGCAATGATATTATAATTCATTATTAATTACTAATAAAAATTATAATTAATATGAATAGTGAATTTTATTAAACATTAATTTCATTACTCGTTAATAATAATATTATGAGTTATAATATAAATAATGTAAGTATTTAGTAAATAAAATTAATGTTGCATAGGTGTAATGTAGTAGGTGCATGTACCATGCAACTAGGTTGGTTGTGTTTACAATTGAATTTTTTATCCAATATGTTTTATCTTACATTCCAATTGTGTGCATTATATAAGCATATGCATTAGTCTTTTTCACAAACCAAGTACCAAGGGCCTTTTGGGATGAACCATTAAAAGAAATTCAACCCAAATATAAAATAAGATCATTTAAAACCTAACTAGGTTTCCCTTCTTACCAATCTAGCCCCACCTACCTACCTACCTACCTACCTACCTACTTACTTATTTACAACCTACTTACTTAAATACTTAATAATAAATTTATAAATAATCATTGAGTTTTTTTTTTAAATTGCCATGTGTCACTATATAATTGGCTTCAACATATGGACACATGTCAAAATTTGATTTGTAATTTATTGGATGGCTTAAATATGATTAAAATTTAAATAATATTCAATATTGAAATATGGATCAAATGCCACATGTCACCATATGATTGGTCACTAAAAATTCAAACGGTCACCATGTAGTTGCACCTAGCTAATTGTGTGTGGAACTTTCATAAAGTATATGGATGGATGAAATATGAATCCATACCATATATATTGTCCGCATACATATTGTCACATGCAACTACATGTCATGTGCAACTTGTCTTATGCAATTATGGGGTCTAACAGTGCATGTGTCGCATGCAATTGAAAATCAATTGCATATGACAATTGCAAATGACAAAAATTCTATTAGCGATTGAAAAGAAATTTGATTCAAAGTTTGAACTATGTTGTTCAATGGGTTACGATATTCGTAATAAAGCTTACATGTCATTCAATCCAAGGATAAAGAAAATATTGTACCTATGACTAACAATCAACATTTTGTCAAATATTGAACTTTAGAATTAAAGTTCAATAATTTCAACTTTATTTTTCTAAAATTTCGACAATTGAAAAATAAATATGCAAAGTACACCTTGTGTTGTGTATTTGTAATAGTAACCCAATAGTTTGGACATTATATATATATTGACTAGACCTTTTGTAAATTATTTTGTGTTGAACATCAATTATAGGTACAATAATACTTAGTCAATTGATGTTTCATTTAATGAGACATGCAAACCAAGTACTATGAAGACATAATAATTGGATGATTCACTTTTAAAGCTAAACATCTAAATTTCATATGAGCCAAGTGTTTTTTAAATAATATGATCACAATTTTTAGTAAGAGAATTATTTCAAGGGTGTCGTTTTTATGAGAGCACATTTAACATTAGAAATATGTTCATGCTCTTTATAATTCTTGTTCATAAAGGAATAATTTCAATGAAGAACTAAGGAATTAAAATATCATTATGTGGTTCAATTGAACAAAAGAAAACTAATTTGTGCCACATCCACAACCTAGGAGAGCAATTGTAATGCCCAAACATTTTCGTGACTTACCATAATTTCAAAAGTGGTAATGTATGAGTGGTGGCAATTGGCAATGGTTTATATAAAAATCTGAATTCTAACAAGTACATAATCAAACATGGTAATTAATTAAGTGACCTTGAGAAATAAATAAATAAATAAATAAGTGGGTTTATAAGGTGAAAAATGATTCCACATTAAAAATAAAAAAAGTACAAGGCCAAGTTAGTGTCGAAAGGGTTTGAAATAAGGAGAGTTGAAACTTTCAAAAAACAAAAATGCACCATTGATCAAGAGGAGCACAATTAAAAACTTTTTATACCAAAAGAATCACATCATACTTGGAGAATCTCAAAAATGGAGTTTAAATCAATTTGAACAATGATTTCAAAGAGGACAATTCATGAATAAACCTAAAGGATTCATGAAGTATGGGCATGACCACTTGGTTTGCAACCTAAAAAAGGCATAATTTTTGGGCTTTATTAGACTTTTCAAGCTTGAAGGTATGATTTTTTCAATAAATTTTCCATAATTATCCATGTGATTAAATGTGGAGCAAGCTTTTATTTTTATTTTTACTTTGTGAATTATAAACATGATATCAAGTTTTTAGTTTCATTGGTTAGCCAATTTTTAGTTGATTTTAATTACTTCATTTTAATGCAATAAAACAAATTGTAAGTATTTGAAAGGCATCACAAATCTCATGAAAATTGCATAAAAAAGGGATAATGTTAAGTTAAGAACCTTCATGGATGCCAATTGGGTAAGCAATCAAAAACAAAAAAGTAATATCCATGGTTATATTTTAAAGATTGGAAATTCACTAGTATGAGGGTGTGGAAAAAGAAAGGTTGAATCAAGTTCAATTAAAGTGAAATATATTTACACAAATGAAAAAGGTTGTTTGGTCAAGGAGAGTTTCAATTGATATCGAACATATGGATGTAGGAACATTGTATTAGGAACATGTCAATAATAGTAAAATGGTCAAATGTCAAGTCTTTGTATGTGAGAAGGTGATGTCAAAAGAAATCGATGTGGTACATATTCAACAACAAGCATCTTCACAAAGTCATTAAGAAGAACATCTTGTTTGAAGATTTGTGACAACTCATTGAAGAAATTTTTAAATCATTGCTTAAAACATGAAGATCCTTTAAAGAACAAGATGTGACTTTAAAAAATGCAAAATATTTAACTTTACACACCTCATGTATATAAAGTACGAATAAAATCAAATATACCAACAAAAGTAAACATTTCTTGATTTTTTTATTCATATGGGTTGACAACTTTTTTATTAGATTTTTGTTAAGTAACAATGAAAGTTAATTAAGAATGGTGCACAATTCTTATTTGTAAAAATCGTGACATTCATAGTTAAAAGTATAATATAAAGGAAAATCAAAACCTTTATAACATATAATTCTTTGAGGTGTTCAATTTTGAAAGTCTAATGTGCAACACTAACTTGTTCCAATTTACTTGCCTTTACAAAGGTCACTAGTTCAACCAAATCAATTAAATAATAGGTAAAACCACATTTGTACATCAAGTTAAACCCCAAGAAAAAGTTGGGCAACCACATTTGAAGAAAAATGCCAATGCTTTTATTAGGTGCCCTATGAAGTGAGGAGTCTTTCATTCAATACTTATAGGCAAACTAAAAGTTTCATGTATCTTTTTTTCTATTCATGGTTAACCAAGAAGAAAGAAAAAAACACCTTATTTTTTCAAGGAACTCACCTTTGAAAACAAAGGGAACGATAATGACAATATCTTGCAAGAGAATGCCTTCTAATCACACCAACTTATATAGGTTTCCATGATGTCTTCACATTTTTTGTTTGTTTGTTGTAAATTCAAATGAACTCTAACAACCTTCATGTGTAGTTTTGTTGGGTTTATGTTATTTTACAAGCACTTGTAAAATTAACATTTATAATACAAGACAATTGGAAAAAGAGAAATCACAAATTGATGAGTCCTTTATAACTCATTTGTGACCACCAAAAGAATGACATAGTTCAAGTTGCCTAAGCATCTAAGTCAACCAGGTAAATGATCACATGATTTGATAGTTGAAATTAGTGTGTTCAGTGTTTCATCTACATGTGTTCAAAAATTATCGCTAATTTGTTGAAGCATACTCACATGTGACATTGAAGAGCTTGTCATGATTTATTTTGTTTATGCCAATTGGAATGAATGCTTTCACCTATTGATGAATGTGGTTAGAATTCATTAAATATTACCCTACCATTTATTTTTTTGCCATGAATTGTTGTGTTTTGTTTTGGCAAGATGTTGGTCAAGTCTTGTAGAACCTTGGAGACAAATGGTGAAACATCTTTGATGCCAAATTTTCTATTGTATTTTAGTGATGTTTCTTACTTTCCTTACCAATACAATGATAAAAAATGGAATGAATTTTCCTCAATATAGGACATAATATTGTTATTCTAGGATCCACACTCTTGATGTAAAATTGAAAAATGAAATATAAAACTTAATTAAGGTCAATATGAAAATTTGGGTTTCATAAAACAAAAATGGAGTTATAACCCAAGGAGCCAATTTCTAACACAAGATTGCATGTCTTAATAAAGAATTGAACATCCTAAATCATGGATCCAAATTTGTAAGAACTATTGAAAAGTAAATGTTCCTACAAAATCAAGGAGTCATATTCTCAATTGAAAAGGATTTAATTTGTTCGCTTCCAAAATTCCTTATATTTTGGAAAATTATAAGGTATTGTATTAAGACTTATTAAGGATTCTAAATTCTTGAAACCACACCTTGGTTCCTAAAAAGGTTAGTGGTTTGACACCTCTTGTGACAAAAATTACGAAGGTGCATTAATTGATCTTGACCATGTGTCTGTAAGAAATTCATTGAGAATGATATTGAAAGGAAAACTATGACTATATGAACAAGACTTATTCATGTGCATCATGATCAAGGACTAAAAGAGGATAATGGAAAATTGATTCTTGAAAACCATAAATCTTGAAACAAAACACACAAATGAATGGAAATAAATAACATAAACATGTAGACAACAAAATGTATTCAAAAGTATGTTTCACATGTTTGCAAATGAAATGTTGGGTGTTTCCATTGGGAGTGATTGTACCATATTGGCTTCTATTTTCATGCCCACCTTTCCTTGAACATGCTTGGAATCTAGTTTTAAACCCCAAGTTGCACACCAATTTGTAGTAAAGATGGCATCACAAAAAGGAACAACACAGCGAAACAAAACTATGTGTATTCTTTTATACATCAAGGGTGATAGGTATGTTCAAAAGAGGTTGTCAATAAA
>Ga0209611_10014458_pt1 | contig 10535 bp, 6 predicted proteins | sample S1TSphgellanicum_3_FD_187693 | JGI IMG/M metagenome (GOLD analysis project Ga0209611, IMG submission 187693) | Host-associated microbial communities from peat moss isolated from Minnesota, USA - S1T2_Fc - Sphagnum magellanicum MG (SPAdes) (version 2) | ecosystem: Host-associated > Plants > Peat... | reverse complement strand
CAGATGGATGTAAACATTCAAAATCCGTGAAAATGATACTAAACATGTAAGCAAATTAGAAAGGAATTATTATTTTTAATTCTCCAACAACTATGAACCCTTTTCCCCATGTGCACAACACATTACATTAATGTCATGCAACTCCATACAATAAAATCACATAAAGCCTTTCTATAAACTAAAAATTATACACAATACATGGGCACCAATACATAAGTGCAATCTTTATTCATCAATAAGAAAACACAAATAGCAAATGAAAACCAAAATTGCATGAACTATCACTAGATATAAGTTTTAAAATTCCAAAAAATCAGTGAGGCACCATATTCCCCTTTATACATCAAGTTGCATGAAAAGGATCAAGAGGATCCAACATCGAAATATCTTTTACATCATTCCAACTCAATGATGGTTGGTGTGTTTCATTGTCCCCTACCAAATCCAAACACACATTATAGATGTAGTGAATGTGCTTGCAAGTAAGGTAGTAGCTATGTCTAGAACTTGCTGGATTGGAAACAAAATTTGAACATGTACTTGGGAAACGCACCAATTGTGACAAAATAGGTGCATGGTAGGTTAGTGATAGTTGATTCATGAACCAATAGTTCATAGATGTAAGTATGTTCTTGAGGTGTGAAGGGTAAATGCATACTACAATATCCCTTTTTTTGTGTCACAGTGCAGAAATTTTAGACCTTTTAACTACATAATCTTTCCTAACTTCATTTTTTATAAAAAATTTGTAAAAAAGGACTCACATATATGATATATATTATCATAGGAATAACATATTCAAAAAGAAAAACCATATGTCCATATTTTGGTTTAGGGGGGACTTTTAAACTTGTGTGTTAAATTCAATCACAATCATTATTTAGTCCCTAAATGGGTTCATAGATTTTGGGTTATTAAATCATTTGCATAATAGTACTTTATCACAAGTTGTATGATCAAAATGCATATTAAAAATTTTATTAAGGATGCCATTATAAATGAAAGTGGGCATTTGAATACTTTTTTGGAAGGTCAAAATCACATATTCGAATAAAGTATTTTTCAAAATAATATGTTTGAATTTGATTCAAGTATTCTCATTGAAAGTGTTTTAAAATATATTATAAAAAATGTACAACACATAGTTATTTTCAAAAAAATAATTTTTAATCAACAAAATCATTTTGAAGGTGATGAATACACCAAAAACTATGTATAAATGGATTTTTTTCATGGTCATTTTTGGTCCACCGTAGTATGCATTTGCCCTAAAAGTAATATTTACAACATTGGCATCCAAGGTGCATGCATCATTCATCCTAGCCATGTTTGTTGGCAAACATTGTTTTCATATGGATGTTGCACCCATTTCTTATGTTGGGGACAACTCCTAGAAAAATATGAAGTTGATTGAACTATGTGTTGGTGTAACATGAGATGCACCATGAACGAACACAAAACTTGTTTGCCCCAATGCATCAACCTCACATTGAGTACTATTTGCAACTAGTTTAATAGGTCAAACCTTGGGAATAGGTTATTTGTCGTGCTTCAATTGCATACAACTTTACAAGTGCACAATGAACCATATTACTATAGCAAAACCAAAACGTTTCTCAAGCCCTTATAAATGGTGATGATTGTAAAGTCATCTAAGGAAACATGGGCCACAGTTGGTCCTCCCCATCTTATGAATGTTGAACATCGAATAGTGTTGTTTGCATAAGTAGCAATAGAAGAAGTTATTCTTGTTATGTTGGTTGTCCTCTGAAGATGGCACTAATATGGTCAAAGATAATTCTCCACTGTTTGGATTTGAAATCAAGTTACCACATTAAATGGAGTTATGGGGACATGTGAGACTTTGAAAATGTTGTTGCAAATGTTGGAACTCCTCCATGGGAACTATTAAAGTTGTGAATAATGTCACCAAGATTTACATTAAACACATTGAGTGACGGGGTCAAGGGGTGTGGATTCTAACACACATGGGCAAGTGACTTATTCTTGATGGGCATGTTGATTGTGAAGACATTTTTAAAAGGTATGTGTGAGTTTCCATCCAACTTTCTTTTCATAGACATTAAACACATGTCACCTTCCAAACTAATTCCATTGAAATGTAAGGGAGAACCAAAAACAACATTGCACACTACCTCTACAAACTTATTTAAGATTAATGAATGAGAAGCCTCCCAAAAATATATATATATTTCAGTAGGTCTTATACCCATTTCATGGCCATACAAGAAAAAATGGTAAAAAAATTATTGCAATAATGACCTCACCAAATCATCCATAGTGGCAAAATATATGTTTGTTTTTACGTTGTGACCATTTCCAACAAGAACCCAAATGGAAACCCTAAAACCCTAAGTCCTAAACCTTGATCTAAATGGAATGGTTGCCTCCATTCCTTTCTTTCCCAAAAAGGCAACAAGTAAATTTTAAGAAAGAAAGGACCAAAAAGAACTACATAGAATGGGTGCTTTCATTCCTTTCTTTCTCAAAAAGGCAATAAGTAAATTTTGTGAAAGAAAAGACTGAAAGAAACTGAATGGAACAATTGAATGAGTTCCTTTCTTTCCAAAAAAGGCAACTAATAAATTTTTGGGAAAAAAAGGACCAAAATTATCCTGATGGAACAATTCCCTCCATTCCTTTTCTTTCCCAGAAAGGCAACAAGTGTTTTGGGAAGAAAAGACTAAAAGGAACTAGATGGAATAGTTGTCTCCGTTCCTTGGGATTGAACCATTGTAATCATGTCAATTTTCTTACTTGGTTCTTAATTTTGCAAATAATGGTTAAGGAAAACATTGATACTTTCACTAACAAAATAAACATTACTAGGGCTACCCGTTGCTCCACATAACCATTTACGCACATTTAATCAAAGGTCGAAAGTTTGCATAGAAGGAGGGGATCTTATGCCTACCATTGTTTAAGAGTAGGAGGGGTATTACGCCTGCTGATAGCCTACTTATTTGTTCGTTATCTCTCCACTCCTAAATAGTAGGTATAAGTCTCCTCGGACTCTTACTGCTATCTGTAATTAACCTTTTGATAAAGATCACCTCATGTTTAACAATAGGTAAGGCCTACACAGATATAGGTTATTTCTCCATTGAGAACCTCCTCCACTCAATAATTCAACTACCACCTTGTCCCTTGGCCCCTTTTATTCTTGGGTGTGCCCACCAACCCAAGGTTGCATTCCAATCAAAGTGTCTAATGGTGCATTCACACTTGATGTTAAGTTAATGTTAAATGAAAATCTAGGTGGCATCATCCTAGGTGGCACCCAATGTTGAATGGGTGATAGCTTAATGTTAAAGTGAATGTTAACTTAACATGCTCAGACTGTCGGTGGTGACGACGCGATTGATGGTTGGCGTGTGTCTCTCCGCCACCACGACCCGCAGCGCCAAAATTATACAGAGGCCGGTTCTACCATAGAATGCTTTTGCAGCAGAATTGTCGTGTCACAGATAGACGCACAGACGTAGTGAATTAATATAGTAGATATTGAATAAAATAGCATTTGAAATTGTTAATTTAAATAAAAGACTTTTAAAAACACAAGGTTTTTCCATAATGATTTATAATATGAACATATGCCATATCATAAATCATTATAATTAGGGAACATTTTCCCATATTCTAATGTTAACATGAATTAAATGGTCATTTATACTCAACAAATGATCCAATAGCAAACTTGTTATTGAGATGTAAGAATTGATTTGTCTGACCCCTAGCTTTAATTGTGTATTTATACTCCATCCATTTCCATTTGCAATCCTAATAAAGCTTCTTGTTTCAAAATTGTCCATAATATAACCTAGTGCTCCAATTTTGTTTCCTTGCATGATCATTAGAGATGGAAAGATTGACTAATTTAACATCATGTAAATCTAGCCCACGAATACAAATAGAACATGAATGCCAAATCCTAAATTCCCAATTGCATCTTAAAATCCCTCATGTGTTTCCCAACATGTTCATAAATATCACCTCATTTTGTCCCATATATCAATATAATTAATTCCAAAAGGAAAATAATCAATGTGTATATATACATTGATGATTTTCCTCTTGGAACTAATTATATCAATGGTCCAAAATTAAGACTTATATTAATTTATGCTTGAAATTAAAACATAGATAATTTTGGGGATTTCCAAAAATTAAAATGTATATTTTTGTGATGGACTAGTGGAAAAAACATCATTACATAAAAATGTTTGGGCTTGGGAGGTAAGCCCCAACAAATTAAATATAAGTCCTAACCACAATAAGTCTCCAATGGCATACATCAAATGTTTTTTTCACAATTGAATCTAAAGAAAATCAAAATGAAGAAGGCAATTTAAAATGTATTTAGTTGTAGAATCAACCTTATAAAAAGTAAAATTTCTTATACCATATATGAGAGTTTTAGTGTCTAACTAAAAATATGTTGGAAGGATGATTATAGATTTGGACTATAATTTTAGCTAAGATTTTGGTTAAGGTTTCCTAATCTAGATGGTTACCACATATTCTACATCTTTCTATGGACAATTGCCACTTTGGCCATAAACAAAAATTCCTAAAAAGGAACATGGGATACACCTTGATATGGAATACCTATCAATATAATGGCTATCATGATTTGAAATTCATATATCTTACATATGATTCATGTTAAAAGTTGCAAACGAGATACAATGAGCCAATGGTGTTACTTTAAAAAATGACTATATGTCTATTTGCCCAAAAATAACTTTTTCATACAAATGAAATTTTGAGCAATTATTTTTGCAAATTATTCTAAAAAATGTTTATAATTGTCTAAGTACATAACATGTTTTTTTTGTTTATAAGTTTTGAATAAAGATGAAGTTTTGAAAATGTGCTAACTCGTTGTAAATTTAATGTTTCATTTTTAAAAATGACAACAATTTCAAATCATAACCACAAATTGATTTTCTTAAATTTTATGTTTTCTTGTATAATAAGCTATAACTTTTCCTAACACATAATGTACATTATACCTCATTTATATGTGGTAAAAAACTTTTGAAGTTCTAAAACTTTGGATCAATTTTGGAAAGCTTTTTGAATTTTTAAAGTTTTCAAAATCCACATATTTTAAGGTATGAGTGCTTTTTGAATGTGACTAATAGGTTTTTATTTTCTCAAATTTTTTCCCATATTTTAAAATATCATATGAGTCTTTTTTATAGTCCTTTGCAAAATTGATTCCCTCTAATGCAATAGGTGTTCATTTTGAAAGGTTTTAATTTGAAATTTAAACTTAAAATTTTATCAAATAGATTTTTGGTTTGAATTCCTTGAGATTCATATGAATGAAAAAGGAAGAATTTGCCATAATTGCCATGGTTTTAAATGGTAAAACATAATTATTTCTCTAATTTTGACTATTTTTTTTCACCGTCCGATGCCTTTTTGGCTCATTTGATTGTGATTACACCCTTAACATTAATTAGTACATAAGAGGGTCAGTTGAACAAATGGAAAAAACAAAGAATAATTTGTTGAAATTCAAAAAAATCAAACCTAATTCAAAACATTAGGTAAATTTGAAACACATTAGTGGATGTAGTATACATAAAAACTATTGTTGACATTCTAAAATACTTAGATTGGGGTAATTATTTCAACAAAATTTGCCGAACATGAATCATAAGTTTGATATGTGTTTGTGAATTTTGAATCATGACATCCAAATAAACTTGATGTGACCCTTCATGAATTTGATCATTATAATTGGATAATTGACATAAACCTCAACACAATTCATACAACATATATAATAACCTTAGAATCATTATGAAGAAAATATCATATTTCATTTGTGGGCCATTTTTTCCATTTTCCAACATATACAAAACCTTTTAGCTTTTGCTTAAAGTGTCAAAACTTTAATAAATTAATCTTAATTTAATTTGTTGAGAGAAAAAATTGTCTTTGATTACAATATCTTTTTCTCATTTAGTCCAAAAGTTGTAAAATGACAAATGTGCACCATTTTGTTCAAGTTTTTTTTAATATACTAGATTTGGAGTAAGGGCCTACATGGTTTGGGAAGGTTCTAACATGGTCAAATCCAAAAAAAAGAACTATTTTACACACATATGACCCATGTATCTTCAATTGTTCATGAGTTTAGAAAATCAAGATTGTCAAATTATGATCCACATTCCAAAATGCATAATAGAAAATTTACATATGAATGTCAAATTTTCAATTGAAATGGAATTGAAATTCATCCAACTTAATAACTTATCATGACCAACCATTTTATGTGCACAACGGATAAAAATCATCCACACAAAAGTTTGGTTTTTTCCACTTAATTGTCATCTTGGCTCATTGGCTCTATTGATTTGTTTTTTCTTGACTATGTTTGTTTTCAATTCTTGCCTACACTAATACCCAATTCCATGAATGGGGCTACCTATTTAGAAAATATATGAATTTTAGTTGGATGCAACATAAATGGAATTTAACCTAATACTAGATTGAATGGAGCTCCAATTGAAGGTTTCCTAAATCCCAAAACTATTTTCAAAACACATTGGAGGTCAAATTTTTAAGTTGTGCTAAAAAATGACCTCAAAAGTTTTATGGAAAGTAGTGTTCCAAGGGTGGTTTTTATTTTTATGAAACACTTCTAGTTTTGGTCTTGACCAATAGATTAAAACTATCACAATTATGGTTCTCAAAATGAAATCAAGAATATGATTGTGAGTTTTTCTAAATTATGAATTATGGTTCCAATTTCAATGGATTTAATTGCATGAAATAAGCAACCATGAAATTATGTTTTGCGCAATTGGAGTTATGCCTCACAAGTTGCAAATTTCATGGTACCATGTCATCATGAAATAGTACACTTGCTAGCATGAAATTTAAAACATATAACCATGAAAAAGAAACCTATGACCAAGAAAAGTGATATTAATAACCATACAAAATTGAAACTTGCATATGTAACCATAACAAAAATGAATCATGCAAATTCTATTCAAGTTTTATGCAAAATTTGAGCTTTTACATTAGTAAATTTGACAACGTGCAAAGAGCAAAGATATTTCATAATTTTTCCCTCGCATTCTTGGTTGAGCGAGCAATCAAAACTATTTATTGCAACTTACCTTAATTGAACCATGCATTGTTCCATAATACATTCAAAGTCTCCCATATTAATAATGTAATTTTCTAGTAGAACTATCAATGCCTAAATTGGAAAAATAATGCTCACATTGGGAATTTAATTAGACAAAAAATGATGGAAGAGATTGAATTGTAATTTTATTGGATTTTTAAAAAAAATTTGATTTAATCATTTTGCATGAAGCATGAGCATTTTGGCTTGTGTTAGTGCATTATTGCATATAGTTTAAACCCATGGGGGGACCCTAGTAAAAAAAACTACAAAATACATGAGTAAAAATATAGGGTGCAATATATTAGTTGTTGGGTAAAAATATAAGCTAATTAATTAAAAATAGGGTACATTTTATTCAAATAATCAATTTAATTATAATATAAGGTACATAATAATATGAAACAATGGATTATAATTAATATAAGGTGGCATTAATATGTATATATTAGACAATTAGAAACATTTAGGCCTACACTTGGCATCTTTCCTTAATGTAAAATTTAGTGAGTTTTTTCTTAATGTGTTTTTAGACCCTCCCTTGCCCAAATTTTCCACTATACCTTTTGAAATACGAGAAGTTTCATACAACCTATCAATTGTGCTTCCAAATTTTGGATGGTTTAGTTCTCATTTTCATCTTTAGTATTTTTTTTAAAACCCTAAAATAAATAATGTTCTTTTAGAAAAATAATCTTATTGTATTTACATCAAGAGATTCGCTTTGTGGTGTTCTCATCCTCTTGCTTTGGGAGATCCACTTATAGAACTATTGTTTATAGTAAAAACACAAAGGAAAAAGAAAGAGGGAAATTAAAAAGAGATGAAAAGAAAAATCTAGTGGGAAATTAAGTAGGTGAAGGTTTTGTAACTAGGATCTTATGGATTTGGGATCTCTCCCTTCAACCTTGGGATGGGACCTCAAATTTAGAAGGTCTTAGTCAGAAAATCATTTCTTATACATATGGCCTATGATTCTACTTGCATTATTGTCTAACCCTTTTAGTATTCCCCCAAGAGGAATTTTTCAAACCAATTGCCATCTTTTCATTATTAACAAACAAAGTTCACATGTAACTCTAGAGGCATTAAAACATGCATAGGAATTTGGGTTGTACATGACAACCTTGCCTTCACACCTTCAATTCATTATAGCCTTTAGATGTTAGTTGTTTCAAATCCTTCAAAGCAATTTTCAAAAAAGAAACGACAACATGGTTGAAAACAATTACAATTCAAACCAAACAAGGCTACATTTACAAGTTAGGTAAATAAGGCATTAGATGAGGCATTCTAGAAACAAAATATAAATAATGGTTTTAAGGTTATAAAAATTTGGCCATTTAACCCTAGTGCCATGGATGGTAGGACTAGATTTAGTGAGATGCACATTGCAACACACAACGTCAAGATGTCAAATGAGGATAATGCAAAAGATTTTAATGAGGCCATGGAAGATCATTAAAAATGGGGTGAACATGGAGCTACAAAGTTCATCAACATTGCAAATACAAAAAAAACATGTTCCATCTAAAGCTAATATTGATGATCAAAAACTAATTTACAATGTGGAAAAACCTGGGCACAATCACGGTTGGGGTACACAAAAGGAATGTCTCACCCCAAAATCACTCACAAGACACTATTTTGAATGACCACTATGTTTATCAATTCATTTATTTTGGTGAATTTATTTTTTCATTAGATATTCAGATTCTTTGTGATTGAAATGGTTGTGATTGTTTGTGATTTGGATGATTTAAACATGTCCTTAAATGTCCTGGAACACATTTCAAGAACATTGTCCCACTATGCAATTTTATTAAAGATGAATCAACAAGAATAACAATATTTGTTCAAATTGAGTCATATTTTAACCATAAATAAAATAAAGTATGTTCTACACGATGGCATAAATTTTTGGTAATAAAAAAAACCATTTTTTTTGGAATTGATACTAGAATCTTGAATTTTCTTCATAAAAAAGGCTACATTAATAATGAAAATTATATGAATAAATATTTTACATTCCAAAGGTTTGGGGGGAAATATTGGAGATGTGGATTTTTTAAAAAGGACATTTTTAATGTTTTTACTAAGACTTTGGCACTCCAAATGAGAGACTATCGTTCGAGAAATGTCCTAGAATCTTGCATTCTTTTATTGTTTATGCTTCAACAAGACATCCAAAATTTGTTTAATTAATTTTTAAAAAAAATTGCAACACTTTTTGGTTGAATGATTAAACATACATGACATCCTTTCATTGTTTCACATCTCAAAACATGATTTGGTCTCAGGACTCAAGACGCAAAATAAGACTATGTCTTTCATGGTTCCTATTATGTACCCTAGCCGTGATTGTACCCACCTACAAGTCTTGCAAGGGTAACATAAGATACCTTATTTCAAATAATAAACTTAGATGGATCCAATTATGAATGTCAAGCACAAGTCCTAAAATTTGCAAGAAGCCCAACTTCATTTTGCCTTGAAAACCTAATGTTGTTCCCCCATCTATTCAAGCACAAAGAACAATGGCAAGGAGTCATTAGTTGATTATAGCCAATCCCATGTTGTAAGCTCTAGTGAATACTTAATGAATATCAAGATAATATATGGCAAAAAAATTAAACAATGAGGCTATAATACAAGTCAGAGAACAAAATAGAAAGGAAAGGTAAAAATATATATATTCATGCAAAATGCTAAATCACATAATGTTGTAGAGAAAAAAAACTCAAAGTTAAGTTTGATTGAGAGACATTATATAAATATATTTCAATAGAGCATGGTTTGCAATTGCAATCAAGGAAACATGGGATAGATTTCACCAAAATTTCCAAGTTGGTTTTAGAACACATCTTTTGGGGTACAATGGGTCAACCTAGGCATTACAATAGTAGTACACTCAAAGGCTAGGGCAAGAGCAAATGCAAGGATGTTTGCAAAAGGTCATGTTGTAGCAAAGGCTACATCAGCCTACCTTTGAGTAACTAACAATACAAAAAATGGGAGTGAGGGGGAGGGGATTAGGTTAGGAAGAGGACAAAGAGGCTAAGAACAAGATGAATTGAAGGTCAACAAGAACATGAGGGCAACAAGAAAGACCACACGGAGGAGTGCAAGATGAATACGACTCAAGAGGTCAATGAGAATAGGAGGGCAATGAGAAGGACCATGACCATGAGTGCAAGATCTCATGATACGTTTATGCTTTCATGTAAAGTTCCAGTGCCTTTACTCATATTATCATACCATTTAGCAATCATCTTACTTTACATTTCAATGTATCTTTGGTTTGAAGTAGTTGATAAGTGTAGAGAGGATAATAAGAATTTTTGTGTAAATCCAGGGATAA
>Ga0209611_10014457_pt1 | contig 10535 bp, 9 predicted proteins | sample S1TSphgellanicum_3_FD_187693 | JGI IMG/M metagenome (GOLD analysis project Ga0209611, IMG submission 187693) | Host-associated microbial communities from peat moss isolated from Minnesota, USA - S1T2_Fc - Sphagnum magellanicum MG (SPAdes) (version 2) | ecosystem: Host-associated > Plants > Peat... | reverse complement strand
AAGTTAGCACTCATTATCACTTCTGCTCTAATTATGTTGCATTCACACTTGATGTTAAGTCAGTGTTAAATGAAAATCTAGGTGGCATCCTAGGTGGCATCATAGGTGGCATCCTAGGTGGCACCCCATGTTAAATGGACCATTACCTTAATGCTAAGTGAAAGTTTAGGGTTAGGGTTAGGGATTTTGAGGTGAATCAAGCACAAGAGAATGAGGTGATGGTTTTCACAGTTACTGCTCTCTTTCTCTCTCTCTCTCTCTCTGTGTCTCTGTCTCTGTGTCCAATTCTCCCTTTTTCTTCTCTACACATTCTGCATGTGAGAGAGATGTAAGGGAGCATTGGGTGTGTGTCAGAGTCTTGGTTTGATTGATATGTTGACTGCAAAAGGTCTGTGAAGCAAATGGGTTTATGAACACCCTGGAGTATACAAATGTTAGAAGAAAGATGTGGGTTTTTGAAGGTTTGGAAAAAGAAGGGGAGTGGTGGGGGGTGTGTCTGAAATGGATTTTAAAAGGCCTCATCTTCATGAGGATTGAGTAGGAGATTAGAGATCAGAAATGTAGAAATGTAGAAAGAGATGGGAAACAAAATAAAACTTGAAGGATTAAGGGAAGAAATGTAGAAGAGATGGAAACGAAAAGGTTGAAGGATAAAATTGAAGAAATGTAGAAGAAATGGAAAACAAAAGCTGGGAAGATTTTTGTGGCAGAAATGTAGAAGAGATAGAAGCAAAAGCTTCAAGGATTCTGGCAGGAATGTAGAAGAGATGGGAAACAAAAAAAACTTGAAGGATTCACGCAGAAATGTACAAGAAGAGATGGGAAACAAAAGCTTCAAAGATTCTGGCAGGAATGTTCAAGAGATGGAAACCCAAAAAAAGAGCTTCCAGGATTCTGGCAGACATGTAGAAGAATAAGAGATCGCAACAAAAGTTTCTTGAAGAAGGATTCTGCCAGAATTGTACAAGAGATGGAAATCCTTAAAAACAAAAGCTTGAAGGGTTCTGGCAGAAATGTAGAAGAGATGGAAAAAACAAAAGCCGCTTGAAGGAACAGTGCAAGAGAAGAGAAAACACAGGGAGAAACAGCTTGCACTACTGTATTTTTCTCTTGCTTGCTTGCTTCTGGCTTGTGGGTGGCACAAGAAGAAAAGAAAGAAAAGATGCCAGGATTTGAGGAAGACAAAGAGGACAAGAGAGGATCATGGGATCCCAAATACAAAGACCCAGTCATCTGGAAATTTAATCCTTGGGAACCACCACAATGGGAAGAGAATGGAGCTGTGGAGATTGCACAGCCGGATGGCATTTGGAAGATCCCGAGTGTGTATGGCAACAGAAAAGTGCTGCGCTTCCCGTTGCGTCCTCAGATCGGACCTTGCGTCCGTTGGGGCGTGTTCGTGAGAGCTATGTACAGAGAGAAATGGATTATTAATACGCTCGATGATGTTGTCCCTGCTGTTGATCCCTTAGCTTTCCAAGTTCGTCCTCCGCAAACCACCCAGATCTCTCAACCCAAAGGCCCCCCTTTTCACTACCGTTTGCGCAAAGCTGTAGCATCCGGAGATGCCAAAGTATCCTTTCGTGGATTTTGTTGTTGTTGTTGTTCTCAAACAGAGAGAGAGAGAGAGAGAGAAAGAGAGAGAGAAATAGAGAGAGATGGTGCAAGAGAATGGTGTGTTTTTCTTTAACCAGAATTGGAGATGAAAATCAGCATTGTTGCAGAATCGTGGACCCGGAAGGTGTGGTCAGGAGGTCCAAGGGCGGAGGATGGATGTGCCGCAAATGGGTGGAGCGACCCAAGCCTCGAGATCTCGTCAACCACACGACAGAAGAATGGGAGGTGGATGGATGCTCCTCCTCCTCGACATACTTCTTCCTTCATTTGCAGAAAACTTTTGGGAGAAACCCATCTCAAACAAAACCCCCAAAGCTCCAATCTCTTCTTGAGTATTATTCCAGTTGTTCCTCTTGATACAAACTTTGGGAAAACTCTTTGTTCAAGATTTTGGCTCTCATCATCAGCTCTTTGCTATTTCTTCAACAGATTTGGACATGGTGTTTTGTGGATCGCCATGGCTTCTTCCTCTTCTTCTTTCTTCAACAGATTTGGACATGGTGTTTTGTGGATTACCATGGCTTCGTCCTCTTCTTCTTTCTTCAACAAATTTGCACATTGGTTTTTTGTGGACTATCATAGCTTCTTCTTCTTCTTCTTCTTCTTCTTCTTCTTCTTTCTTCAATAGATTTGCACATTGTGTTTTATGTACTACCATAGCTTCTTCTTTCTTCAACAGATTTGCACATGGTGTTTTGTGGACTACCATAGCTTCATCATCATCATCATCATCATCTTCTTCTTCTTCTTCTTCTTCTTCTTCTTTTTCTTCTGTGGCGGTGCAGCATATGGATTGCACCCACAAGAGGAGTGGGTGTTTGTTGTTGTGGTGGTGGGAGGGGTAAACAGAGATTGTTGGAGTTGAAGGCAGCAAGGGAGGCAAAGGAGGAAGCCAAATTTCAGGCATTGATGCGGACAATATTTGCAGGAATAGCAAACGAGGGAGTGATGAAAGATACAGCTGAGGCAATCTCCAAGACAGATAAACAACACAGTGATCATCTGGCTGCCATGTATAAACTTTGGGAGAAACAAGTCTTCCACAACATCAATGATCAAATCAGCAAAAAACTCAAAAGACGCTCTCCAGATCAAATCATGCAAAAGCTTCGTAAGAATCAATGATGAACAAAACAAAAATCATGTCCTCCTCCTGAAAATCTTTTGTTTTGAAGGGTTTTTCTCTTCTGTTGTAATTTCAAATTTATAAAAACATCAAAAAACTCAAGAATCCCACTCAACAAATCCAAATGATGCAAAAGCTTTTTTGTAGTAAGATGATGAAACACACAATCTTCCCACTTCTTTTCTTGATGTGTTTCCTATCATAATTTCAATTCATTGAGCACTTTTTTCATGCACATGAATGTAAGATTTTGAAATCCAATTTCAAGGGGCAAAATCTCTCTCATGCACAAAACACAATGTGTTTTTGGGTTCAAACCACAATACATAAACATATTTACAATCATTTGCAGTTTTCACTGGGACCTGATGCCTTTTTGGACTCCTTTGATTGTGATCATGCCCATGAGCAAGAGAACAGTGAAAGCTCTGAAGCAGCCCTGTCTGTGACTGATGATGTATTTGTGCAGGGTATCAGCAAATGCGTTACTGCAAACAAGTCAATAGGAGGCTTGTTTTCCGAGATACGCTCAACAATGAGTATGATCCATTTGAATTGCAAGGGACTGAAGTGCACTATTCCACAAAAGATATGATTGACCCCGTAAAACATGATTTAGAGAAGGTTGCATGTGTATCTCTCCCAACCCACCCAATATTCACAAAATCTCTTCCTTCTCCTCAATCAATGTCAAGATGTCAAAAATTGTGTTTGTTTCTTCAGCTTGTACAGAACCCTCCAAACCAAAACAGACCCCAGAAATTTTCCACACAGACAGCTATCCTTAGTTCTCATTGTCAAAAACAAGTCAAGCTTTGACATAATTACTCCTCATTCAACATACTTATAACACAGAGAGGGAGAGAGAGAAGTTGTGTTTGCCAATTTTGTGTCTCACAGACTGACTATGGTACATTTCTGGGGATGAATCTGATGGGAGAATTTGATTTCTAAGCTGGGATTGCAGGATAAACGGGAGAGAGTATTTCGAGGTGATTCTGTATTCCATAAGGTCCATACAAAGGATATTCTGGACCCAACATTCTGGACATATGCCAAATTCCGTAGCACAATGCATGGTCATGTCAACGCTGACAATGAGGATGCAACATATAAGCCTCGTGAAATGATTCCTGAGTAAGATTTCCTCAACCCAGTATACAGAAGAAACCAGAAACAAAACATGCAGTGTGTGATGATGACTAACCTACTTGACTATTGCAAAAATGTGCATCTGATTGATTGCACATATAAAGTAAGCAATCCAATCTTTAACATAATAACAACATGGTTTTTAATGAATGAATGCAGGAAGTGGTATTCGAGACCTGTATTTTGGAATAGAACTTGGGGATCTGAATGTTGGAATGAAGCATTCCCACCTGGAGGCAAAGGCGTAAGTTTGCTCTTCTTCACCATTTCCCTCACCCTTCTACTGACTTGAAAATCCAGTTTTGCTCTTCTCTACCAAACCCATCTCCTACTACTAAATGGAAATCATACCCAATCTTCTACTGATGGGAATTCCAGTTTGCTCTTCTTCACCACCCCCAATCTTCTACTGATGGGAAACCCAGTTTGCTCTTCTTCACCATAGCCAGTCTTCTACTGACCAGAGATCTACTCTACTCTTCTTCACCATTCATGCCTACTGACTGGGAATCATACGATATGGTTATACACTCTCTGCTGGGTTATTTTTTTGTCAGCATGCACAATGTTGAAGCATTATGGTCCACTAATGACTATGGGTGGATTACTACATCCCATAATAGGGCAGGTCTTTTGTAAGGGACTGGAACTGGACTCATTACTATTACCTGCATATTTGAAACATTTCAAGGTTTGAATTTGTGGGTCGGTGCTGGTGGTTTACAGATGCCACCAAAGCCACTGGATGACCAGGAAGCAGTGTGGAAAATTGAGTTAGATATGGTGTGGGATAGTCCTGTCAAGCATCAAAAGAAGCTCATGATCTCAGAAGATAATGAATGGTTCTGACACCAATCATCAGACTGAAGTGCAGAAATCATGTAAACTGTGATCATTGAAGCATAACAGAGTGTAGGTCTTTCATCCACAAACCTGCATGGCCACAAGCTGAAAGAAGCAAAACAAAAATGATCATTTGGTGGTGCACCTACTTCACACACATCTGTCCAAAATCTGAAGAACTTTCTTACCATGACCATGCATGACATATCCTCCAAGTATGGCATTCTAAGAGAGCGCATCATGTGATGGCATCTTGTTGAACAATCTCTGAGCATCCTCTATGCTCCCACATTTTGCATACATGTCAACAACAGGCCCTCACGAAATCAGTTGTTATTTGTTTGTCATTAGAACTGCTCCAAGAAAAACTCAATGAACCCTAAACCTATGTGAAATCATGCTGTCTAGGAGCTGCTGTCAACTAACACACAGTGATCCTCACAGTTATATCTCTTATAGGAAACATGCCAAATACGAAAAAAATTCTCATGCATGAGCCCTGATAATCTCTTCAGTTCTGCATGGATTTCTGGGTGGTGTCAATTGTCCATTACACATGTATGCACCTGGTTGTTCAATTTGACCCAGGTGTGTCCCTGCTGTTTCTTCACACCTCTTTCCTTTCTCTGCTGTTTAACAGAGATGCTTGTTGCCAGCAACAGCATAGATGTTTGACAGCAGAACATAACCTGCAGCATTTTCAGGCTCCAAAATTCAAGAACTCATTTAGCATCATGTTTCCCCATCTCCAGATTACTGAGAATTCTGCAACCGCTGAGCAAAGCCTTCCATGGAGCCATATGTGGTATCACGTTGATTATATTCTCTGCCTCCTTTAGATGGCCAGCACAGCCAAGAACATTGACCACACAGGTGCCATGTTCCAATTTTGCAGAAACCATGTAAACAGGGATCATTGAAGCATAACAGTGCATGCCTTTGGCCACCAAACCTGCATGGCTACAAGCTGATAGAAGACAAACAAAAGTGACATCATCTGGTTGTACACCTTCTTCACACATCCATTCCAAATGTATAAGAGCTTACTTACCATGTCCATGCATGGCACATCCTCCAAGTATGGCACTCCAAGAGACCACATAACATGATGACAGCTTGTTGGACACTCTCCAAGCATCCTCCATGCTCCCACGTTTTGTGTACATGTCAACCAAGCAATTACTGACAAAGACATCTGAATCCCATCCACTTTGAATGACCTGCTCATTAGCATACCCACCCTCTTCAAGTGCAACCACGCTGGCACATACATTCAGCAGCCCCCCAAAAGTACCAGAGTTTGGGAGCACACCTTCCTGTTGCAGTTGTCCAGCCCCTTCTGTCCTTGCCCACATTTCACATGTCCCAAGTGTGGGAGCATGGAGGATGCTCATAGAGTGTTCAACAAGATGCCTTCACGTGATGTCAACCAAGCTAGTCCCCACAAAGACATCTAAATCCCATCCACTTTGAATGATCTGCTCATGAGCACACCTGCCATCTTCAAGTGCAACAAGGCTGGCATATGCATTCAGCACCACGACAAAAGTAGATAGCACACTTTCCTGTTGGATTTGTCAAAATGCTTCGAGTGCCTTCTGTCCTTGCGCACGTTTCACATGTCCCGATATCATGGTGGTCCCCAAGTGACCACATCCCGAGATCGCAACTTGTTGAACACTTTCAGAGCATCCCCCATGCTCCCCACATTTGGCATACATGTCAATGAAGCTACACCCCCCACAAAGACATCATCATCAGCCACACGACCACTTTGAATTATGTGTTCAACTTCATGAGCCTGCCTTTCCCCCTACTTCTTCAAGTGCTCTCCTAAACTTAGCACATGCATTGAGAACAGGAACAAAAGAAAGTGAATTTGTCAGGAAACATGCCTTTTTGTTGCAAATTCTTGGAAAAGCTCAACTTGTCTTTCTCATGTTGCTGCCCAGCCTAAACATACCTTGCAAGCTTTCTCCAATTGTACAACAGTCGCCACCCACCCACCCACCCACCGACGGTCTCGTCGGTGATTCCCTGCCAGAGTCCGACCTACGTCTCCAAATGTTTGAAATCCGGATACCTTGCATTCACATTCTCCGGTCGACAATTCCACCACTATGAAGGATCTGCAAGGAATTGCCGCCGAAGTGCCTTGGTTGCAACTGCTCCTGCTGTTACCGTTGGTGTAACTTTTCTCCCCCAAGTCGTTGCCACCGCTCTGTTGCCGCAAGTCACAAGTTATATGTCCTGAACGGCGCGACTTTCTCTCAAGTGTGAGTCGATTGCGCACTGCCATGACCACGAACAAGGATTGATGGAACAAGCAAACCGAATCGAAGAAGTTCTGGTGGCGTATTCGCCGCTGCCTCCGCAACGGCACAAGCATCGCAAACTGCGAACAGCTTCAGAAGACTCGTTCAAAGTCCAAAGTCCAAAGCGCCGCTCACCACATCTCCAAATAAGTTGCACAATGGATGAAAAATGGGATGATGGATGAAAAAAATTGTATGGTAAATGAAAAATGGAAAGGAAAGTTTACACAATTGAATTTATTTATTTATTCTAAGTTAGAGAATTAATTGACACATCTTCCCATAAATTGTAAAATGGATGAAAATTTGTAGTAGTTGTACAGGTAGGAGCAGTGAAAATATTATGTAACAGCAGTGGAGGCGCTCAGGAAAAAAAGAAAGACAGGATGAAACTCAGTTTACCACTAAAACTGGTGATAAAAACTAGTGGTAAAACTAGTTCGGGTCCCAGTTATTTTGATTTGTAAAATTTTCATTCCCAGTTACACATTTGATGGCCTATTTTGTCGAAACTGGCCATTCTCACCCCCTATTTGTGAGACTTTATGGATCACTCTAGTGAATAAAAGTTTTGTTTAAGTTAGAGAATTAATTGGCACATCTTCCAATAAATTGCACAACGAATGAGAAAATATATGATGGATAAAAAATGGAAAAAGAAATTTAGTTAATAAAAATAATAAAAATATTCACATTGAAAAAAACATGATATCAATACCTTAAGTTTGATCATAAAGGAGGGTAAATTTTAATAATAATAAATACACACATACATTGCATTTAAAAGGGGAGTGAAGACAAAATGAAATTCATATTGTATCAAATTTTGTGGTAATCTAAGTTTTATCATTTTTTTTAAAAAAAATGCTTTCACTATTGTGATGCTTACTATTGTCATATAATTATCTTGAATCTCATGCATTAAATATGATGATATAGTAAGTTTCATCCTTCATTCAATAAAAGGTTTTAGTAATGTTTTTAGTATTGATATCTTGATAGGTTTCAATAGAGAAGCACACTTCAATGCTTGACAAATTGCTTTGTCAAAGTAAGAAAAAACTTGATATTATTTGTGTACCTTTTGATACTAAAAATTTGTTACCTTCTTATATTGTTTGTCAATAAATATATATGAACACCCAATTGATTATTCATACCCAATTGATATTCATACCAAACTCACATGAAGTCTCACAACATGTCTAAACCCTAAACCCTGGATGATGAGAAAGGACAAGTTGGTGAGTAACTTTCACTTGTTGGAACAAGCTCAAAAATAATTTTCAAATTGTGTAAATTATCGTTTTTATGATGTTAGAGAATTAGGATTTTTTCTCAAAAGTAATTTTTAAATTGTGTAAATTATCGTTTTTATGATGTTAGAGAATTAGGATTTTTTCTCAAAAATAATTTTCAAATTGTGTAAATTATCGTTTCTATGATGTTAGAGAATAGGGTTTTTTTTCAAAAATAATTTTCAAATTGTGTAAATTATTGTTTTTATGATGTTAGAGAATAGGATTTTCTCTCAAAAATAATTTTCAAATTTTGTAAATTATCATTTCTATGATGTTAGAGAATAGGGTTTTTTCTCAAAAACAATTTTCAAATTGTGTAAATTATTGTTTCTATGATGTTAGAGAATAGGGTTTTTTCTCAAAAATAATTTTCAAATTGTGTAAATTATTGTTTTTATGATGTTAGAGAATACGATTTTTTCTCAAAAATAATTTTCAAATTGTGTAAATTATCGTTTTTATGATGTTAAAAAATAATATTTTTTCATCTGAAGAACCAAAATATACAAAGGAAAAAATGCAACAATGCTTTCCGAGAGCCGATTTAATTAATCTTTCACTTTTGGGACTAAAAGAAAAGCACTTCGTGGACACAATGGGATCCAAATCTGAAGTCCCAAAAGTTGATATCACCACTTGGCATTCCGAGAGATAGTCGACATTCCAAGCTAGCAAATTATGCAGAAAACCACACCATTGGTGAGACTGTTGACGTTCCAAGAAACAGCTAGTTGACATTCCAAGCTAGCAAATTACGCAGAAAACCCCCCACATCCAAAAGTGATTTTGGATGTAATGCCCAAGTTTCATCCAAGAGGACTGCTTTCTGCGGCGTAGAAGGTCGCGGTGAGCTTCGGCCACGCGAGACGAGGTCGCGTGCAGCCGCCATCGCTCGCGCTCTCAAGCTCTTGTGCGCAAGCTCTCTGCTGCTGCCTTGTCCGCTGTGTGCTCGTTTTCATTTATTTTTCTCTTGAGCTTGTCTAATTTTTCTTTTTTTTTTCTATTTTTTTGGGTTTTTTGCGTTCAGAGATGCCGAAGAACAAGGGAAAGGGAGGGAAGAACAGGAAGAGGGGGAAGAACGAGGCAGAGGACGAGAAGCGCGAGCTCGTGTTCAAGGAAGATGGACAAGAGTACGCGCAGGTGCTGCGGATGCTTGGTAACGGCAGATGCGAGGCTCTGTGTATCGATGGGACCAAGAGACTGTGTCACATCCGTGGTAAGATGCACAAGAAGGTGTGGATTGCGTCTGGGGATATCATCTTAGTCGGCTTGCGAGACTATCAAGACGACAAGGCGGACGTGATTCTCAAGTACCAGCCTGATGAAGCCCGTCTGCTAAAGGCTTACGGAGAGCTGCCTGAGAACGTGCGCCTCAACGAGGGTATTGCCGGGGGTATGGACGAGGAGGAAGACGGCGGCGGAGATGATTACATCGAGTTTGAGGACGAGGACATCGACAGGATCTGAAAAAGATTTCCCGCATAAGGGATTCCAATTCAGGCAAAAAAGCTCTAGCAACTACACATGCCACAGAGTCTATTGCCGACAATCGCTCTTGGTTCGTTGCAATCCTCTTCTTTGCTATGCACAGAACCGAACAAAGATGGTCTTCCGGACATGGTAACCCTTTTTTCTACATCGTTAAAATATGAGTAGTAAGCTAGCCAAAACAAAACAAAACAAAACAAAAGAGGACAAGACGAGGTTGTTGAGCTTCAAGGGCCATGGCCAGCCAGGGCGCTTGGAGGCCTGTTCAGACAGAGGGCAGGGATATAAACTAAGTCTAAGCGCTTCATTTTCTGCATGGTTGCTGTATGATAATAGTTCTTAGAAGACTGGGAGGAAGCTTCACGCTCCTGACCTCAAGCCAAGAGCTCACAGTACAGAAATTTTTATTTTTACATGTTTACTTTTATGGGGTTTCTTGGAGTATGGTGTTGCTGACTTTCAGAGCTTCTTCATGTTGGTTGCTGAAACTGGAGATTTTTTGAAATATCATCATCTTCATTGCCTGGTAGATGGGACCTCTTCACTGCTATCACGACCACCTGACTTATATTTCCCAATCTGTGGGCTGCCAGATCACAACCAATATATAGCTCCTGTAATGAGAAAGAAGAGGGAGCTTTCGGTGTGTGGGTGTAGGTTATGGGGTGCACACCAGACATGTATTTGAAACCC
>Ga0209611_10014455_pt1 | contig 10536 bp, 6 predicted proteins | sample S1TSphgellanicum_3_FD_187693 | JGI IMG/M metagenome (GOLD analysis project Ga0209611, IMG submission 187693) | Host-associated microbial communities from peat moss isolated from Minnesota, USA - S1T2_Fc - Sphagnum magellanicum MG (SPAdes) (version 2) | ecosystem: Host-associated > Plants > Peat... | reverse complement strand
CACTTGTTGCACTTTGTATCTCATACTAGTATATCCTATCCTACCCAAACCAAGATAAGTAAGTGTCCAGCCCAAATTGGAATTGGGATAGCCTAAATCAGCCCTAAATCAACTTTCAGCTTTAAAAATAACCTTAATCACCCCACAAAAATAACCTTATCAGTGTCAAAATAACCTTTGTGAGTATGGATGGATTTTAATTATGCCTAAACAACTTTAATGTGACTTTAATCATTCCTAAAAGTCTTAACAAAATAATACTAGTTAATTGATAATTGAGTGAAAACTGTCAAAATCATTTATCAAATAACCAACAACTTGTGGTTTTTCCCAATGTTGGGCAGGTATTACAAATTGCACCAAATACCTATCGGGTATCAGAGTTGATAATCATGGTTATCAAAAAAATTCAAATACCCAATTCTGATGTAGAATCATGGATATCAAAAAATGAAATACCCGTCTCTTATATAAGCATGGTTCTCAAGTGGGTTTTTTTTTTAAAAAAAAAAGCCAAATCACCACCCAAAACTACCAATTCTTTGCCACTCCTTTTTTGAAATAACAGAGCCAGAGGTTCTTTGACATTGATTTGCCCACAAATACCCAGAACCGGTGGGTCTTTGATTTTTTTTTCCCCCCCCCAAATATCTGAACCTAGCAGTTCTTTGATTCCAATTTTTTTCAAGTGCCCGAAACTGGCAGTAATAAAAAAAAAAGTCCAATACCCACCAAACACTGGTTTTTTCCTTAGCAAATGTTTTTGCCAAGAGGGGATTTTTTGAAAAAGAAGGCAAAATGGGTGTTTTTTTTTGGGTCTTATATTTGCCAAATTTCAAAAAAAAATCTTAAAAAGTTTGCCAGATTTTTTTCTGTATTAAGTTCCAGCAGGTAGTATACAAATATAGAAGAATGCTTAAATATTTTTTATTTTCATAGTTTGTTTATAGCCAGATTTTACCAGACCGTCTTATGGATGATTGCCATTTCAGTAACCTCACAAAATTAGGCAAAAAGAAGATAAAAAAGGGCACTGCCATATTAAGCAGAAAAACAAATGATAGATTTGAACTTAGAGACCCTAATTTACACAAATCATGGAATATTTGTAATATTTAGAAATAATTTTAAATGGATTTTAGATGTATATTTGTAGATGAGAGACAATCCTCTAGGGGGTTTATTTATGGATTTAGATTTAGATTTTTTTACCGTGGTACCAACGTGGGTGCTAGTTCACCCAAGGCCTAGTCTAGTGTAGATGCTGGTTCACTCTGGCCCTATTCCCAGGCCACAGTCAGCAGCAGAAGTCAGGACATACCAATGGGTAGGGTTTAGGGTTTAGGGTTTAACCCTAACTAGTGAAAAAACTAAATGCTATTTAGGAGCCAGCCTTCTTCCTATCCACAGGAAATCAGTTCAGGCCATTAGAAGCCTGCCACATCACAAGATGTTCAGTGACACTTGGCACTCCTGGGTGATGGCATGAGTCACTCCTCCTACATGACTCACTCCTCATATATGGATGGATGTGAAGTGAAGTCATCCATCCATAAACAACAAAGGGGTGTGTCACACTGTGGCCTTGCCCTTTGCAATTTAAAAAAGTAAAATATCTTAAGGCAAAAGAAGAAGAATTTATGGAAAAACTCAAATATTTCACCATGCAAAAAATTATAATCTTCAAAAAATCCTCTAAAAGAAACCAAAAATCCTTCAAGATATTATAACTCTATAACTAATCTCAATTTTCAACACAAGCCAAAATACCATCTTTCAAAAATCCTCATATAAAAAAATAGACCTATTATTTATTTATTTATTACCTAGGGGGCCAAAATCCCTTAAGCTACTATTATTACACTCTATAATAATGAATCTAAACACAATATCCTTGCCTCGGTAAGCAAGGCCAAATAAACAAACCCCTCATGGATTGTCTCTCATCCATAAAACCCCAACTTTACAAATAAACTGAGGATATTTTCTCATCCTCTTGTCCCGCACACGAGCCTTTGAAGTGGGTACCTACCTATTTTTGAGAACACTAGTTTGGTCCATTGAAAAAATTGTTTTCATATGGTTTTCAATAATTCATCATTATTTATGTCAATGTCAAATTTAATTTAAATTAATATACATTTATTTCATGGATATGAAAAAACACTTATAAATTTGTTTTTTCATATTCATGTCGGTGGATAGGGCAAAAGAGTGAGGTAGTTATAAAATGGAGATAGTTATTAGGAAAGGTGGGAGATAGTTATTAAGAAAGTTAATAGGAGAAAAAAAAAATTATTAAGAAAGAAATGAAGAAGTTAGGCTTGAAAATGAGATAGTGATTTAAAAAATTGTCTTTGGAATGGTTCATGGATGAAAAAAAAAATACAAAAGTCAAATTTTAAAATCATCCTTCCGTAAATTTGGTTACCTATTGGAACTTAATATAGAACTAGGAAATTTTTTATTTTTTGAAAATGATCATTGGGTACTAAAACCCCAAAAGTTTAATATTTTAGTCATTTTGAAAAAAAGAATCATCAAGGAATAGTCACCAAGGGAAAATAATAGTATAATAATAATAATAATAATAATAAATAGTGGTGTAATGATGACTTTATCCCTACACCTTATGGCAAATTTATAGATTCATGAAGATAGTGAACATTCCGAAATTTAAAGTCTACTAGAGGGCACCTTAGTAACCCTCCTAGCCTAGAAAAGAGGAGGGATATTATATATTACGGCCACTCCTTACAAGAGGTAGGGATCTTACACCTATTGTAATTACACTTACTCCTAGGTGTAGATCCCTCTTGCTCTTAAGGAGTACATTGACGAACCCTCCCCCCTCATAGGTACTCCTCATGATCTATATATGTTTAGTTTCACCTCGTGCTTTATGATGAACTAAAGTCCATGGGTGGGGGGGGGGACATCCCCAACACATGGGGCCAGACTTGGCTACCACCTTGTCGTAGGCCCCCTTATTGTGAGACGCCCCGCACCTTGGGGCTTTATCAAAAACATTTTTTTGGTTCTCATTATTCATCTATGCCACTTAACTCACATACCACTACAGAAAATGGTGGATGATTCTGCCAGGTTCACCTTTTCTAGTGACCACTTCTGTGGCATAATTGGCCACTAATAGTGCATTCCACTAGAATAAAGAAACATATTTGCCCAAGGGTATATGTTAACATGGGTCCACTCATTGAATGCAAGGCTCTCATTTTCAAAAAATAAATAGTCCGTCACAAATTCCCTATTTTAAAAAAAAACTCCAAAAATGAAAAAAATTGCAAAACATTGTCACAATTGCCTACAATATGAAAGGGTGGTTCAGATTTTATACTTTCATATTTTGGATATCATCAATTTTGGCTAGATATATTTATGGACTATCGCCACTCGAGCAACATCACAAAATTGAAAATAAACAAATAAATAGTGTTATAACACCCAATTTCCATCATAGTAGTCACCTTGTGGTCTTGCAAGCACTGGTCTTGTTGGTTGTGTGCAAGGGGGAAAAACTTTGAATACAAAATAAACTTTGTGCATCAGATTAAGGTTTAGATGATTCTCAATTTTGAGTTTCAATTGGGAATCAATTTTGGGTGGTAGTTAGACACCTAGCTCTACTTTTAAAATTTGAGTCAATTCATTTTGTAATCAAACAACTAACCATGTTACATGGTTCCATCATCAATTTAGTAATCAAAATTTTGTTCACCATTATAAGAATTCCCAAATCACTTTGACAAGGAACGAAGTTATTCTCATTATATTCACATCTTTAGCAAGTTCACAACACATTTCCTTGTACAATTTATTGAAAGAAAATGGAATATTTCAAGATGGTATTTACTTTGGGATAGGTAAATCACTTGATCTTGTTGAACATTGAAGATTTGAATGTTGACTTAAACACAGTTGAATTGTTTCTAAAGCCATTATCCTTTTTTTGATATATTGCTCATATTTAATTTTGTAAAATCAAATCATTGTACATTGAAATAATATCAATAACATATAATTTATGATCACAAAGTAAGAATCATGATCTATTTTGAAGTGTACACTATGATCAACATAAAATTCCCAAGGTTAATCAATTAATGAATAAAATTCATTCGCATGATTCCATATATAAAGATTACATCTCATAGCTAATGTTCTTTTGGTGTCAAGTTTCACACTTGCTCATCCTAGAAAAATTGCATGCAAATTATACAATGGAAAAAGGTGAAAAAGGGGTCCAATTGGCAACAATCAATGCTTATGAAAATTTTGTCACATTTGTTAGGGCATAATTATGTTCCCATTAGCATGTGCATATAAAAGTGGGGCTTTGACTATTAGGTGCCCTTTTTGATCTAAGTCATTGTCTTGCTCTTTTAGCATTCAGTCATGTCCACCATTATTTTTTTTGTTGTGTATTTGTGTACATTAAGTTGTTATTACAAAGATTTGCAAAGGGTGGGGTGGGGGGTTGGGATTGTGAAGGTACGAAGTTCATATGCAATTTAAGAAACATTGAAGATTTTTCAATTTGAAGTTTAATTAACAATGATATTATGCAATGAAAATCTAATTGTCATTGTGAAGAATTTGGTTCACAAAATATACAAAACAATTCTAACCTTTCTCTTAAATTTTTGACATTTTGACATTGTAATTTTTTTACACATTCAAACAAATTTGTGTTTTGTATGTTAGTACCATGGTTGTTTCCCTAAGTTTTCTCAAGGATGTCATTGTCATTGTTTGCAAACATGAGAGGATTTGGAAAGTGAACATGTTGCCATATAACTAAAGAAGACGAGTGAATGGGAAATTAGTCATGTGTACCAAGGTGTTTGGGCTTCTCACTTTTGTTGGTCAAAACCTATACAAATGGCAAATGGGTGGTTGAAAATGGTGCATTACAAAATGTGCACTAAGATTGAAGGTTTAAGGAAAAGCTTCTTGTTTTAAAGTTTGATTCATTGATCAAGCATTCATGATGGAGGAAGGTGAAAAAACAATGTTTAGACATGTTGTAGGTGCCTATTACTTAAACTTTGATGATGCCAATGTGAACAATGAGAAATATTTATGGGTTTATCAAGGAGGACAACATTGTAAAACAAGTGTAGGGAATTGAAATTGAACTAAGAAGAAGAAGAAGAAAAAGAAGTATGTGCAATTTTTAGCCATTTGGCATTTGTTTTGTTTGGAATATCTAATCATTGATTTTGAAATTGTGCATGGTTTATTTTTGTGTCCTTTTAAAAGTTTTCTATATACCTTAAGTTTTATTTGCAAACTTCAAATTGAATGGATCAATTGTCCTTTTTGCTAATTATTGTTTTGAATGAGTTGAATGTAAGCATAATCATTTTATGGATGTACCGCATTTTTTGATGTGTTGTATCATGGTGACATTGATGGTGTTCAACATGCACTACAATTATCAACAAAAAACTACCACTATTATTTTTCATGTTTCCAAGTCATTCAGTTTTTTTGTCTTATATATGTCCACCTTCCATTATATTCCTAAAGGGAAACATTTGAGGTTCAACTCCCTATAAAGTCCTTGGATTAAAGTGGTAAATATTGTAATAGATTAACAACATAGTCACCATTTGCATTTATAATTAAATGTAAGTAGTTGCAAAAAATTTAGAACATGATTTTTCATTTATATTCGCAACTTACATATGTGGCAAAGAAAGTTGCAACATGTCCCAAAGGGTATCTACCACTTGGATAACCAATTCATTAATGACAAGAAATTGAATTTTTTTCCATGCCATCTAAGAAATAATTAACCCACCCATAACTATATTCTTTTATATATAAAAACAACTTTTTAATGTCAATGCATACAATATTTGTAATCAAATTCCATAAAACATTAATTTGTATGAATACCCATTTGACACACTTCAAACTCCTCAATTATAACAAATTTGAAAATTGTATTAATATATTTTTTGGAACAAAGGAATCCATATCTTCCACTAATCAACATTTTCAATGGTTGTTGTTACCACCAAATGATCTTAATATCTTATCACAAACTTGTTTACATTATATATTCACCTTGCACATATGTTAGGTAATATAATTATTTGTGTCTAAATAGGGTGAAAGCAAGATAAGTAAATAAAAAAGGTAGCAAGCTAAGCAACATACTGCAAACTAACTTGGTAGCACCCAAAATGGAATAAGATGGGATGTACCAAATCAAGCTCCAACAAGCTAAACCTTTTGGCAAACCAATGATTAACCAAATCAATAGTGACAATTTAGTTATAGGTAATTAAAGTTTCATGTTAAAAACTTGATAATGGTTGTAATCTTACACAAAGAGTTTAAATAACACATATGATAACTCTTTAAGGGTTCACTTTTGGACATGTACAAGATTTAGAGTTCCACTTTTGTAACACAAATCGTAGCAATGTAACTACAATATGTGTGCATGTGTTTGCGCACGTGTTGGTTGTTCTTACAAGTCATGACTCATGAGAGTAGATATGTAACATTTGTATGTGTGGTACCAAGGGACAAAGGTGCTTGCGAAGTTACAATGTGGTATTGAAATAAAACAAAGTGACCATAAAGGGTGTTTGATAGACCAAATTTTTAATTAATCATGTACATGGTACTTAAGTTGATGATAGGATAGGATAAATAATCCATAGACGTATTATTGCAACTAATGAATGTGCAAAAAAATATAACTAACAGCATCCAATTGCAACTAGTTAAATATTGTAAGTTGCAATAAATTAAAGTGTAAGTAGGAGGTTAATAAGAACCCAGGTCTTATTATATGGAAAATATTAAAATTCAGATCCAACAAATACTAAGAGGATTGATCAATTATGTGTTTCCATGCTAGACATAATGGTTTATGGCCATCTATATGTATCAATTTGACAACCAATTTTGTTCAAGGACATTTGTTTATGGAAAATGATTGTGATAATTTATGTCATGAACGTACATATCAAGAAACTCATAATGTTGCTTTTAGTCAAATCCATGGCCTTGAAAAAAATAAAATTGATGTGAATATTGAACTATGCATGGGGATGTGTCCAACTTATACTTGATCAAACATATCACTTTCATTGATTGTGGTGTTACAAATTGTATAACAAGCTTGAGCAACACTAGCCTCCCTACATAAATTGCCATCACAATTAATTGAACAATGAAGTTGCTTGAATTAGTATATCTCAACCAATAATTATTGGTTTTGAATTTAGTTTTGAATGCTTATATAATTAATTGACTCATTAACAACAAAATTTTCATCATTATGGAAATGGAAAATCAAATTTCAATTCGTTTTTGAGGCAAAAACTAACAAAGGAAACACAATGGCACCTTTCTTTGAAAATTAAAACTATTGTTGTCGTTAAGAAAAAAAAGTGTATTGTAATGGTTGAAAAGAGAAGATTCTTTGATTTCTTATTTTAGTGCAACATTAGATATTAATGAAAAACTCCTTGAGATGAGTCATAGGGAGCAAATTTCCCTTGTAAAGTTCTGGAATTTATAAGATTTGTCTCATTTGAAGCTATAAGACAAAGGGGAGATGACATATGTTCAATGCTCAATATCATTGAAAATATCACAATGAAATATTTCCATTTCATGTTTCAAATTCAATGGATGTTTGGTAGATTCATTTTGCAATTTAAAACTTTTCAAATTTCAAATGGAAACATTATTATGTAGTTGAGTGCTTGTTGTAGGTTGCAAAATTTTACCAGAAACAACAATTGGTCTTTATATTACAGGAAAATGCATTGTGGTAGAATTGTCAAAAAATAAATTCAAAAACATTAAAAATGTGTCTTATGTTTGAAGTTCGACAAAAACATATATTGATGAATCCATCGTTTGAGTTTGTGTCCAAATTTGAATTTAACACTAATCCATTTTCATTGAAATCTACTATACAAATTTGGAAAGTAGCTAAATGTGTGCCACTAAATGTGTGTTTTTGTGCAACTTTCTAGCTTTTAAAGGTGGTGAAATAAGGTTGTTATTGATGATGTTCAAAATGGAAGGATATACAAATTAATTGGTGTTGCTGAAGATCCTTATGCAAACTTTAACACTCGTCATATTTTTTTAACATGATAGTTGGGATGTATGTGTTTTTCACAAGTGCTGTAAGTAGCTAAAAAAATTCTTTGTAGCCATGGTGGCAAAGTTTGCTGATAAAGGGCTCCCCTTCTCCCAAGCAACATGCACTTGAAAAAAAACATGAATATTTATCGCAAAGGATTTGAAATGAATGAATGAACCAGTTCCTACATGATTGGCCACCATGTTTGGGCAAGTGTGGTCTATACATAGAACATCTTTGTCCCCTATTAGAGACCTACCAATGTGGGTGTTAATTGCCCAAATTATTTGGGGTCAACTTTTATTTCATAACATGATCAAAGCAATTTTAAAAAATAGATGGCTAATTTGATGGCTAGATATTGGATTGAGTTGTTGTGATTTTGCCAAGCGTCATAGTAGTTTTAGATCTCAAACCATTAAAAAATCCACAACTCTAGCACCCATCTAGCACCTACATGGTAAATTTATACACATAAAATTCTTATTTGACTAGACCATGAATCTAAATATTCATTGAGACTCTAGGATTGATTCCAAAATATTTTCATCCATGTTGTGAAATTCTAACAAAATTATTGAGTTTCATATGAGACATAGAATTTCAACATCCATGTTAACAACTTCATAAATATTGTGATTTTTATGCTTAAAATTCATTTCATCCTTATGGTAGATTTTGTGAACATGAATTCATCTATGTGGTACGATTATATAATGTCATAAATTTCATAGACATGTTAATTTACGATCAATGTGATTTTGAAGTTTTATTTCATCCAATGATAGCTTTGTGATTTATTTTGTGCATCTTCATATTTTATGCATATGGCCAATTTACATATGTGATAAATCTCATTCCAATGGATATGATTTCATTTAATGCATAATTGAAAGTAATGCCATTGAAAATTCCATCCTAAACATTTAACTTCCTCCCCCCCCCCCCCCCCGGGGCTAAACCACTACCCGTGTTGGTACCTTCACATTTATTAGTGAGGCATGTTAGTCGCCATATTAAGCCCCCCAACAAATTAGATTTGAACTCAAAGACCCTGATTTAAACTAAGCATGGGATATTTCTAATATTTAGAAATACATTAAATGGATTTTGACATTTTTACCATGGTACCAATGTAGGTGCTGGTTCACATAAGGCACCCCCACTCCTTCCCCTTTCCCCAATGTTTCTTTTTTTTCTGCCCCCTCTCTTTACACCCTTCCCCATCAAAAAATTATACTCTCTTAACATAAACCTTCTCATACCCAAGTCAGTTTGTAAGGAAATGAGGTCAGTATCTAGGTCTAAAAACAAACATATTGCAATTAATTTTTATTTTTTTATAGATATTGTCATCCTAGATTGAAATACAATCATCATTGTATATATATATATGTTCCCAAGCATATTGTAACAATAATGTTAACTAATAAAATCTTGCATGTATTTAAAGGGAGATTGTGTCTTGCATTGTTATAATAGAGGTGTTGATGGCAAACATCATCACAATCCATTCCCCTAGTATGGAGATTCTCATATGGATAAGGTTTTTGAATTAATGCCTATCCACTTTTGTGACTTGACACCAACTAAACCTTATCAAAAGGTGAAATTATTTTGCAACCTTATCAAGATTCACCAACAAAAATCTATCAAGAATTGCAAACTTTCTAAGACTTGATGATGGGTAATCAAATAGAAAACACTTTGGAAGAATCAATTGTTCCATGTTCACCTAGAAGAATATATGAAATAGTATAGAATAAAAAAGAAAACTCAAGAATATTTTAAAGAATATGCATGTATGTTATAACACATAAACTTTTGATCATATTTTTTGGTACACATTTGGTGACTGTTATATGTCTTTCACTTCATGTTCCCACAAAAGCAATTGAGGGTCAAAAGAAAGAGAAATTAGAAAGAACTCACATGCATTTTCATTAGCTATCACCAATAAGCAAATGATTAGAAGTTATAAAACCTTGAAAGCAAATTTATCACCTAATTGCAAGACCATATTTTAATCAGTATCTGAAAAAATAATAATAAATTGTTCTTTTAATTTAGGTTTGATTGCTAATTTCCCAATGAAATATTTGTTGGTGCAAATTCAATCCAGCCATGGTTGTGATCGTCCACGCTTAGAAATTCATGTAAACATAAGGAGTGGGTCATATCCAATTAAATTGTGGGGTTTCATTGTCAAGGATTATTTTTTTTAATCAAGGTGATAAAGATGAACTTTTTTCAATTGCCCACGTGTAGGGTTTAAGGTTTGGGTAATTCAAAAAAGAAAGTGTGTTAAAATAACATTAGATTAACACATGAAGTTGGGATTTTAAAATCTAGTGCAATGGTCACAAGATCCGCTTCATTGGGGGGGGGAGGGG
>Ga0209611_10014450_pt1 | contig 10540 bp, 11 predicted proteins | sample S1TSphgellanicum_3_FD_187693 | JGI IMG/M metagenome (GOLD analysis project Ga0209611, IMG submission 187693) | Host-associated microbial communities from peat moss isolated from Minnesota, USA - S1T2_Fc - Sphagnum magellanicum MG (SPAdes) (version 2) | ecosystem: Host-associated > Plants > Peat... | reverse complement strand
CAACAGAAAGAGGGGCAATTCCAGCACTTCCTGTAAGACATGGTGATGAGGCTCATGAGTGAAGTTCCAACTCATGTTTGTGGATAGTTGTTTGAAATTTACATGACTCAAAAGGTAAGGCTTAGTTGCAGTGGACACAAGGATCCTATATGAACTTGAAAATCAAGAACCTTAGGTTGAAAATAAGGGTGACCTGCCAACATAACAAACATTGCAAAGATGCATAGAACCCACCTGCAGTCAAAGGAAAGAGTACATATGGTGTAGAAAAGGGTGATCTCAGTGACACTGGCTGGCTAATGTCAAGGTTGTGTTCCTTGCATGGCTTATGGTCAAGGTCTAAGAAAATTCTTCTACAATATGTGTTTGACATGCCACAAGCACAGACCCCATCTTGGCAAGGCTACACCAAATGGCACTACTGCCAGTCCACTGGTCCTGCATCATGAGTGCATGTAGGGATTCTTGAGAGGCCGGAATGCAAGGTCAGATGTGCATGTTGTGGGCAAAGTTGCAGTACCATGGCAGTTGTCGACAAAAAGCACAGATACCACAGTCAGGCTCAGAGGGGCAGACAGGAGAAATGCAAGATTGTATGTACAATGAACTCAGGGAACTCAGTGACTTGTATCAACATGGTTAACTCGTCAATTGCAACCCTGTACTTTGAAGGGGTTTTCCCATCTGAAGCTATTTAGCGATAATACTAGTTCACAAACAATTGTTTATAAAGACTCCGGACTTCGATACAACTCTGATGCTCTGTTTCTGTGCAGCAACCAATTCTATCATTTGTTGATCTACAGGTGAAGCTCAATTACTTGAGAGGTAAGAATGTGCATTTTTTCCATGAACATGTTGATTGCAAGCTAGTAAGGTTGTAGATTGGTTGCAATGCATGGATATTCTCCTGTGCAAAGGCATGGATAACTGTGGCCAAACGTTGTCTATGAGTCTCTCATTTTTTAAGGAACTTCTAATTTTACTCCATTGTAGCTGTGGCCTGTGCTGCATGCTTGAGTTTCTGTGGTTACCGTACTAGTGGGAGATCCACAAAAATCCTTGCTGCATCTCTTGTGATGCTTTACAAGGTGTGCACAGTGAGGGTAGTACTACAGTACTACAATGTCAGCAGACGCAAGTACCAGACACAGGTAATGTAGATCTCAACTACAGATCTGAATGGGAAGTGTTGTCAATGACAATCAATGTGAAAAGATGAGCTAGAATTGGCATGATGTATCCAGTGAATCGGATGCAGCTCTGCATCTGTTGCTTTCTCTTCTCATTTGGTGACAAGTTGACAAACCAGTCAAAGCGCTTGCATAGGTTGTGAATTTTCAAGCGCCGAACTTGGATCCATAGATGGCCAAATTCTACTGCAGCTTTGAGAATTGTTGATGCTAATGCTCCAGTAAACCTGGCCTTGAATCCAGTTATGTGTGGGTAGGAGCTGCAATCAGGTCCGATCAGCAGTGTATACAGATCAGCAACAATGTCAACAACCCAGATCCAAATCAGAGTGGCCAGAGCTGGTTTGAGACGTAATATGGTTTGGCTGTTTGAATTGCAGCAGATCAGTGCAATCAGCAGCACCCATAAGAGTGTCAATTCATTCACATTTGGTAACGTTCTGTATGTGAATTGTGGATACATGTCCAACAACAGCCCATCCCCTTTAGCCCACTTGAAGAATCGCACTACTTGGAACCTGTTTGCAACAAGAGTGCAGTATAGAAGTGTCATTGTATGCAGATGTCCAGTACTAGAGATATTGTCACTTGCACCAAGAGTGCAGAACATTGTATGCAGATGTCCAGAAGAGGTATGTCTTATATCACATGGGTTTAGGGTTTGTAGGTTGACAATGTACATGTGTACCTACCTGCCATTGTCCCACCATGGATGTGTTGCTCGAGCGTTGGGAGCGGACCACAGTGGTAAGGAGCAGCGCTCCTGACAATCTAAACAGAATGCGACATCCTCGCCTCCGCCTGTCTTGGGGAAATCTGTGCGGAACCGAACATCAGTTCGTCGCATGAGCAAATTGGCAGTCACACCCCACCCGACTGCCTGCTCGGGGAATCTCTCGCTGATGGACCAGAAATACAAGATGTGGCTCAAGTATGCGGCATTGGCAATCTTCGCGGAGTCGGATCTGGGAAAAGAGGTAAGACCCACAAACCCACAAGTTCTTGAGCCGTGGGTTTTGATGGAATGTGCGTAGTGGTGGAGGATGTCAACCTCCGGCTCAACATCATCATCCAGAAACAGTATCCAGTCTGCTGCAGATTCCTCTATCCCGCGGTTGCGAGCTGCCGATGCACCCATGTTCTTCGGCATGAAACGGACACGGACTCGACCTGTATACTCGCTCTCGAACTTCTTGACTTCATCGGCAGCTTCAGTTGCAAATGGGTCGTCGATCACAATGATAAATAATGTGGAGACTGTCGCCGGCTGCTCGATGGAGAGGATTTTCCGAAGAGCTTGCACATTGACACGATAAGTGGGAATGACAACGTCGATGCGGAGCATCGTGGGTGGTGGCAGCAGGTGGATGTATGTGGACTGGAGAGTGTTGATCGCCGATTTGAGCACGGTGTTCTTCCAGTCGATATGCTGTCGCTTGTACCTTGGCTCACCATGTGCGCCACCTATTGCATTCGTCAGGCGGACCTCCAGTAAGAGACTGGATGCATTCCAGCCTCTGTAAAGCTCATACACAAACGGATCAGCATCCTGGTTGACGAATTCTGATGGGCAGAACGCAACACCCATTGCTTCCACATGCAAGCGATGCACAATGGGGAAAGTTGGAAAGCCTGGTGAGCTTGTATCGTTGAGTGCAACGCACCCAAAACCGAATGGCAAACTATTCAGACTGGCGATTTGAGCAAACCGATCAACAACCTGTAAGTAGAGTCACACACAGACAGACACCAAGTTCAGGAAGCCTCAATACTATACACCATGTCCATTTCTTCTTCTTCAAGCGCCCTAAACCCTGAACACTAAATCCTCTGGTCAAATTACAGTTCCCGGTCCAAGCAGACCAAAGACTTCAACACGGAATTCCAAGAACTTGTAGTACAAGCTTCTACCTAGTGTGCAAGCTTCTTGAAAGTTCTTTCACTTACCAAATCAAACCAGTTTCGCCTTTGATTGTCAGATGACTGCTGCTCGCAATCAATGCAGACATCATCCCCGAGCATGGTGAAGAAGTCACAGCCATCCTCGTATGCTCTTTTGATGAGTATGTTCAACATGGTACAAATGGGTGCCACTGACTCTGCTCCTGCTGCTGCTACAGAGCCCTCAAGAGATGATGCAGCATGTGCAGCATGTGCTGCTGGCCATTCAGTGACTACTGTCACCTTCTGTTCACAGAAAGCTTCCTTGAAAAGATACGCCGAAGAATCCCTTCTATAGACTGCGTCATCATTGTCAACTGCGACATACAAGTTGCTCCCTGATGGTAGCTTCAGATTACCAGAAATTTGTCGCAGGTAAGAGTGGAGATCCATCATGGGTGACTTCATACCTCGACTAGTGATGGGAAGGATGATCCCCAAATGATGCTGCTCTTGTTGTTGTTGTTGTAGCACTGGCGAGTACTGGAGCTTCATGATTCCTTCTGCCATGACTGATGATCTGGTCATTTGTTACCAGGCTCAGATTTATTGATTGGAGATCTTTGGTTGCCAAAGAAAAAAGGTGATCTGACTGACTATTTAGATTGTTGAACCTGCTGCAAATTTCTTCAAGGGATTCAAAAACTCCAATTTCAATCACAAGAAGGACTAATAAGAGAGGGAGCGAGGGAGAGAGAGAGAGAGAGAGACACACACATACACACACACATTCCGGACTGACATGGGACCGTGATCTTATAAGGACAAGAGTGGACGCTTCCGCTGCCATGCAGAGTTTTTATTTGGGATTTCAAAACGAATTGCACGAGTAACATGTAACTGTTTGTGTAAATAGCATTTTCCACAAATTGAACTGTGAGTTCAGTCAAGATACTGTAGCCTAGGGTTCAACCTCCATATTAAAAAGATGAATAATTAATTAATTTGGAAATAAAATAAAATTCGTTTAAAAAAATTTGATTTGATTTCTTTTTTTCATGATCTACAATGATGATGTTATGTTATATGAGGGAAATTATTCAGATCATAGCTTACAATATAAGTAGGATGGTTTTCCACACCTCAGTTTCATATTTTCATTCTTTTAAGGATTACTAGTGTGAACCCTGTGCCTAATGCACATGTGTGTGTGTGTATTTGATGGTACATACTACAAAATTACAACTACAAACTACATTTCCAAAACCTCTTTATATACGACATTCCGCATGTATCCATCGGGACCCTAGCCGTTGAAAATCTTGATGTTTGCACTACTTGTGACCCATGAAATAACAACATACAGTTGACCATGGGAATAGACCGAAGACGGAAAATATACCCCAATGTTGTCCAATGTCTGACCTTGACTCTTGTTGATTGTGATCGCAAATGCCACTGGAACAGGAAATTGACGACGACGCAAAACAAATGGCCAATTGGTCCCGGAGGGGGACATAATGATGTGGGGTATGAACACACGTTTGTCGACATTATTCCTTGTGATGATCTCTGCTTCAATGACACGCTGACCCAATCTCTTGACAATCAACCTCGTACCATTGCACAATCCTATTGATTGATTGAGATTGCGTAACAAAAGGATTGGCACGCCCACTTTGAGTTCTAGTTTATGATTTGCGATACCACCGAATTGCAAAGTGTTTAGAAATTCCACCGGATACAATGAATCCATTGAAACTCCTGCAATAGCACTTGCACCTTCTTCTGTTGGAGTCAAAGAATTTGCGTTTACGTACATGTGCAATTCTTTAGATAGCGATTCTAAAATTGCATTGTTGACTTCATCAACGTTAGTATTTTTGGGGGCTAGAATGCTGCGTTGCATAAGATACATGGCATCTCCAGAGTGGCATTAGTGATCCGGATAGATGGTTCGGATTAATCTTCTTAAGCTACAATCTTCTGCTGGCAGCCTCATATGGGATGGAATCTTGATCCAATTTGGATCGACACCTTCTTCTTCTGCAATGGCAAGAAGACTACCGTCTCCAACATTCAACACCCATTTGGCAAACTCTCACTGTTCTTCAGAATTGGCTGCCATGATTCGCATGTTGATATGAAGATGAAGAATTATAACATGCTGCCAAAGATGCGATCGAGGCAATGAAGCATTGACAATGTCTTCTCGTCCTCCCTTGGGAACAACAGGCAAGATCTGTCGAAAATCCCCACCAAGGACCACGGTTTTCCCACCAAAGATTTTCTTGGTTGCCTTTGCGTCATCCAATTACATCAAATCACGCAGGGTCTAATCAACAGCTTCGAAAGCTCGGCAATGCATCATCGGTGCCTCATCCCAAATGATCAAATCAGCTTTACGCACCAACTCGGCCACTTTCATATGTTGTGTGATGTTGCAAGTTGATTCATCGTGCAGATCAATTGGAATCTTGAATCTTGAATGGGTAGTTCTGCTGCCCAGAAGCAACAAAGATGCAATTCCTGATGAGGCAACTGCAAGCACAATTTTGCCTTGCCCTCGTAGACGGGACAAAAGTGTTGTCCAAACAAATGTTTTGCTGGTTCCACCACTTCCATACACAAAGAACAGTTTGCCCTCTTTGTTTGTCACGGCATTCAAAATAGTTTTGTATGTGGTGCGTTGATCATCATTGAGCCTATCTTCTGCATTGTTTGCATCTATGGTTAATGAATGTCGATCATAAGCCAGCTCTTCTTGGACCAATCGGTTTCCTCCATGAACAGAAGGGATGTAATTAGACTTGGGAAGCATTGGAAAATCTTCCAGGCGGTGTCTGTTACGCATGAGAACCTGATTGATTTCATATTATGCACGATCCTTTAATGCATCCTCAGAAAGCGTAACAGTTGGATCATCACGCTCGTAACGTGTCATTGCTTCAATGTCATCGCTCAAAGACTCCCAATGTGCATCCCATAGCTATTTGGGATTCGTGACCTCACAAAACATCAACATCAAGGCAAACATGTCACGCAATTGTCATCCTGAAGCCCAAACACCGACTTCTTCCAAGGCTTGATGCCATTCATTGTCGTCTACAAGCAAACCCATTGTAATGCATGCATTTTTGAATGTGTCATGCATTGTGCCATCCATTGTCCGCAAATGCTCGTAGGATGTGGCACCTTTGACGTAGTTCAGTAGCATTCACAAATAATAACGTTCATCCAATGTCGGCAGTGCATAATACATGCGACCAATGGCAAAGCCTTTCTTGCGCACTGTCCATCGCTTCAACTTCCGATTCCACACCCATTGCTGAGGGAATTGATCGAACGTAAGGCTTCATGCAGCTTCCGATTCTTGGTTTGTTTTGAACCATTCTATGAGCATTGTTCTGGAAATGGCTGACCATGCTACCACTTCCTGCACATCATCGTCATCATCAAATAACACCATTTGTTGATTGGGCAAATGGTATTGCAAACGTTCAACGGCAGGAAACCGTTCATGCATATCAAACTTGAAGATGTGCCATGCTGCTTCAGATACAAATACATAGTGACAATTGAGATATTTTTTGATTTCATCGGCTTCAACCACATTCCCTTCAGTGGCATTATCGCTCTAGCGTGAAATCTCAACAGTTGCACGATCATGTCCTTTATATACGTACTTGAATAAATACTTGACTGCACAAATGTTGTTGCAGACCTCAACGTTGATGTGCGCATCGTACTTGGTTGATAAATAGACGTTGTGCGGTACCACCCAATGATTGTCCAATTCAATGCCATGAACCAAAAGTGTGTGCCCCATATCTCTGCACCGATAAATAGGATATCCGTGTACATCCATCACCGTCTCGGATTGGAACTTGTGTGGATATTGTTTTTTGCATTTGCCTTCTTCCATGCAGGGGGCATTTGGAAACGCAGCTCCACATGGACCATGCATCATGCATCTGGCAATTGTTTCATGGGCCAACTTGTTTGTTTTTGGATTCGGAAGTTCAGCACTGATCATGCGGTTTACATCTTCAACCATGTGTGGCTTGCAGTCTTCGGCACAGAAGATGAGAATGTGTGCATGCAGCAGCCCACGCTTTTGAAATTCAATGACATAGATTCCCACAATCGTGCGTCCCAGAATATGTTTCTTGTGAATGTCATTGATCAACTCCTTCAACTTGATTTTGAACATTTGGGTTACCAAATCCGGTCGATCTTGAGGCTGCTGTTCGAGCATTAACGCTCTCTTGATCTCAAGCCATTGGGGATTGCAAGTGAATGTAACAAACGCATTTAGGCAGCGGGCCCATCTGCATATTGCCATGGCATCTTGATAATTCTAAACCATGTGATGTGGACCTATTGTGAAAGAAGATGGCAGAATGATCCTTTGTCCGATGGCAGTAGTGTTATTGTCACCTACAACGATGGCGTCCTGAAGGCCTTGATAAAGATCCGCATGAAGTTTCTTTTATTCAGGCGCAAATACTTCAAGCGGGTTTGTTCGATAGTTGCATAAGCGTCCACAATGTATTGATGCCTCAATCGATCACCTCGAAGCAACGCAATGCCATCAGTGTTTCGATGTTGAAGTCGATAACCGTAAAATTCGGCCATTGTCACATTACAATGCTTTCTTTGAAGCTCAGCTTTTTTCGCATGGTCTTCATCCAAATCTACATCAGCAATAACACCATTGAGCGGAATATTCGGATGCCATCCATCCTCACCGTAGGGAAATAACAACGGATAATGTAAAGCCATGTATCCCACATGTAGTTCGGAAATGCGTTGACACGGGCCAGCTTGCTGAGCAATGACGACATCACGTTTGTCTATAGCCTCAGAACCATCCCCTACCATCAATGCAGCAACTTCATCGGCCGTTGGCACATTATATCGGCGGGCATCCTTTGTTCGAGAGGCGATGAGACGTAATTTCAGATCCATGGGAGCACCTTTTGTTGCTATCATATCCCTTGCCATTTTGAACACTTCAACATAAGGATTGATATTGTACATCATGGTTAACAACCGATCCAACGTCGTTGAAGAAGAAACTTGCTGCGCGTTTGGAGGGTATCCCTGATATGAACCTTGCGTATATGCAAAAGGGTAGCCCTGGTAATTTGAAGCCTGGTATAACGAATCTTGCGCATGTGGAAGAGGATAACCCTAGTAATTTGAAGCTTGGTATCCCTGATTCGAAACTTGCTAGTTGGGAGGATAGCCCTAGTAGCTGCCACTTTGATACAAAGCTTGGGAAATATAGGGAACTGTGTTAGACACATCACTAGACAGACTGACCCGTACTTAACACGCTCTATTTTCAAGACTAAGAAGATGAACAATATTGTTGTGATGATGATCTGTCTGTTGCAAGCAATACCACGAAATCTTGTTGTACTAAATCCCCCTGTACCTAATCCTTTCTCGAAGGACTCCAACTGCCACTGCTTATTCTTTCCTTTCTTCTCCCAAGGATTTAGAACTGCAGCACCCAATTCAGATCTGGATACCTTTGAGCTGCTGAATTCTTTTCTTTCTTTTTTTCTCCTAGTGATTCAGAACTACTACACCCAATTCAAATTTGCATACCACCTTTGAGCTGCTGAATTCTCTCCTTTCTTTCTTTTCACAAGGATTCAGAACTATTGCACCCAATTCTTCTACCAAAAGGCATTATTTTTGGAAAGCTCTGCTATAGCACAAATCTTTATCTTTCTTTCTCTCTCTCTCTCAGAAGAAGAATTAGGTGTTTCTTCTTCCAAGTCCAGTTCCTGATCTTCTGTTGTTGTTGTTGGAATTGGATACCTCCTCTTCCTCCTCATGGGTCGTGCTGTAAGTAGTGCTACTCTCCCCCTTTGTTTCTCGCTCGTACTGATCTACTGGCGGCGAATTGAGATCGATTTCATGATTCTCTAAATCCTTATGCACTATCCCAGCATGTGGTGTTGGTGGTGGTGATGATGATGATGAAGGCCATTTCTGGTTTATTTCCTTCCCATTCTTGGTGGGCAGAAAACTACAGTGTTAGACTCAGTAGAGGGATGGTTGTCAGGTAGAGGGATGGTGTGCAGCCGGCAACCTTGGAGCTTCCAGGGTGTCCATCCGCATGGACGACCGGATCGATGGACAAAGGGACGACAGGGACGGATGACGGGACGGGCGGGTTTAGGGGCGGCTTCATTTGTCATCCCGACGTCTTTTAATATATATAATTTGATAGCCAAGTTGTGACTGACTATCACTGAATAGCAACAACCTGGAGAGACCAGGGCTATCCATGCATTGATCCTTCATGTATGTTGGGTCACGAGCAATGCATTATTATGTAGGTAACACCCAGCTGCTTCAGCTCTACACTTCTTGTTCACTGTTGTTGAATGTGGAAATTATAATATTGCATGCTTTTCTGCCCGGTCATTGATGCCATTATGAAATCATAAAGTTGTGGACACATATCGTAACCTTGGAATTGGGCTGGGCCTTGCCCATTCCAGAATGTAACCAAATTTGGAAAGTCTCATTTTAGAATTGTTGAATTTGTAAATTGCTGATATTTGAGGTGTTGTTGCTAAAACCATGGAATTTGTTGGAATGTTCCAATGCAAACTCAAACCATTGAAAAAGAAATAGAAACAAAACCCTATATGTATATATAAACAAGGATGGAAATCCATCCACAATAAGTATAAGGCATGTCGAAGCAAATGTAATCGCACGAGAGTGGAAAACCAAAACAATCAAAACAATAATAATGAAGTAGAAGACCTAACGCTAAAAGGGCATCCCTAATGCTAAAAGGGCATCCTATGCCACAAATCAACTAATGATGGAGGTGCACTAGCTAATATGTGTGGAAAAGATGAAGAATTGTGATTAAGTGCGACAACTCACTAAAGAATCATAATGGCTTGCGCACACTGGAATGCTATCGACATTCATTGCTTATAATAAGATATAAGCATCAAAGGCATCAAGGAGGTTTGTTGATGGTGCGTTATATTAGCATGTACACAAGAAGTAAAAAAGGAATCAAAATAGGGATGGAGACAACCATAGGTCTCTGTGGCAAGGGGAATGAAATCATCTCCTAGTGCTCATTATGTGTAGGATCGTCTATTGTTTTGGGTGGCAATTGTTACTACATGCACTATCATCGTCAAAGCACGTTGCACCAAATCTATACGATTTGGTTGACAATAACAATGTCCACCAAATCGTCTTTGGTGATAACAATATCAACTCGTTTTTGTGTATGATGGGGGAAAAGGTGGGAAACCTTTTTCTGTATGTGAATTCCACTTTCAACACGATAGCTACAACGATATCTCAAAGCATATCATGGGCTACAATGTGCTCACTCTTGCATGGGCAATGTAATAAATGGATACCAAAATCATTGATGGTATGACCACATTAACATTGTGAAAGATGTGCTA
>Ga0209611_10014449_pt1 | contig 10541 bp, 7 predicted proteins | sample S1TSphgellanicum_3_FD_187693 | JGI IMG/M metagenome (GOLD analysis project Ga0209611, IMG submission 187693) | Host-associated microbial communities from peat moss isolated from Minnesota, USA - S1T2_Fc - Sphagnum magellanicum MG (SPAdes) (version 2) | ecosystem: Host-associated > Plants > Peat... | reverse complement strand
GATCGGGAACCACTTGCCCGCGGGCACCGAGCCTGCGCGCATCGGAGTGCGCAGCAGCGACTGCAGAGCGGGAAACAGAGTGAAGCAGCTCACCCAGGCGACGAGGAGTCCGCACGCCGTCCACAGCCCCATGGCTCTGACCGGCCGGATTTCCGACACCGCGAGCGCGGCGAAGCCGACGGTCGTGGCGAACATCGAGGCGGTGCACGGCAGGAACTTGTTCGCCAGCGCCCGCGCATGATGTTCGAGCAGGGTCGGCGCGTCATCGGGCTCCATGTAGCGCGAGTGCAAGTAGACCAGCGTCGCCGTGGTCGTCACCATCACGGTGAGCGGCACGATGGTGGACACGACGGTGTTGGTCCAGCCGAAGATCGCCGCCGAGCCCACGGCCATGGCGACGACCGCGCCGAGCGTGATGACGATTGCGGCCAGAGTGCGCCACGAGCGGTACACGAGCAGCACCAGCGCCATCAAGAAAACTCCGAACAGCGGCATGAATTTCTGGGTCGCGGCGCCGGTCTGCCGCTCGAGCCAGGCATCGAGCCACGGTGTACCGACGCGCCGGATGGCGCTCCACGGCCCAGCGGATTTCTCGAGCGGCAGGACCAGCGCATCGATCGCGGCCAGGGCGCGGTCACGCTCCGCGGGGGAGTTCACCCGCAGTTCGAGTGCGATGCCGAGGTAATGCTCGCCGATCAGGCCGGCGCGGCGAAACAGCGTCGTGCCTGTCGCGAACGCGCGCACGCGGGCGGCCTGCTCCGCATCGATGCCGCCGGACGGCCCGGCACGCCGATAGAGCGTGAGCACGCTGTGCGCGGCGACCTCGGGTATCTTGTCGAGTTCGAGCTCGAGTTGCGCGGCCCCTTGCAGCGCGGGCACGCTGAACGGATCGGGCGCCTCGAGCATGAGCAGCGCCTGCTCGCCCTCCGGAAAGACGCGTTCGAACTCGCGCGTCGCTTGCGCCACCGGGTCGCCCGGTACGACCAACCCCTCGATCGCCGAATCGGTGGGAATCGTCGTAGCACCGTAGATGCCGGCCGCCACCAGGCCCGCAAAGCCGATCACGATCCAGTGCCGCGCATTCAGCACGCGCAGAAATATCCGGACGAGTTTGGTGGGAATCGCGGTGTCCATAAAAGGCGCTATGCGCCGCAGGCGACTGTCTGACAACCATTGAGTCGGTCAGGCCGCTGGGCTCTCTGCGCGCCGGAATGATAACCTAGTCAGGTTACTCAGACAGGCTCCTACGCATGAGCACTTCCCTGCTGGCTGCGGTCGCCACGCTCGTATTCTGCGCCCCGGGATATCCCGGCGGCGCCGGCGACGCGCAGCCGTTCGTTGAAAAATTTGCAACCACGGCGGCTGCGGCCGCGGGCTGGCCCGCGGGCAGTCTCACTGCGGTCTACGATCCGACTGAGCAGGGAGGCATCGCAAAACTCAAACTTCCCGACGCGGCACTCGCCTTCGTGCCGTATGCATTCTTCATCGAACACGGCAAGGAACTGCACCTGACGCCGCTGGTGCAGGCGGACCTCGTGGACTTGGGTCCGCAGGAGCGCTGGACGCTGGTGGCGAAGGTCGGCACGGTGAGCGGCCCGGCATCGCTCGCGGGTTACACCCTACTCAGCGTCGCGGGCTATGCCCCGGAATTCGTGCGCCACTCCGCTCTCGCGACCTGGCCGCTGCCCGCGGACGTCAAGATCGAGTCGACGGGACAGGTGCTGAGTGCCTTGCGACGCGTTGCCGCCGGTGAGCATGTGGTCGCGCTGCTCGATCAAACCCAGGCGGCGGCGCTGCCGACCTTACCGTTCGCCGGCGAACTCAAGGCGGTGATGCAGTCGCAGCCGCTGCCGGTCGCCTTGGTGGCCGTCGTCGAAGCGCGGGTCCCCGCGGCGCGCGCGCGAGCATTACGAGAGGCTCTGCTCAAGATGGGCAATGCCGGTGGGCCGGCCGATACCCTGGCTCAGTTGCGATTGCGGGGCTTCGTGACCCTCGAGCTTCCGAAGGCAGCCGGCCCGCCATGACGCGGTGGCTGGGGTGCGCATCGTCGGCGCTCCTGCTCTTCGGTTGCGCGACGCCGCCGCGGCCGCGGCCACCACCGGCGACGGCACCTGGGCCGACAGCACCAGAGCCGACGGCGACGCCGCCCGCGACCGCACCGCTTTCGACGGCACCGCCACCCGCGCAATCGATGTCGGTCGCGCAGCTGGCGGCCGCCATCGCGCTCGATGCGAAGCACATGGACCACGAATCCGATTCAGCCGTCCGCGGCGAACTCGCAGCCGCGGCGGACCGAGATGCGCAGTCCTGTATCGCGCTCGACGCCTCAGCCGCCGCCTGCCTCTACGGAAGTGCAGTCGCTCTCGGACTGGAGGCTCGTATACATCCAACGCGCGCCGCCGAGCTGCTCAAGACCATGCTCGATGACTTGGAGAAGGCCGAAGCGGCGGACCCTGGCTACGATGCGGCGGGACCCGCACGGGTCCGCGCGCTGGTGTTGATTCGCGCACCGGGATGGCCCCTCGGTCCCGGCGATGTGGAGGCCGGCTTGGCCGCGGCACGTCGCGCCGTATCTCTTCGGCCGGAGTACCCGCCGAACCTCCTGGCCCTCGCCGAGGCGCTGTCCAAGAACGGCGATTCGACCGGTGCCCGCGAGAGCTACCTGCGCGCGCGCGCCGCGGCGCAGGCGCTGCCCGCCACGGGCGAACGGGAGGCCGCCGCGGCCCGAGACGACGACGCCGACCTAGACGCCGTCTCCGATCGGGACGCCGGCTCGGATCGTGACGAATGGGTGCGCGAAGCCGACGAGGCGCTGCAGCGCCGGTAGTGCAGTGGCAGTGGCCCCGGCCGTGCTGGTAGCGCCAGTAGCGCTTGCAGCACCAGTAGCTGCAGCGGCGGAGCGCATTTTTTGCGTCGCCGAAACCCGTTTGAATACCGCCGTGGCGCGCTCGTCGCGGGCGATGAGTCGAAAGAGCTCCTGCAGTTCATCCGTTCGCGCCGCCGGTACATCGAGATCGCGGATTTCGAAGGTGCGCGAGTAACGCAGCACCCGGCCGACCATTTCGGTCTTGCTGTCGTAGGCGGCAAACCCGGTATCGGCGTGGATCGGAGGCGGTAGCTCGTCGATCTCGTAGCCGATCGGCACCGTGATCTCGAACACATCCGTGTCGCGCTCCGGCTCGTCGAATTCGATCGCGGCGTGGCGCGGCTCGGTCGTTTCCGGCAGCGGATTCGACTTGAATCCCAACAGCCGCGGCCGTATCAGCAAGAGATCGCCGCCAACCTTCGCGTAGGCCTCGGCCTCGATCGAGTAATTCCACTGAAATGGCTTGCTCACCTCATACAGATTTCCGACGCTCGCCTTGAGCACCTGAAAATTCGCGAACGATGCGCCGACCCGCGCCTCCACCGGTTTGATTTGATCGGTATCGAGTCGAGCCGAACGCAGTGCATGGCGTTGCGCATTCGCACGGTCGCCGAGCCATGATTCATGCACGTCGCCACGCAGTGTGCCGTTTTCATCCAGGGTCATCTGCGCGGTGCGCGCGAGTGAATTTTCGGCCGGCGGCGATTGGGGCAGCTCCACGAGTTCGCCGCCGCCGGGGGCCACCAGCACGCCGTAGTTCGCCTGCAGCGCGCCTCTGATGCGACCGAAGGGGGTGAGATAATCGGTGGGATCGAAGAACAGCAGGTCGCCGAGAGCGCGGTGCCTCAGGCGCGCGGGAAAATCCAAATCCGCCGCGTCCGGTGGCAGGGCGATCGCAAGAATGGCGTGGTTGAATCGCATATTGGGCGGAGTCGCCGCCGTGACCGCTCCGCGCGCCGTGTTGATGATGACGTAGTAAGAATCGACGCCGATCTCCTGCAGCATGGCGCTGAGCAGCGTCGCCTTGTCCTTGCAGTCACCGTAACCGTGGGAAAGAATCTCGGCGGCGGCATGGGGCTGAAAGCCGCCGATGCCGAGCTCGATGGCGACATAGCGAATATCGTTCTGTACGAAGGACGCCAGGGCTTGAATTTTTGCGGTTTGCGTCGCCGCCGCGGCGGTCAACTCCACGACTTTCTGTTTGAGCTGCGGCGACGCCGTGCGCCTTCCGGCGGCGAGGGTCAGATACCAATGGCCGAATTCGCTCCAGGTTTGAAATCCGGCATTCTTGCCGCCCGGCGGCAGCAACGCCACGATCAAACCGCCGGCGATCCCGCGCCACGGCGGCATATACCGCTCCAGCCTGATCGGCTCGACATCGCGAACCGTCCACTCCACTTGGCCGGGTCCGACGCTGCTCGGGGCTTCCTCCGCGTGATTCAGCCACGTCGCCTTGTAGGACCAACCGGTGGGCAGCTGCAGCCGGTAGCGCGCTTCGCGTACCGGTATCGTGTCCTGAAACTGCCACTCGTCCTCGAGTACGAAGGGACGCTGTTCCTTTTGTGATTCGTAACCGATGACGCTCCCGGGAACGGCCGCGGGAATGCGCAACTGCTTGATGCGGACATCGCCCACCAGCGCCCCGAAAGCGGTATCCACGCTGATATCCACCGCGTCTCGTTCCTTGACTTCGAAATCCTTGCCCGCCGTCGGAATCGACCAAGCTCGCAGATTCACGACACGGGATTGCGCGTTGTAGTCGACGCCGACCGTGGCCCGCGCCGCGCCGTCGGGACGCAACACCTTGAAGACCTTGCGCTCGAGTCGAGTGATCGTCCCGTCGGGCGCGACCGTCACCACCGTTTCGGCGTACAACTCGACCGCAGCGGTTTTTTCGTCGTGCGCCGGCAGCGGCGCGGCCACCTGCGCCCGCATCCAATCCGGCGCATCGCCGGCTTGCCCGAGACCCGCCCACAGCAGAGCGCAACACGCAATGACAGGCCGTAAACAGGCGGCGAACGGCGGCATCAGAAGTACCCCGCGTCTTCGGCGTCCGGCGCTGTGCCTTTGGCTACGGTCGCTTTGGCGGCTGTGCCGGCTGCGGTGGCTGGGGTGGCTGGGGTGGCTGCGGCTGGGGTGGCTGCGGCTGAGGTTGCTGCCGCGGGGGCATCCGCACGCGCCGCCGTTGCGGACAGAATCACCTGCTCGGCGTCGGCGCTTCGCACGCTCTGGAAGAAATCGCGCACCGAGTCATAGTACTTCACGTCCAACAACGTGACCTTGGATGTCAGTACGCGCGTCAGTTGCAACGCACCGTCGCCGTAACTCGCCGCCGCGTGATACGCAAGCGCATCGCGGTTCGTGTCATGCGCGGGCGGCAGGCTCGCCGCCGCCCAACCGGCGGGCAGTTCGATTCGTACGTTGTCCGAGTACTCGAAGGGAAAGGGAAAGTAGATCGGGTGAATGCGCGCGGCGTGTTCGAAAACATGGCGCCAGCGCCCCGAGAATACTCCGACTGGCATGAGCACCCGCTGGCCCGTCAGCGTTGCCCAATCTGGAATCTTTACTTCGTACTCGGCGACCACCGGAGCCTCGGAATTGATCCAATCCGGAGACTTGACCAGAGCCACTTCGATTGAACTGGGAACATCGGCTTTGAGAAGGTTCTCGAGATACCGGCGGCGGTGCGCGTCGTCTTCGTTGCGCTCATGCAGGCGGCACGTACGCGCTTCGAGCCCCGTAAAGGCGAGCGTCACGCGGCCCGTGAGGTCGCCCGCAGGCGTCAATCGGAGATTCGCCGTGCGCTCGATACGCGAGTCGGAAGGCGCGGGCATGGGCGTGTCGACCCAGCGGCCGCCGGCCTTGTCGAGCAGCAATCCACGGACGCCGGTTTTGCCCCAGGGCAGCATGCCGAAGGGCGTAAATGCCGCTCCCGGGTCCAGGTAGATGTCCTTCGCGCCGTCGGCCACCAGAACCAAGCTGTTGTTCAGTTGGCCAGGATTCATATTCGTCACCTTGAAGAAAACCGCGTCGCGATTCGCCACCAAAACTGGGTCCGCATGCAGTCCGGCCGCACGCGCCAAACCGAGGAACAACCAAGTGAGCTCCTTGCTCGTACCGTAACCCCGCTCCCAGACCTCGGCGGCATTCTTGGGGTCTTGCTGATGTTCGCGATCCTTTTCCTGGTCGGACTTGCGCGGTTCGAAGGAGAGATTGCGCAATTCCTGCACGCGCGCGTAGAGCTTGCGCAGCTTGGCATCCGGGGAATCGTCCGCAGCCACGACTTGCGCCGCGGCTTGTTGCAGTACGCGGCGGTCATCCACGAAGTCCTCGACTGACGCGAAGCGCGACTTGCCGAACTTCTGCCAGAACAATTTGGGATCCTTCTCCAGGTTGTCACTCGCCACATAGATGAAATCTACGCGGTAGCGCAGCTCGTTCTCCGGCGGCATGTGGTCCTCCTTGACGAACGCCGGGACATTGTGGGCTTCGAGACGGATCGCGCCGGCGGAAAAAGCGGGCGCGAGCGTGCCCTCAGGCAAGCCCTGCGGCCAGCTGAATCGCAGCGAGAAGCGGCGATTGGGCTGCAGCGAGAATTTCGCATCCCGCGTGAACAGCGGCTCGCTCAGAATCCACTGCGAATTGAACACGTTCCCGAACGTCAGTTGCCGAGTGAAACGGTACTCGATGATGCTGCCGGCCTGCACATCCGGAAGTGCAAACGACTTGGCGCGGAGATTGATTTCCGTCGACTCGGCGACCCGTATTTCGTAAGTGGTGCCGGTGAACGGCGAGATGCTGCCGTCGGGCTGAATCGTCCGCGCCTCGATATCGCGGATGGTCTCCCACCGGCTGTCGTATCTCAGCTCGACGTTGGCGAAGGCGCGACCCTCATCGGTGAGAATCTTGATGCGCAGGTAATTGCGCTCTTGCGAGATGGTGTCGTCGCGATCCACCTGGCGGTACAGAAGTATCGCGGATGCCTTGGGCGCCAGGGGCTCCTCGGTCATCTGCAACTCCTGGGCCGTCGGCGGCAACCATTCGGCCGCCTGCGACACCCTCGCTGCACATTGGATCAGGAACACCACGGCCAGACTTCGAAGATTCCGTATCATCGGCATCCCTGCGCATTATCGCACTGTCCCGATTCTACGGCATTTGCCAAGTCAAATCGGCGCCCGAGCGGGATCCAATTGGGATTGACGGCCACCCCTCGAGGAAGGATGTCAGCAGGGCCGTGGGTAACCCTGAGAGCAGCGCGCGCGCGAGGCTTGCGAGTTCGGCGCCCTGTTGCGGCATGATTCAAGCGTCCCAGTCGATTCGCTGCGGAGGCGCGCCCTTGGGGTCGTACTCCAGTATCTCGCCGTTCGCCACCGGGATGCCGGTCAATGCGAGTATGAAGGCCCAATGTCCGACCATCAATGTGGTCGCGTGGTCGGCACGGGCCGCCATGTGGGCTCGAAATGCGGCGGCACGGGCGATGGTCTCGTCCGATGACTCGACGCCGTCGTACCACCAGCGCGCCGGCAGGTGAGCGAAGTCGTGGTGCGGAAACCGTTTGGCCAACACATCGGGATGGCTGCCGACATCGCAAGCGAAGGCCGCCCTTTCGCGGATTTCATGCATGATGAGTACCGGTACCTTGTGGATGGCGAGTATCGGCTCGGCGGTCTGCAGCGCCCGAGTGTAGGGCGAGATGAGAATGCGCGACAGCGGTGCATCGGCCAAATGCTTCGCCGCCGCGGCGGCCTGCTCCTTGCCGAGCGGCGTCAGTTCCGGATCTTCGATTCCCGGATCGACGCGGGTTGCGCCGAAATGCAGATTGAAGAAACTTTGTCCATGGCGCAGCAGATACATGGCCGATCCTTTAAAGGCTACGCGCTCGCCGCACGGTCAGTCGCGGGGACGGTCAGTCGCCGGCCTCGACTTCGACACCGACCAGACGATGAGTCCGCCGATCGCCAACGCGCATCCCACGTAGCCGGTCGATGTCAGGCCGAAGCCGGCAGCGATCGCCATGCCGCCGAGCCACGGACCCAAGGCGTTCGCCACGTTGAAAGCGGAGTGGTTCAAGGCGGCCGCAAGGCTTTGCGCATCGCCGGCGACGTCCATCAAGCGCGTTTGCAGCACCGTGGCGAGTGCGCCGCCGACGCCGATCGCGAACACATCGAGGCTCACGCTCCAGACATTCGCCGCGGCCCAGGGGTACGCCGCCAGCACCACGGCGCTACCGATCAGCAACCTGCCCGCGGTCGGCATGAGCGCACGATCGGCGAATTTGGGAATCACCAGATTGCCCACCGTCATGCCCACTCCGAACGCCGAAAAAACCAGCGGCACCATCGCCGCCGACGCGTGGGTGACGTCGATCAGCGTCGAACCCAAGTAGGTATATACCGCGAATATTCCGCCGAATCCGATGGCGCCGATGGCCAGCGTCAACCAGACCTGCGAGCGTCCGAGTGCGCCGAGTTCACGCAGCGGACTTGCGCCCGCGATGATTCGATCGCGAGGCGCGAACCAAACGATCAGCACGGCGCAACCGAGCGCGAGTGCGGCGGCCACGACGAAGGCCCATCGCCAGCCATAGACGCGGCCCAGCCAACTGGCGAGCGGCACGCCGACGATGGTCGCGACGGTCAACCCCAGAAGCACGCGGCCGACCGCTCGAGTGCGCCGCTCCGTCGGGACGAGCGAGGCCGCGACCAATGTGGCGATGCCGAAGTACGCGCCGTGAGGCAGGCCGCAGAGGAAACGGAACAGCAGCATCCACTCATACGAGGGCGCGAGGGCCGAGGCCAGATTGGCGGCGGCGAACACGCCCATCAGGGCGATCAGCAACGTGCGACGCGTCACCCGGGCGGACAGCACCGCGATGATCGGCGCGCCCACCACCACGCCGAGCGCATAGCTGCTGATGACATGGCCGGCGGTGGGCTCATCGACCCCCAAATCTCGCGCCAGATAGCGCAGCAGACTCATGGTGGCGAACTCGGTGGTGCCGATGGCGAAACCGCCGACCGCCAGCGCAAAATGCACCAAACCGGGGCGCAAACGTGAACGCTCGATCTCGTGCTGCATCTCGAATCATTAAAGCATAGATACACTCTTTGACATATCGGAGTGCGACGAATGTCAACGCTGCGGTCGTTGCAACCACCGGAGTTCTCCGCTAATATTTTACGCTATTACGAAATAAGATTCGCCACAGCGAAGTAAACGTGAAACAGCGGCCATTCGGGGAATGCTCGCGTTTCACGGCAAATCCAAGTTGCACGGCAAATCCAAATTGTCGAATCGATAATCAATAACGTCGCTTGCGTCCATTGCCAGCTGGGTAAAGTCAGGAGTTGAACAATGAATGATCGAAGATTCTCGCGCACCACGCGCCCCCTCGGAACGCTCGCGTGGAGTGTCGCCGCCATAGTCGCGCTGAATCCGGCCTCGGCCCAGCAGGCTTCGGTCTCCGCATCCGACTCCAGCGCCGAGCAAATTCCCGAGATCGTGGTCACCGCCCAGAAGCGGGCGCAAAACCAACAAGACGTTCCCATCGCGATCACCACCTTCACGGCCGAGGCTCTCGAACAAAAGAACATCGTCGACGTCCAGGGATTGGCCCGGCTCTCACCGAGCGTGAACCTCGACACGGCCTCGCCGTTCGGCGGCTCGAACCAAGTTCTCTCGGCGTCCATCCGCGGCATCGGCCAGGATGACTTCGGCATCAACCTCGATCCCGGTGTCGGCGTTTACGTCGACGGTGTGTACTTCGCACGCACCACCGGCGCCAACGTCAATCTGCTCGACGTGAGCCAGGTCGAAATCCTCAAGGGCCCGCAAGGAACCTTGTTCGGGCGCAACACCATCGGCGGCGCGATCAACATCTTGACCCGTGAACCCGGCGACCAATACAAGATCGACGCCCAGGTCAGCACCGGCAGCTACAACCGGCGCGATTTCCAGGCGACGATGGACATTCCGTTCAGCGAACAGCTGCTCTCGACCTTCACGTTTTCCTCGCTGAATCGTGACGGCTACCAGCAACGCATTCCGTATCCGTCCACGACACCGTATGTGACGGACCCCGCCAACACCTTCGGCAACAATGGCACCGACACCTTCAGCACCGAGGGTGGGCAGGGCGAAGACGTCATGCGCAGCAAGTTCCTGTGGCGAGTGGCCGACAACGTCAAGGTGACGGTTGCCGGCGATTGGACGCACGTCGATGAGTCCTCCGTGCCTGAATCCTTGCTGGCGACGATCACCGGGCCGCAAACGGGCGTCGCGCCCACGACGGCGCTGTTCGGCGAGTTCTACAATCTTTGCCTCATCGGTGTGTTCCCGGCGCCCCAGGCGCCGAGCTGCGGCAACCCGAACATCAAGGGTGCGAATCTCAATGCGCAATCCTACCGGCTGCCCTTCGGCAATCAGTACATCACCGGCAATCCCGACTTGAGTTACGGAACGGGCCCGGACTACGACAAGATGGATCAGTTCGGCACGTCCACCACCATCGATTGGGATCTGCAGAACGACAACCATCTGAAGTCGATCACGGCCTATCGCAAGCTGCAATGGAACGTCGCGCTCGACACCGATGCGTCGCCGGTCGAGATGAACCAAGGTTCCTTCGCCCAGACTCAGCATCAGGTGTCCGAGGAAGTGCAATGGACCGGAG
>Ga0209611_10014448_pt1 | contig 10541 bp, 5 predicted proteins | sample S1TSphgellanicum_3_FD_187693 | JGI IMG/M metagenome (GOLD analysis project Ga0209611, IMG submission 187693) | Host-associated microbial communities from peat moss isolated from Minnesota, USA - S1T2_Fc - Sphagnum magellanicum MG (SPAdes) (version 2) | ecosystem: Host-associated > Plants > Peat... | reverse complement strand
ATTTATTTATGAACTATATGAAATATCCAACGTGTTTTTAGTGTGTACTTATGATGCTTTGGCATCGAAATTTGAAACCATAAACATTATCCTTGTTTTTTTCTCATTGTTTTGTTCCTGGTAGTGACTAATTATTCTTCTAATTGATTTTTTGGTTTGTAACAATTATGTTGTTTGTATTTGAATTGTATTTTTGTAACAACCAATCTACAATACAAAGTATTGCAAGGATTATAAGGCAAAGGTTACAACAATGTATTGTGGAATCAAATAAAGTGCATGCAATTCCTTTTAATATTTTCAAAGATGCAAATTATCATTGTGTGAAAACTATTGGTGATCAAACAACTTTCCGATCTTTAACAGCTAGTCTTGGCAAGTCCATCAAAAAATCCAATGTGTTATCCATTGGAAAAAAATGCAAAAAGCTGGCACAAGTAATGTGTTAGCCCACATCTCCATCTAGCCTGAATTTGAAGTATGGATATTTTTGTATGCAAAACTTTTTTGTAAGGGAGTGTTCTAACCTATATGCTATGAATTTTGATGAACTCAACTTGTTATCATTACCTATTGGTGTCATTTAAAAATTTTGTTACAAGATTTCCAAGAATTGAAGGATATACATTATGCATTGTTCTACATGTTGACATTGGCATGTTATTAATTACCTTTTTTTATGTAATTTAAACATAAGAAGAACTTGCTTGTTGTTGCCCCACTACTTTGCTTATTGAAAAACTTGGGGCACATCCATTCAAGTATTTACAACAAATGCTTAAAGGTGAAAGCACATTAAGGTGGAGTACATAGTCCTATTATAGCTTGTTGGATTATCAATCATGGGCCTTGCAACAAAATATAAATGAATAATATGTGAAAAGGGCTCAAGAAAATATTGCATGTGATATGATCACATTGTATGAATTTGTGAATAGATTTTGAATTATCATAACATTTTGAACTTTTGAAGTGCCAAAAACTCAGGGTCACAACTTTCCATATCATATGATTATGGATTCATTATATTTACTAAAATGCTTAGTTGAGTGATTTTTTTATATAGAAAGTAGCGTGATACCATTAATACAAAGGAAGACAATTTCGAAAGATTTTGAAAACCAGAAATTGATATATACAATGAAATATGATTTTTTTTATAAAGTCCTTTGTTCTTTTGAATTAATAATTCAACTTCTCATTTTTTAAATGTAAATTTTTGATAAAATTATCTACAATTGATAAAGTCTAGAAGTATAAAAAATTATTTAACTTTGCCATATGACTTGTGCAATATAATTTATTCTGCTACAATGTAAAATGGACTTTTATTTTAACATTATTATGGACTTCACATATGCCAAAAAATACTCCACCTTAATGTGTTTTCACCTTTAAATGGAAAGCTTTTGATGAAATATGGTTTACTAATATTGTTGTTGGTTGGAATTAGCTTTGTCTTATTGTCGATAATTTAAATATTGATTTCCCAAATTTAAGAGAAAAAAACTTCTCTAATAAGACAAACCAAAGTGTTGGAATTATTCGAATGGAAAAGGTATTTTTTCCCTAAGAATATGTATGGAGGTAATAGGCCACATGGATCTTATTTTTTATGTCAAGTAAGTTTTTAAGCTTTTCATTTTTCACTTTTGATCATTCTTGAATTTGTTTTGATTTTTGTTTGAATGTTTTATAAGTTTTTTTTGACAATGTGTTTTTCTTGTTATTTGTATAATTAAGTTGATAAACACTTGCATGCTAAAGTAATGTAGCAAATTATTTCTAATGAATTCAAATATGGTGCTTGATGCATTATTTGGAAGCTTTTAGTGAGGAAAAAATTATTTATGAAAAGATGAAGGCAATAGTTTTTATTTCATTTTTCTTCAATGCTATGTTTTTTCTTTATAACTTTTTCATTCATTTTCACATTTTGAATTTTTTGTAGGATGATTTCCATTTGGTGGAGATGATGGAGCTATATGTGGAACTGTTGATGTTGTTATTTTTGTTGTTATGTTTAATGGCGTAAAAGTTGCAATTACCCATGGCTTGCATGATGATTTTATTGATGTTACTTTGGAGTTATTTTAATGTGGTTACTTGTGTTCCTTCTCCTAGATGTAGTGTGTTCATTATTCTTTTTTTTATAAATAAAAAAAAGATAATCAACAAATTTGATGTTGGTGTTATTTCCATGTATCAAGAAACCAACATTGTGCAAGTGCCAAATTTGAGCATTGGTGCACTAATACAAAAGTGAGGTGCAATTCATTTACATAAATCACTATGGGACTTTAAAAGTGAAATAGGTTCATTTCACCTTAGTGATTTCGTGCTAATTGAGGTTATTTCACTATGGGATGATTATGTAAACATCATGTTTCATTACTAGTTAACATTATTCATTGTTATAATTTATTATGGGAAATAAGTTTATTTTATGTTGTTGTTTTAAATACCTTAGGCTACTTTAAGGTATATTTTATATTGTTTTAGGCTACCCTAGGTTATTATAAGTTATTATTATTTTTTATAAGTTATTGTGGACTATACCTTAAGTTATTTTATTTTAAATTATTATATGTTATTTCAAGGTCATTATGTTCATTAGTAGAAAAGCTCCCCTTTTGCAATTATATTTTCAACTAAAAAACATAGTTGGAAAAACCAACTATAGTTGCAAATTATTTTTTACAAATAGAAAAAATGTTTTTTTCAACTATAAACCAAAAGAGTCGAAATGATATTCTAATTGAAAAGGTCAGCCACGTGTCAACACCACATCAATAGCTATTATTTACCATTTTAATTATAAAATACACACCATTATAGTCAAGAATTGTTTTCAATTGCTTTCAAATAATGGATGAACTTCATTAGCTAATTGGGCATGACACCAACCAAAAATTTAATTACAATTTCAACCAGGTTGCAATAATGTAAGTTGAACATTTAACCAATGGTTTGGTGACATGTGGCACATTCACAATGTTGACACATGGCACATTCACAAAGTTCGAAGTCAATAAATAGTTAAATGACACGTGGCATGTTCACAAAATTTGCGGTCAACAAATAATTAAATGACATGTGGCACATCCACATCCATAGGTTAGGCCATGTGATGCTTGAACATTGGCCACTTAACTTAAACATAAGTTAGGTCTAAACCTATAAATCTAAGTTAAGTTCAAATACAAGCCACATAATTTAGGCTTAAACTAGGGATAGACCTAAACACCTTTTTTAGGCTTAAACCTAGGCCACATGGCATTTAACAAATGAAATCCTCTTTGATTTAGTTTAGCCTTTAAAATTCAACCTTTTGATTGGCCCATCCCAAATGGTTATTACATTTTCAGATTATTATTATTTTTCAATAATCCTTTTACAATCCTTTATATAGTTTGGATTTTTAAAGTGGAACCTAAACAACATGGGATAAACATTTTAGTTGTAATTTACATGCAACCAAATTACAAACTAATGTAAGTTTAATTAAGCCTAGACCTAAAATAATAATCTACCTAGCCTATGTCAAAATAGTTACATTAATCATTTTTAGTAATGATTCATCAACCATTTTTAATTATATGGTTATCTAATGTTTAAAATTAAATAAAATATTATCATTTAAAAAATAATATGATAATTACTTTAAAATTTTAATTTTGAACGATTAACTATAATTTTATATTAAAGAATTAATTACTAATAATTAATCTATATTTAAATTTTACTAATTCATTATAACTTTTTATTAAAATTTCATAAAAACAAATAATTAAATAAAATATACCATTTTAATAATATTTTCAATGATATTTTAATTAAAATAATTATTATAATGTAGTGATAATTGATAATTGGCTATAATTACGACAACAACAATAGTAATAATGTTGTAACTAATATTTAGGCTAAATGAAGTATATAACTATTATTATTCATATTGTTACCTAAGTTGTTATAATTATCATGAACTAATATAATAAATGAAAAAAATCATTAAATTATTTTTTGTAAATATAGTAGTGTTAAAATAATCATATTTTAAAAATAAAAAATAAAATTTTTAATTATATATCCTTACAAAATATTTTGATCATTATTGTAATTAATTAATTAATTAATTAAATCTGGCTAATAAATTAAAATTTGAAAATTTATTGGAACTAAAATCCAACATTACAATAAACATTAAAATTCCAATATAATATTAATTATGTATTAATACTTGATCTGTTGGAAACAAAAAAATGAATCTACATAAAATAATAAATTACATGTGCATTGAACATACACATTATTAAATTGATTTACATTTTAGAATAAATTTTATTATAAAATTAAAGTGTAACTTTATGTGCATAAAAAAATTCATCATACATAACCATTCATTTATACCAAAAACATTTACAATGAATTCTTATCATAATTTTACATATGTTTTAAGACATCATATGTTTTAAAATGAATAAACATCAAAGTTCCACAAAAATATTAAATGTGTAGCATTATTTGATTTATTGTAAATTAACATTTGATTTAAATAGAAATAATAAATTAAATATATTGAACACAAATTATTATAAACATATATTTCAGAATTTCCTTAATTTTTATTTCGAAATTAAATTTTATAAATATTTATATGCACAAAAACATATTTGCATCATACATAATTATACATTTACACAAATAGAATTTACATGTAGTTTAATGTTGAATGAAGTTTTATTAAAAGTTTAAAAGTATTTAAATATCATGTGTGTTAAAATGAATAAACATTAAAGTTCCACAAAATCATTAATTATGTATCATTATTTGATATGTTGTAAATTAAATTTTGATCTACATAAAAATAATAAATTATATGAATTGAACATACACATTATTACAAGTCTATATTTCATAATTTCTTTAAATTCAATTTTGGAATTAAATTTTACTATTTATATGCAGAGAAAGAACCATTCATTTAAAATAAAATTACATTTAATTTAATGTTATCAGAATTTAAAATAAATATTGAAATATTATATGTATAAAATTGAAGTCACCTATTAATTTTTTAGCTTAGTTGGGAAAGATACAAAGTCACAAGAAAATTGTAAATAAGATTGCATTTTTCCATCCTCGAAAACATTTTATCAACCATATATGTGTGTTGATAGTGAAATACTAATCCATGTTTTGATTGTATGTCAACTAAAAAAGCCTAAATACCAAGAATAATGCAAAAATGGTCAATTAGTTGAAACATGTTTCACATTGTTTATTGACATAGTTAGGCATTCAATTTCAATATTGTTGATGTCAAGATTATTTAACAAATGACCACTAAGTTGAAAAATGTTTTCAATAATATACCAATATGATAAATGAACCAACTTAATTAGTAATTGCCATAATTTTATTTAAAATTTTAATAAATTCTAGTTGTAACATATATAGTTACAAATGACATGCAATTGAAAATGTTTCGATTTTAAAAAATGATTATTATTAATGTGCTCTATGTTATTGTAGGTTATTTTATCATAAGGTATAATAATTTAAAATACCTGAAATATAATAAAATAACCTAATGTAAAATTACATATAAAATTTTACGTGTAATAATTGAAAATGGAATAATTTGGGATATAATCATATAAAATAACCAATAATATAACCTTGGCAAACATAACCTAAAATAACAAAAAAATAACATATGGTAGAATAATCAATAATAACCTAAAATAATTTATGATAAATTAGCTTAAAATAACTAGTAATATATTATAATAAACACTATGACAAAGGTGGGGTGTAATTCATTAGTCTAAATCATTATAAGACCTTAAAAATGAAATAAGTTCTTTACATTTTAATGATTTCACTTTAGTTAAAATTATTTCATCATAATATTTTTATGTAAACATTGTGTTTCATTACTAGTTGACATAATTCAATATTATAATTTACTGTGGTAATTTTTTAAAAATGTTGTTGTTTTATATATCCTATGTTACTTTATGATATATTCTATATTATTTTAAGCTATTTTAATTATTTTAATTTATACCCTAAATTATTATAAGTTATTATAGGTTGCTATAAATTATTATACCTTAAAATATTATACGTTATTTTACTTGAAGGATTCTTAGTTAGTTTATTATAAGTTTTTTACTTTAAGTTATTTTAAATTAAATTATTCAACTAACCTTAAGCTATATTTTAGGTTATTTGATTTTAAGTTAATATATGTTATTTCAAATTATATTTTAGGTTATTCAAGGTCATTGTGATTTATGTTATTATAAATTATTATATCATATTTATAACAATTTAAAATAATCTTCAAAAAATGACCTAAGGTAAAATAGGCTGAAATTAACCTATGAAAAATAACTTAAAATATCCTACAAAAAAATAATTATTAATAGCCTATGATAATATAACCCATAATATTCAACAATAACTTATAATAAAATAACCATCAATAGTCATCGATAAAATAACCACCAATGGCCTACAATAGAATAGTAATAATAGGCACTAATAAAATAACCACCAATAACATATGATTATTTTAATCACCAATAGCCACTAATATAATAATCACTAATAACCTATGATAATTTAACCTAAAATAACCACCAATATCCACCTATAGCCATTAATAAAATAATTCCATTAACAGCCTATGGTAATTTAACCTAAAATAATCGCCAATATCCATTAATAAAATAGTTACTACTAGCCATTATTAGAATAACCACCAATAGCCACTAATAAAATGACCATTAATAGAGTAATAATTATTAGCCACCAATAGAATAACTACTAATAACCATTAATAACCAACATTATAATAACTACCAATAGTCATTAATAAAATAACCAATAATTGGCAGCAATAACCACCAAACCAATAGCCACAAATAGCCTATGGTAACATAGCTTAAAGTAACGAATAATATCATAAGGTGACATAACCTTCAATAGCCAAAAATAACCAACAATGACCTCACATAACTGAAAATAATTTTAAAAATGAAAGAATTTAAAATGACCAAAAATAATTTATAATAATCACAAATAATCTAAAGTGAAATAACTTATAATAGCCAAAAATAACTTACAATAATAAAAAATAGTCTAAGGTGAAATAACTTTAAATAGTCAAAAAAATATAAAATAATATAAAATAATTTAAAATATCCTAAGGTGAAATAGTTAAAAATAACTAAGAATAACCATAAATAGTTGTAAATAATGTAAGGTGAAATAACTTAAAACAATGAAAAGTAACCCTAGAATAGCTGAAAGTAACCTAACATCGGTAGTATTTTTATATTAACAAAAATCTTATCCATTTATTAAACATTTGTTTTCTCAAGTGAATGGTCTTTGAAATATTATTGAACAATGATATTCAAAACAAAATGTTCAAATGATTTAACACATTCAAAAGGAAACAAATATAATTATGTACATAAACATTTTAAATTAAACATTAATCATCATAAAATCTGAATAAAATATGAATGTTCAAAGTTTATGTCTTTGTATTGTTTAAAATGAAATATTTGATAAATAAAATGTAATATAACACATTTTCACAACAAATGAAGTGATTTGATGGTAAGAGTGTTTGCCTTGATCCTAAAAGTCAAGGGTTCAAACTTCACAAATGATGTGTTTTGTTGTCAACAAGGTAAGTTGATTAAATATTTTTCAATATAGTTGTTTATAATGGGTGCCTACTTAAGTTGATTACATGGTTATGTACCTAGGTTAGGTTTTTAACTTAGCATAAGTAATAACACGTGTCAATAATTCATAAGCTGAAAATCATGAAATTATCAATAATATTAAATATTAAATAATTTAAATTTCATTTATTTCCATTTTTTTGGTTAATTTATTAGCAAGTGAAATGGCTTGGTAAATTTGTATTTTATTAATAACTAGTGAACCAATTCATTGTTTGTAACAATTAGACCATATTCATTAAGGAGTTGACCAATTTCACTATGGTAAAAATGTTCAAATTCACTCAAAATATAATGAAACCTATAATGAATTAGAATGCATTTTGGTGTAGTGAAAATAACCAACAATTGAATAGCCAACAATAGCCTATGATATAATAACAAATAGCCTAAAATAATATAACCAACAATATCCCATGATAAAATTGCTTAAAATAACCAGCAATAGCCTATGATAAATTAACCAAATATATTTTAATTTAAAATAACCTAGAATAGCCAATAATAATTTATGATAGAAAAACCAAAAAAACATATGGTAAAACTTGAAGGTGAAATTTTTTTTGTATAATAATGAAAAAGTTATTAAATAGTAGTGCAGAAGTTTTTTTTTGTGATGAATTAGCAAACCAAAATAATAAAACGATTACTAGTGTCAACGATGGAAATGAAAAACATTAGAATCAAAACACAAATTTGATTAAAAACATTGGAAATCAAAACACAAACTTGATTGAAAACATTGGAAATGAAAACAAGAACTTTCGACATAGCCTATTTATTTAAGGTGTCAAAGGCTACGAAAATAAAGGTTAAAGGAAAGGTTTAACTTTAATTTTTAAACAAGGAACAAGCCAAGATTATGTGATTCAAAAACAAAAACACAAGAACTAATAATAAGAACACAAGATATGTAAAACAAATGTGAAAACAAATATTTATCATACTAACATATACAAACATGAACATGAAAAAAACATGACAAGGCTATGATGCAAGATTGTGCCTAAGACTAACGTTGAATAGACTAAAGGAAATGATAAATGTGATGATGCCCTCCCCCAAAAAAAGTTTCTTGCGCTTTTTAAACAACTTTTTTCCGAAAAACATTTGTGACTAAATATTCCATTAAAAAAAAATTCATCACATTTTGACAATTTTTCATCAAAACAAAATCACTAATTAACAACTCCAAAAAGACATTTTAAGATTTTCATTTAATCATTATTGCAATTCTAATAAAAACATGGTCATCAAATTCAATATGAAATGGAAACTTCTTCCCCCATAAACAATAATAAGATTTGACATGTTGTAAATAAGCCCATTTATGCACTCATGCTTAAAGACATCAATTAACAATTGCTTTACAATTTTGGACGTACTTGGTTATACCTATTGTGGTGAGTGTATTCATGTGTGGAGTTCTTATCATCTCAAGATGGAGCCAAAATCATATACTTGCCATGTTACTTTTACATGATTTGTTTAAAATTCATGGTTTTAAATTGCTATTCACCTATACAATGGAAAGTTCAATGTTATACATATTTGAACTTGTTGCAGTCATACTATCATTTGAATGATTGTAAAGCACTAGTGAGCTAGTTTCTGAACCTTCAGAAATATTGGAAAGTTCCAATTCAGATTTTAAACTAAATAATGAACTTGGAGGCAATTTTATATTTGATCTTCGTAATGCTAAATCATTTTCCACAATGTCTGATGCCACCTCCCCTTGTAACATTGCCACCACACGAGCCATAGAAGGTCGCTTCTCTCCATCATTTAACAAACACAAAAGAGTTATGTTTAGTAGACGTTGTGCCTGAATGGCTTCATCATTAAGTAAATGGAGATTTTGATCCACAATGTCAATTAAATTGCCTTCCCTATGCAATCTCCAAGCCTACACAAACCACATTCCTTGGTCAATTTTCCATCTACAAAATAGTTCATAATTTTATTAATATCAATTTCTAGTAGTGGATTTTTCATTTTCATGTTTAAATGATAAATGATGAATCAATCTTTAATTTTAATTTTCGCTCCCATGGAAAAAAATTGTGATAATTTTTATGTCCACCATATGAAACCAAAAGTACATTCATGTAACGAATTCATCCATTATGAATGGCACATTTGTAGGCCAATATCTAGTTCCAATTTACTTCCAACATGAACTTGAATAATTTTGTGACATTCATATTTCAAGCATATTTCATAATCAAAAGATTTGAAATTAATAGCTATGACAAATTGTAAAACCATCATTGTTTTAATATATATATAAACCAACCTATTTAATTGACATTTGAATGCATTTCACATATACAGTTATAAGGGGCCTTACTTTTTCAACAAGATATATATCTTCTGGTGGCAAGTTGTGATCTATATTTTTTCTTCCACTTATAATCTCAAGAAGTAAAACCCCGAAACTATAAACATCAACTTTTATAGTCAGTTGGCCACGAGTTGCATATTCAGGTGCTAAATAACCTCTGCATGAATGACCACATTACACATAAGTAAATAAATGATGAACTTGAATAAAAATATGTATTCATAATTTAAATGCCAAAAAAATCAACGTAACTCACCTTGTGCCTGCAACATGCATTGTACTAATGTGACTTTTGTCATCTGGAAATAAGAAGGCCAATCCAAAATCTGCAATTTTTGGTTGCAACTTCTTATCAAGCAAAATATTGCTTGCTTTGATGTCTCGATGTATGATTCGTGGTTGAGAAATGTCATGAAGGTAAT
>Ga0209611_10014447_pt1 | contig 10543 bp, 6 predicted proteins | sample S1TSphgellanicum_3_FD_187693 | JGI IMG/M metagenome (GOLD analysis project Ga0209611, IMG submission 187693) | Host-associated microbial communities from peat moss isolated from Minnesota, USA - S1T2_Fc - Sphagnum magellanicum MG (SPAdes) (version 2) | ecosystem: Host-associated > Plants > Peat... | reverse complement strand
GGGGGGGGGGGGGGGGGAGACAATTAAAACTCTGTTGGATGTGATAAACATTGGTAGAAGGCCAAATTTTTATTAATAAAATTATTAAAAATTAAAAGAGCCCAATAGGTAGTGTGTTCTTAGGAAGGGCTATTCGTCCAGGCCAAAAATAGTGGCAGCCAATTTTAGGAATATAATTTCCATGCAACCAGTGAGAAGTTGAGTCATGGATGAAGGGGCCTCCCTATTTTTGTTGTGGGTGAGGGGTGTGGGCGGACCTGCTCTCAAATATGGAGTAGACGCATGCAGTTGGGCAGTTTGTCGTGCTTGGCAGAAGAGCTCTATCCTTGAAATTGGATCAAACTACAAAATATGATTGAAAATCCCCGTGCAAATTCTGTGCTATTCTCCTGCAATGATGCATTTGTTGAAGTTTGGACCATAATTCTCTAGTGTTGGCGGAGGGTGTTATTATTAGGTCATGTTTTGGCAGTGCTTGCAATAGGACCCGCTTCAGGAAGCGTTGGAACTGGTTTAAAATCATACCTTCGGTGAGATCTCACGCTTACTAGGTTGCATTTATCAAGGCATTAAGTATTGGCAGAGTTCATAACGTTTCTGTTCCATTGAATGTTGAGCTTGATTGTGCCAGGATTCACAGCGTTTTTTCTAGGCGTTTTTTAATGTAGCCTAAACAAGGTCTGAAGTTCAAATCTTTTATCAACCTTCTATATTTAAAGTTACACTCTTGATATATCAGTAAATTCACCCTGTATTCACCCTCTCTTTCACCCCTATCCCCTCTGCTTTCATTCACTATCCCCTCTTTCAATGGTATCTGCAAAGTAAGGAAATTTTATTAAATCTCAGTATGACATGCTGAAACTCAGAGTTTAATGCACAAGGTTCGAGATTAATTATAGTAGTTTTACAGGTAGGAGCAGTGAAAGTATATGTAGCAGCAGTGGAGGCGCTCAGGACGGAACTCAGGAACTAGTTTGGGTCACAGTTATTTCGTTTTGTAAAATTTTCATTCCCCAGCTACGTGTTTGATGGCCTATTATGCCGAAACTGGCCGTTCTAGCCCCCTAATCGCATGACTTTATGGACAAATCTACTGAAAAGCAAGTATAAAAATCTGGCAAATTTTACTTTGTTTTCATAACTTCAGATTAAAACATCATACATCATTCCAAAATCATGTCATCTTCCAATTTCACTTGTGGTATATAATATTACGTTGTCTACTTACGAGAGATCCACAACTTCATGAGCATCTTTGAGTTTTGTTGAACATTGTCTAACATTCACTGCAGCATCGAATCAATCAGAGCTTCAAGACACTTTATAATGTTGAAAATAGAGCCAACCCAGCCTCTTTTCTCACCCTTTGTGCTCATGGAGATAGTCTCTAATGCCTACTTTGATGCAAATGGGGCCCACATCTTATGTACAACTCAATTTGGGGAAGTTCAATTAGTGTGAACAGATAGGGTTTTGAAAATTTTCATGTAACATGAATGATGAGTAGCGAAAGTTAGTATTTGGGTGCATGACTGGGGAGGTGCCAGAAAACAGATGCACGGTGCAGCTGACCCTGCATTAATTGTGGGGATTTGGGTTGACATGATGCCCCCACGTTCATGGCACAGGTCACTTTGAGAGATAAACTGACCAGAGACTGCTAGGTTACTTTGGACACTGTTGAATTACTGAAGAAACAGTGGAAGACTGTTCTCTGACTCTGGTCCATTAGATAAACACATGCTAGAACAAGGGGTGTGTCACACTGTGGCCTTGCCATTTACATTAAAAAGTATCTTAAGGCAAAAGAAGAATTATGGAAACTCAATAATTTCACCATGCAAAAATTTAGTCTTCAAAAAATCCTCTAAAAGAAACCAAAATCCTTCAAGATATTATAACTATATAACTAATCTCAAGTTTCAACACAAGCCAAAATATCATCTTTCAAAGATCCTCATATAGAAATAGACCTATTATGTAGGGTCCAAAATCCATTAGGCTACTATACTCTATAATGAATCTAAACACAATATCCTTGCCTTGGTAGGCAAGGCCAACAAATTGAATTGATGGATCATGGTGGACACTTTTGATTTGGAAATGCCTGTTGCCTTCTGTGGTCTATCAGTCTAGTGGGAGGGGTTATCAAGGGTTTAAACTTCAATTCAGCAAGTGAATAACAACATAGGCCTAGTCTAAACACCAATGAACATAACTTAGTCCTGTAAACTTCAAAACTGAATGTGGTGATGGCAAAAGATTGTTAACTGAGGTCGTTGGATGTGTACAGGCTACAGTGTGCATGCTGGCACAGCAAGCTTGTGTTGTAATGAGTGCTGTGATGTTGCGCCTTGCCCAATTGGTTCCATAGCACAATGTAAGGTGCCAGTAAATGCATGGAAATTCCACAATCAAGCCCCAGAATTAAGCTTGAAAAAATAATGATACCTTTGGTCTGTTTCCCTCACTCGATCAAGATTCAAATCCATGTGATGCGGCTGTCGCCCACCTTTCCCTCTGGGGTTTCTCTGTATCAACCCCAGGCTTTTCAAAGGCTTTTGGATCCATTTTCTTCCTGGTTCCCTGTCCATTTAAGAAATATTTTCTTGGGTCATGGTGATGATGATTTGCTTGATTTTAAGGACCATGCCAGTGGTTGCACTTACCCACACCAACCCATTGATGTCATTAGGAGTTTTCTCGTTTTCTTTTTGTTTTGGGGAGAGGGTGGAGGAAGGGTGTAATCTTGTCTTTTTTTGGGACATTACTGATGAAACCTTGCCAAGCTATATAAAACAAAGCACCCAGCAAAGGGGGAAAGCAAGAACAAAGAAAGAGGAGCTAGAAGCACAACAACCCAAAGGGTGTCACAAAGGGGCAAAGGAACAAATTATTTCTGTAGTGAAATCTTTAAACGGGCTTGGACTTCTACTGTGGAAGTCACAATCGCCACCTGGGCTGGTATCAGATTGGATGATATGAGTAGGGATTCAAAGAGGCAGACTAGATTGGAGGACTTCTAGAACAAAAGAATTGAGACTTTGTTGCCATTTGGGCATCTTTGTGGAGTGGAATGGCTGTCTTCACTAGAAACACCCCTCCCCTGTTATATTTTCTCATTGACACTTTGATTCTGTGATGCTGTTGTTGTTGTCCCTGCCCACCTCATTGTGCGGCTTTGTCTGAATCAACGCCAGACTCTATTTGGGGTTCCTCTGAATCAACTCCAGACCTCAAAATATGAGAGCTAATCAGTGTTGTGCCTGGAAGTGTCAATAGTCGTATATATGGAGTGTAAATCATTTACACTTACACTATTGTCACATACATATGTATTTAGAAGCTCAGTGTAAATATTTGTCAAATACACTTACACAGACTCACACAAACTCATGTAAATGTTTTGGGGGGACATGCAAGTATATTTACTAAAGGCTTTTTTAGAGTCTTTGGGCCTCCTTTCACCACCAAACCCCTCTTTCTGTAGTATTGTAAAAGAAATTGTATTGAATTTGGGTATGAAATGCTGAAACTCAGCATTTAATGCATAAGGTTCAAGAGTAATTTATAGTAGTTGTACAGGTGGGAGTAGTGAAATTATATGTAGCAATTGTGGAGGTGCCAGGAAAAGGGAAAGTCAAGGTGAACTCTGTTTAGCACAAAAATTGATGGTTTTCTGAGTTCCTTCCCCCTCCCCCCTTGAATACTATTTTTAGCTGTTTTTCAAAAATCTCACCCTGTTTATTACCAAACTCAAGCTTCTAGAGTTGTGTTTTTCTAACTTTAAAGATAAATCTATTGTATGCCCTTACTTTTTTACAAATTCATATTGATTAGTTGTAGATGCATGTTTCATGTTTATTTTGTGCAATGAACCATTTGGTTGGCCTATCACCAAAAACATTATGGAATCCCCTTCCTTAAGTAAAAATCATATTTTTCATATTGTTTTACATTTACATTATTTAATACATTCATTTAAAATGATATAAGTGTATTTGTTTTATGCTTACATTATTTTTCATGGCCACATAAAATCATATAAATGTATTTATTTTTACAATTGCATGATTTTACACGACATAAAATAAATTTACACGATTTTGCACTTACATGTTTCATGTTGAACATTTTCACTTACATTACATTCCCAAACCATTTACACACACAACATTAATACTAACCTCCTCCCATTTCATGAATAGTACAATATGTATGCATGCACCTTATAACATCCTTCCTAGTGCGTGGCATAACATGTTTTGAATGAAGAACAATAAATATTATGTTGGATCAGGGGAGTAAAATGATTTTGGACTAGCATTTTTCATTGGTGAAAAACATTGCATAGTTTTAACACATGGTATTGATTAACTGAATTGATTGATTGGTCAAGGTGGTTTGCTATTATAGTTTCACACATTTCACAATCCCAACTTTTTATGTGTGGATAGAGCATGGAAATAATAAACATGGGGTGAACACTAGACAAGAGCAACGAATTGAATGTAACATTGGTCTTGATGAAGTTCCAAAACAATGCCCAACAAGAAAAATGTTTTCGAAATTTTTTAATTGTACTGGAACTTTATTAACATTTTAATTATCTTTCTTACACAATATTTTCAAGGAACATAACGATCTGGTGGTTAGAATCTCCCATTTCAACCAAAGGGTTTAGGGTTCATTTTTTTGCATTTATTTTGTCTATGAACAAAATGGATGAAAAAAAAACTTTTAATTATTTTATTTAGTTCAATGCCCTAGGAAGAAAGGGACTTTCCTCATAGATGAGACAAAATGGTAGCCCCAACTACACTCCCTAAAGAAAAAAGGAATAACTTTCCAAAATGAAAGGAACTAAATTGCCCTAGGGTGAAAATACAATATGGATGATTACATAATCTTGTTACAATTTGATTATTGGCCATGGAACAAAAAAAAAGGAATAAGATATGAAAGGAATTCAATAAAATAATAATTATATGAATGATCACATCACATGAAATTTGAGTTGCCATAACATATTGGACTTTTGAAATGTTATAAAATCACATCACAACCCATATTATATGATTATGGATTCCACACATTTATTAAAATGTCTAATTGAATGATTTTTGGGGACATGTAAAGTATTTTGATGCAATTGAAATAAAGGAAGAAAATTTTGAAAGATTTTGATGACCATAATTTGAAATATATGATGAAATATGATTTTTTATGAATTTATTTATTTAAATAATTCATTTTTTCAATTTTCAAATGTAAATTTTTGATATAATTACCTACCATTGATAAAGTACTAAAAGAAAAAAAACATTTATTTATCCTTGACATATGATTTGTGTAATATAATTATCTTGCTTATAGTGTATTTACAATGTTATTTTGATCATTTTTGGCATTATTATGGACTCCGCACATGTTGGAATGTATTACACCTTAATGTGTTTTTGCTTCGAGGAATAATTCTCAGGGAGAAAAGGATTAAGTTGTTTTAGAGAACAATTTTCGTTAAGGAAAAAAGGATTAAATTATCTTGTGGAACAACTTCCTTCGGGGAGAAAGTTCTTGAATGTTTGACAAGAAAGTCAAAGGGGTAATTTTTTTCCAAATTAAACATTCTTTATACCATTGAAAAGCTATCAAAACATATATATTTAAAATGATCTTGCATTCTTAATTTGAGGTTGTGAGCTAAAAGTTATGACCAAAAAAAAGTTGGGAATTAAATTTTCCAAGTCCCCTTTTCATTAGGGAGGAGGGGAGTTCCTCTCTTTGATTCAATTCCCTTTCCCCAATAGGAAAAAGGGATTCAATTGCCCTGAGGAGCAACTTCCCTTGGGGAAAAAAATCTTAAATGTATGACAAGAAAGCTCAAGTGGCAAACATTATTTGAATTAAACATTTTATATACCATTGGAAAGCTTTTCCAACATAGATATCTAAAATGGTGTTTGATTTTTGAGGTTATGAACATAAAGTTATCAAAAAATGAAAAATTGGGGGCAATTTTTCCAACACTATTTCTCCCATGGGCAGTTGAATATTCTTCTCCTTGGGGGACAAGGCTTTCTTCCAAGGGGACAAAGGAGCATTGGAAAATTTGACCCCTGACTTTTCTTTTTTCCATGACATTCCATTCATAACCTCAAATCTAAAATGCAAAATTACTTTAAATATATAAGTTTCAAGAACTTTCTAGTGGTATACATAAGGTTTAATTTGGACAATGTTTATCCTTTGAGCTTTCTTATAAACATTTGGGAACTTGCTCCTTGAAGGAAATTGTTCCATGGGGCAACTTAATCCTTTTCTCCTCGAGGGAGAAAGCAATTTGAAAAATTTAACTTTCAACGTTTCTTTTTGTCATAACTTTTTGTTCAAAACTCAAATCAAGAATGCAAAATCATTTTAGATATCCACGTTTTGAAAAAATTTCAATGTTATAAGTAATCTTTGATTTGGACAAAGTTTACCTTCTTTATTTTCTTGTCAAAACTTCAAGAAGTTGCTCCCCTAAGTGATTTAATCCCTATCTACCTAGGGGAAGTTGCTCCCTTGAACAACTTAATATCTTTCTCCTTGAAAAGTTGTTCCTTTCACCTTGGGGTACATGGTTGGGGCTATCATTTTTTCTTCCTTGAGAAAAAACCTTTTCTCCCCAAACATTTACCTTGAAGAAATTGCCTAAAGGCTATTTTTTTTAATCCATTTTGTTCATGGAAGGAAAAAAAATTGAAAAAAAATCAAACCTTGAACCCTTTGGTTGAAAGGGGAAATTCTAACCACTAAATCATTTTTTTCCCATTGAGAATATTGTGTAAAAAAGATAACTAAAATGTTAATCATAGTTTGGGTATAATCAAAAGAATTTGAGAATAATTTTTTTGTTGGGCATTGCTTTGTAACTATGTTGAGATTAGTATATCATATAATTCATTGTTTTTGTTTAATGTTCATCTATCTCTTGAACATGATATTTACTCTCGGAGACTTGGTATGTCGCAACCCTAACCTTGGGCACATGACCAAGTCAAGGACTTGCAGAGGTGCGGGCCAAGAGTGAAGCCTGGGAGTCACATTTCATATTCCCGAGAGTGCAGGAGAATGTGAGGGAATGAATCCCACACTCCCAAGTGAACTCTCACATTAGGAGTTGGAGTCCGATGGATTCTCGAATTTTCAGAGGGCGATTATAGGGGTCAAAATTCATTGGATTGAATATTCCCTTATATCATTGGAAAGATCTTGGAACAAATATGCCTAAAATGGGCTTGCATTATCCATTTGGATATTTAAAACATAAGTTATGGCCAAAAGAAGGGTTGGGAGTCAAATTGCCAATTTGACTTCCAACCATTAAAAGTTGAGAATTGCCTCAATTTATTTGTGTGTAGGTGGTGTGTCATATACTGTTGAAAAGCTCTCAACAAGGGCTACAACTTTTCTTTAGACTTGATCTCAATCAAAGGTCTTCACACAAAGTTATGGGCCTCCAAAGTTGCGGGAGTCCCAATTTTGGGAATTTGGGACTCCAACTTGGGAGTCTCGGGACAAAATAACATTTGGGTGCTAGTCTCGTAGCCACGCATAAAGAATGCTATAAGGGGGAAGGTGGTGGCTTCCCCCAAGTCTGGGCCGTGGTGAGTCTTGTGAGTCTGTGTTTACCTGTGGTTCGTTTGTGTACCAAAGGTGTTCCAATTACGCACTAACCAACTTCTTGTTTGGTTTGTGCAAGTCCGTGTGAGTAAGTGAATTGCTTATCATTCTTCCTAGTCTCCATCCCGGAGTTCCAGCACGCCCCTCTACCCCAAAAGTGCTACAAGTCAAGGAGCATGCCCCAACTCCTGAACCTTTCGTTGTTTTCACCTTAAACTCACATTTGAGTCTATCAAAGAGCTTGGGAACGTGTCAATGAACCTAAACACACATAAAACATACATATCAAAGGGTGGGTTCTTATGTATTCTCTTTATGAATGGGATAGATATCACATTTAATAAACAAGCATAATATCTTTTGCATTCAATATTTTTCTTCCTTGATATGTCTTTTCCTTTAAAGAGTAAGTGTAGAATCCATCTTCTTTTCTTAAAAGGATATTCATATTTATACATATAGGTGCCCTCCAAATAAACTAGAAAATTTCTCCACATGTTTTACAAATTGGGAAGATAACAATTTGTAGAGTACATGGTACTCTAATGCTAAATTTTTGCCCCAAATCATGCATAGGAGGTGGAGGGTTCGTTCTTGTGCATACTCCTTAAGAAATATTTTCCTTTTACCATTTTTCAAATGTGAGTATAACAATTATGCCTAAAATTTTTCAAGTACATTAGACAAAAGATATTTTCATTATGCTTGCAAAAGGGGTTAAGCATCCCACTTCAATGTGGGGGGTGCCCTCCAATTAACATTAAACAAATTGGAGCATGTTTTTGCTCTTTCCACATGCTTGCACACTTTTTTCCATTACTAGCATAACTTTGCCCAAATTTTCCTCCTGCTAGTACCAATTCTTTTTTTTATTGATAAAATTCCCCAATTTTTTAAAATTTTAATTTAAATGCTAAAGTGAAGTGAATTTTGAGGTTTTCAATGGTTAGAATTTGAAAATAATAATAATTAGTGTTTCAATATGCTGCACATTACTTGTGATGGTTTTGTTTACTGTTTACAAGGGTTAAAAAAGTTATGTAAAGAACTTTTATAACATGTAAATTTTCAATACTAGAAATGTGCACCATCTAATGGTTCTCTTACATTAGAGCTGATCTAAGTAAGGTTGATTTGTTTTGGGGTCATCATTGAGTTTTTTTCATGAATATCTAATGTGAGATTGTTAAAGTTCATTTTATGTATTGGTCCACATTTATCCACATGATTTTTTGTGTGGATATGGTACCAAAAAATGATTTGATAAAAGAACATTAGTATGGGTTTTCATTTGTGTGGTAATATATTTGAAGATTATGGTTGGATGTTAAAGCTTATGTCAACTACATAAGAAATAACAAAAAGTTCACAAACACATGTATCATGTTGTTACATGATAATAACATAGGTTAATGGGTAAGGTGGAAGAAAACTTTCAAGATTTTCAAATGTTTTATGATTCAAAATTTCATTAGATGGTTTTCAAAGATTATATATTTATAATGAGATGCATGCAGATCAATGAATGATGATATCTAGTGGTTTTCATTGATGTGAATGCATTCAAAAGATTTTGTTTATATTGGATATTTTCACATAATTGAGAATATGAATGTTAATCATATTGTTGGTTTTTGAGATACCAAATGTAAATCATTTGTATAGCGATTGACATATGTTCATTTGTTAGCCATATTTGGTATTCTTGGAAATTTTTTAAGGAGTAGGATTTTATTTCAATTTTATGGAGGTAATTTCATAAAGTTTAGACATAAAATGTGAGAGATATTGAATTTTTAATGAATTTTTTTCATTTGAAATTTGATGAAAATCAATAAAAATTGAAGTTGAATGAAAAATGGATTTCAAACTTTACATCCTAAAGATGGTATACATTGCCCCATTCAACATTATTTGGTTTGCTAGAAAACCATCATGTGAGGTTCAACAATTTTGGGTTTTAATTTCATCCAAGTGTCTTGGAACAAATGAATATTTTTTAATGTTGACTAGTGGGCTCTTATGTCGTTGGCCCAAGTGTGACGATTTTCAAGGTTTTAAGGATACAACTTTCTAAAAAAATCTTTCAAGGCTCTAGAAGACATACCTAAGGTGAAATGTGATGGTATGAAAATAGAAATAGGATGGCCTATGGGAAATTTTGTGTGCATTTCTCACATACGATGGGGGAGGTCAAACAAAGGGCCATATGAGGACAAAACATTCATTGGTTGAAATAACTTATGTGTTATTGGCCAAAATATGAAACATGTGTATGTGAAAAAGACCCCTTATTAACCCAAGTGTTAAGGTTTGGGATATGATAAGGTAGACAAAATGGCCAATATGATAAGGAAAAATTGATTGATTGAAATGGTTCAAGTGCTATTGGTCAAAGTGTCGCAACCCCATTTTGAGGGAAGTGTGAGGTCGCCACTCACACTCTCGAAAATGGGATTTGGGAGTCCTCCGGGACTCTCGAAAACTCAGAACGCAATTTCACGGGTCAAAATACCTCGCATTGAAGTGTTCTTTATATCATTGAAAAGGTCTTGAAGTTTAGATGTCCAAAATGGCTCGTATGAGCCATTTGGACATATGTAGCACAAGTTATGGTTGAAGGAAGGGCCGGGAGTCAAATTGGCAATTTGACTCCCGACCACTAAAAGTCGGGAATCGACCTGATCCCAGTGTGTGTAGGTGGAGTGCAATACACCGTTGGAAAGATTTCAAGGAGAGCTACAAGTTTGCTTCAAAGCTCGTCCCAATCGGAGATTGGGGCGAGAAGTTATGAACGCCCAAAGTCCCAGGAGTCCAAACTAGGACAATTTTGGGACTTCACTTTGGGAGTCCTGGGAAAAAGTGCCATTCG
>Ga0209611_10014444_pt1 | contig 10546 bp, 6 predicted proteins | sample S1TSphgellanicum_3_FD_187693 | JGI IMG/M metagenome (GOLD analysis project Ga0209611, IMG submission 187693) | Host-associated microbial communities from peat moss isolated from Minnesota, USA - S1T2_Fc - Sphagnum magellanicum MG (SPAdes) (version 2) | ecosystem: Host-associated > Plants > Peat... | reverse complement strand
TTTTGTCAAGGACATCCCATATGTTCCCCCCATGTCGGTTCACTATCCCCACTCACCTCAAAGATGAAGCAATACTTCAATGCTTGGGTGTGGATTTGGTTATGATATTGTGTTTAGATTCATTATAGAATATAGTAGCTTAAGGGATTTTGGCCCCTAGGTAATAGGCTTGTTTTCATATAAGGACTTTTGAAAGATGAGATTTTGGCTTGTGTTGAAACTTGAGATTAATTATAGAGGTATAATATCTTGAAGGATTTTGGTTTCTTTTAGAGGATTTTTTTTGAAGATTATATTTTTGCATGGTGAAATATTTGAGTTTCCATAATTCTTCTTTTGCCTTAAGATACTTTTGAATGTTAAGGGCAAGGCCATAGTGTGACACACCCCTTGTTCATTAACACAAGTTGCTCGTAGTTTCTTTTTCTTACCTTATTTACAAACAAGAATTCATACCTCATCAAAAAAAGTACCAAACTAATATTCCAATGTGTCATAGTAAGAAGAAGTTGTGTACAATGTTGAGAGCATGACAAGCATAAAGGCAATTGCCCAAATGATTGTGGGATTCAATTTTATCACTAGGCCATGTTACCCAATTCCCACCATGATAACCAAATAGGGTATAACAAGGGCTATAAAGTCAATCACCTATGGGCTTCTATTTGGGGGGTGTGCTCAATGTTTCAAAAAAATAATCTGATGGACCAATCAAGTGGCTCCTCTCCACCCCCAAAAAAAAATTATATATATATATATATTGGGTATACCCCTCAATTAAAGAAGGATGTGTACCTACACACCCATACAAAATAATAGGTAGGTATCCATGCTTTTAGAAAGGGTTATTAGCCACGGCCGAAAATTGTAACAAACAATTTTGTGAATAGAATTTTCGTGCAACCAATGAAATGGCTCAACATGCACCGAAGGAGGCCAGGCTCTTTTCCTTTGTACACTAGGGGGGCGAGGGTGTGACGTTCAAAAAAATTGTTCCCTCCGTGTTCTCAGTATGTTCCTCCCACAAGTTTGCAATGACATTCCCATCATGTTCACCAAGTTCCCAATGTGTTCCTCAAGATATTCCCAATAGCACCACAGTTTATGCCATAATTGTTGCCCAAAGTTGAACTTCCGTAACATATATAGGTGGGCCAAAGGGAGGCCCCTCTACACTTCTATTTTGGGTATTCCAAATGTTTCCCAAATATTTTTTTGATGGGCCAATCAAAGTGACTCCTTGCAAAGGGAAACAAAAATAAAATAAAATTGGTGCACTCCTTCCCTCTCCCAACCAATACAACTCACAATAACAATATGTACCAATACATACAATGAATGGCCACTGAATCGCACTTACTTAAAGCATCTCCACCCTCACAACATTAAAGATTATTTTTAATTAACTCTTGCAGCATAGCATGACATTGCAAATCATGTTATGCCATGGTCATTCTTAACATTCTTCCTTAGATTTTCTTTTTTATTATTATTATTATTATTATTTTGAATTTGGTTAGTGACAATTATTGGTTCAGATGTAAAAATGTAAAATGATTTTTTCATTTTTTGAAATGAAGTTTTATTTAAAAATAATGTTTGTGGGTGTGGGAACACTTAGCATTAAACATCAACTTATTTCAATGTAAAAGTGTAATTTACGGTTGTGGGGGTAGGAGATGCTCTTAATTCATAAACTAACTTAAGCAAAACTCTCAATGATGTTCTCATTGTTGTTCCCCAAGATTTTTGCTCCAAATCTTCAAGCAAAGATCCATATTGATTTTAGGTATTTGATATATCTCACGGTTTTAGGTGCCTCTACTTTAGCCTTGAAGAAATGACAAGTGACAACCATAGGAACTAGCCAAACAAGAGGGAAAGTACTTTAGCCTACACTTGTCATATTCTTTGTTAATGATAAAAAGGTATCTTTAGGGTATGGATGGGTCCCTAATTTGAAATGGTGGCCAAGCTGGTTGGCTCTTAGGGCTGACATGTTGGCTGCTTTTGGCCCATTTCAAGGAACTTTGCTGCTCACTTTTTTTCACCATTGGACCCTTTGTTGCTCGCCTCCGCCTTGTCACAAAGGAATCCATTGGTTAGGGTACTTTTTCTTAAGTGCACAACCAACCAACCAACCAACCATGCTTGCATTGGTGGCACAAACTTTAGGTTTCATTAGTTGGGAACTTTTCATCCGAGCATTTTATGTGTTCTAATAGGGCGTGAAATATGTGCTAGAAAGTCATGGCTATTGAACATCATGTGTTTGTTGTGGGATTATATGTGTACGGTAGTTGATTGTAGTTTAATTTTATTTTTTTCCTACTTTTTAGTTGGTTGTGGATGTGTGGTTTTAATATTTATTATTTTGTCGGCCTTTTTGTTCAATATTTTTGGATTATTTATATGTAGATCCTTTTATGTACGACATGCCATGTTCATGTATAATATTAAAATTTGAAATTAGAATCCTAGTGACCTCATACTTTTTGGTGCAACTTGCATGATTCAAATTGAATAATTGACATTTAAAGCCTTTTTTTTTGGTAGAAATGTGCCATTATCCTTTTTCCTAGGCAAAATTTCCAACACCTTACTTTTTCAATCTACATTGAATTTTTTTTATTTTTTATTTTTGCAAATATCATATTGGCAAATTCCTATTGACCAATGTTTTGGTTATGGAATATGTAAAATTGGCATGGAATTATTTTTTGTGGGGTTTTTTTTATCAATATATCAAGAGAGTTTTCAACTAAGACTCTCCTCAAATTCTTTTCATACGGGCATTGTTTATAATGTTCCACAATAATTTTTAGGTATTTTCATATAATTATTATTGTCATAAACATGTTTTCCCAATAAAAAATTAGATAATTTATTTCAACAGATTGCACATTTCTACAATCACACAGTAACATTTTTTTATCAAATATAAACATGGAAAAATAAAATATAACAAGGGAAAAAAATAATTTATAGCCATCTCTCAAAACATCATAATTAACCAAAATAAACATCATCACTTTTTATGGATTTTTTTTTTAAATGGGGCAAAAGGATGTTTTAAGCAAGTTGAAAGTGAGAGTTTTTTGAAGAGGCTATGAGCGTATTTCAAAAATATTGGACATTAGTAGTGAAGCCATGTAACTTGTTTGTATTTGAAGTATCAAATGAGACCTTAAGACATTTTTAAGACCTAGAACTTCATTCAATATGTACAAGTGAGGAAATGGCTACCATGTGGATGTGGTAGATGCCAAAATGGTGTGCTTGGGTTTAGGCTTTATGTAATGAATAATTAATTTTGAAATTGGCTATGTTAGGTTGTCTATGTTGACAACCTTTTCCTATAACACATCTTGGGTTTTGTGACTCACTAAACCCAAGTCATAAATAATGACTCAAGTAACAAAATTCAACATGTGTTGTAGTGAATTTGATGAGAATTCAACAATAGGATGATGTAAACATTTTTTTCTTCATTTTAAATTTTATGATGATATTGACTATAACATGATATATGAAAAAGGTGGCAATACATCTTGTTAAGAATAGTGACATGACCCAAAACACAAATAACCTAAAGAAAATAGTTGCATCATGGTAGTTTAAATATGTCATTGTTATATCATTGGCAAATGTACAAGTGCACCCACTATAGTGGCCCAACACAAGCATCCAAGGATTGGTGTAGGGCATATTGTAGGGATGACCTGCATGTTTTGGCAACTTCCAAGTCACCTATGCCCACCATTAATTTGTCTAATTTTAGACTCATGTGAAGGCGAACAATATTACAAACATGGGTTTCAAATTTTTTTTCTAAATTTTGTTTCACATTGTGTGCATTTAGAACATGAAATTGATAGTTAAGAGAATTATATAACTTGGATAATATTCAAGTAAGCCCCAAAAATTTATGAGGTCAAAAAATGATATTTAAAATTCTCTCTTCAAACTTGTTAATACGGTAGATGCAAATGAAAATAGTTGGTCACAAAATGAACTTAATCCTTATGTTAGATCAATTATGTAGTATGCCATTCATCATATTCGTCTTAGCAACATGCCAATGCAATTTAAAGAGATGCTCCAACCATTTTGAGGGATATAGAAGATTAAAACACAATGTGTTAGAAAAAATATTGACATACCCTAGGTTTGTCAAGTGGAATTAATGGTAAACTTTTTTATCCTAGCAAATGTAATATGAAGTGAAATAAGCAAATGCATCATCTAATATCTTTTATCAAAAACTTTTCAATATCATGTCAAGCTCTTTGATGAAACTTTACTTGTTTCTCCAAATGAATGTATCAACAATTTGGAATTTTATTCCAAATTTGTGTCTTCACTTTTCAAATAGACATAACCTTCCCAACATAACTTTATTTTGGATATGTGACACCATTTTTCAAGACCTTTATGATGAACCAAAGATCACTTAATAGGGATGTAATGAGAATGTAATTGGAAATCTTTGAAAGTGTTTGATTAGGATTCATTTTGAATCACAAACACCCTCACATTCATTTCGATGAATATTTCATTCTCACCATGTTTCTTGCTTGCTTTCACATTATTTCATCGTCTTTGCTCTAGACTTGGTTACAAGCCCAAGGTAAGGTTGCAACAAATACAAAATAAAAGATGATTTTAATGAGGAAGAATGGAAGAAGGTTTTCTTGCATGCATTTCAAATGTTGGGGTTTTTAAGGTTTAATAGAAGGATATGAAATATAACTTTATTTTTTCAGATTACAAGTGTTTCTTAAAAAACTAAAACTTAAAACCTTCAAGATTTTAACCAATATGCACAACAAGCTTGAGAAGTCTAATTTATTAAATTTGATTCTTATTTTGTAATAAAATGAGGATGAAATTTAAGGAGGCAATGAGTGTGCACACATTCCAAGTTGTACCAACATGGGTGACCACTTTGAACCATAATAATAGTTGAATTGAAACAACAAGGTGACTCATTGGGCAGCCATCATTCCAAATTTCAACTATGTTTTTGCTAACATACAAATAATGAAATAGAAATATTGATCCTTGAATAGTTGAAAAATCACATTCTAATTCACATGGAATGTTGACTATTTTTTTTTATTCAAGTTCAATATAGTTAAAAAACACAACTTATACCTCCTTCATGCCATCCATTTGAAAGCACTTAAAAAACAATAAATAGAAAAATTGTTTTGACTTCAACCCTACAAACCCAATGAAGTGACGCCTATCAAATCTATGTAAAAAAGAATGGTTTACAATTAGATCATATATGTTTTGCAAAACACATTATTTACATCCACATATTAAAGGCCGAAGTAGCTACACATGAAATAATCAGAATTAGACCACTTCACATTGATAAGCTTGTCAACATTGAAATGTGCACATACTTTTGAAACACATGGCATGCCCCATGAGCTTGATTTTTCTTTTAAAATGAAATGTTGCTAGATAGAACAAGCCATTTTGTAACCAAAGTATCACATTGTATTTCGAATACAAATTTTCAAGTGTCTTTTTAATTGGTTAATGATTAATGTTGATTGACAAGATTAACTTTTTGAAAAAAACAATTTGAAATTATTAACATTGCACAAATGTTGTAAATATGTATTTCATTCCATATTGTCCATCTAACAATTACAAGATTTGAAGCATTTTTGAGCTTTTCAATTGGTATGAATGATGAAATACCAATTAATAATATGTCAAGATTTTGCACGAACAACTTATCATTTATTCGTTTTCCTTGATTTTCATTTGATCATTTTCATATTTTCTTATCCATGAATTTGCTCAAACCGACAAAACCTTGTAGCCGAACAACCTCAAGATAACATCAAAGGCCACTTAGATTCATTTTCTATTTTTCCACTTCAAGTTAAAGTTCTATAAAATTTATAAAAGTTTCTTGGGTTGGGACTTTTGAATCCATGATGTTTTACCCATTCATAGATGCATAAGACAACAATGTAAACACAAAAAAAGGAATAATGTAATTTGTGACTAATATAATGTGTACATGGCATAATTTATATATAGTTAATGGAGGTAAGCATGAGGGCTCAAAACGCAATCTAAAATTTCAAAGGGCCACATGGCCACAAGCACCTTCACAATATTTTTTTTTCCCCTTGTTGCCTTCCTTTCATAGCCCTTGAATTATTGTGACAGTCATTAATTACATCGACAATAAAATGAATTCAATAGCTATCCGTTTTCTTGGTGTTGTCATAAGTATAATAGGTGGTTGGGGTGGGGTTTGTTTTTTGCTTGCTGTCATGCCCGTACATGGCCTCATACATGATGGCCAGTTATGAGCATGCCGATGTGCGCTTTTAGGGTTAATGTATGATCTTAGGCGACTGTACGCTATTAGGTACTTAGGGTTTCAGTTTGTTAACGACGGTATAAAAGGCCCAAACCTTTTTTTCTCCTTTTAGTTTTTCTACAATTCCTTTGTCAGGAGTTTCCTCCATCATAAGCTAGGATTTTTAGATGCTCATGACGGCCATTGCATGATCACCGTATACATACAGTTCATTTCCTTCTTTCTTTGCATTTCAATTCTAGAAAAACTCTATTCCCTATTGCTTCATGTTGAAAGCAACAGATTTCTTGTGCTTTTGAAGTTGTTGAGTTGTTGCTACTGATGTGGTGTTGTTGCTGCCGAAGGGAACGCAAGTTACTACTGTGTTGCTATTGGTGTTGTTGCAGGGAGCTTGCATTATTACGTTTCTTATAACCAACGAAGTCAGGACACTAGAGAGCAGGTTTAAAAACTTATTTCTTTCTCCCATTCTTTTTCTTTCTTGAAGTTATCGAGTAAAAAAATAAAAAATAAAAAACAAAAACGTTGAAGCGTAGTGTTGGCTAGGGCTACAGCGCATTGTCGGCCATCGCAACAGCACTGCTGGCCAACGCTGTGAGTTGCAGTAGTGCTGCCGGCCAGCGTTGCGAACTGCAGCGCTCCCGGCCATCGTCGCAGCAACGCCGCCAGCTATAGCGTTCCCGGCCATCGCCGCAGTGTTACAACTTTGCCATCGCCGCAACGTTGTGTTACGAGGAGCTGTAGTGCAGTGCTGCCGCCCACCATTACAACAGCGGTGGTTAAGCTTTGCACGTCCGACGTCCGTTGGACTTCTGTCGGACGTCTGTCCGACTTCCATCCGACGTCCATCGGACTTCTGTCGGACGTCCGTTCGACTTCCATCTGACGTCCATTGGACTTCTGTTAGACGTCCGTTCGACTTCCATCCGATGTCCGTCCGACTTCCATCCAACGTCCGTTGGACTTTCGTTAAACGTTTGTTCGATTTTTATGCGATGTCTATCGGACATCCATCCAACTTTCGTCCACGGACTTCCGTCAGTCAGTCCTGCGTCCAGCCGTCCTACCATCCTACGTCCTGCGCCATGCCATCCTACGTCCTATTTTGTTGTCTTGCCTTTCATCCAACATCTGTTTGATTTTCATCCGACCTTCGTCCAACCTTCGTTGGACGTTCGTTTGACCTCTGTGCGATCTCTATGTGTCACGGGTCATTCCCCAACAACGCACTGTATTCTTCAAATTGTTCATTGTGTTAAAATTTTATAGTTAGTGCTATGTACTATCACAACATTTTAGGGCATGGGACAACACCATGTCGTCGGATGATGAGAGCATTACCGCTCGGCCAGAGCCCAAGTATCAAGTACGAAGTAACACACGATCTTTTGAGCCGATTTATTTAAGCTCACGATCTTCATGACGGTACCATCAAACATCCACAGCACTAGTGTCATTTAGTACAACTCCTACCAGGAATTCAGGTTCGGGTTACACTACATCAATAGTACATTAAAGTCCATTTGGAGGGGTTAATTAATGGGGTACGCCTATTGCTTGACCCTCTTTCACACCATCACCATATACTCCGTTGCAAGCTATGACTTCAACACCCATATACACCATGGAAGTCAGCAGTTCTTCTGGGAGAATTGAAAAGTTCAGTGGAAGGCCATGTACTATCTCTTTGAGGGAGTTCAAGGCAACTTTCTCAATTGTGGTTTGTGAATTGGAGTTCAAGTTTGGCGCTAATTACACTGAGGCGTTTGCATTCAAACAATTGGCTCGTTATGTGCACTATGAAGCATTGGATGTCTACGAGCAACATTCTGCAAGGATTTTGGGTGTCACCCAGATTCCCAATCCAGCATACGCCATAGCCATCACCACCGCCTCTCAAGTTGCATTGGAAGCTACAATTGCACATCACGGGACTGTGCCGAATAATCCAGACCCAATACCTACCTCAATAAACCTTTTTCCTCAACAGCTCATTGTTGCTACTGCAAACGTTCTTCCCACCACTGATGCGCCAGCTTTTGCTGATCCAGTGGGGGAATTCTTTCGAATTCTTGAGCTGGAATTTTTAGTCAAAAATTCTGAAATTTTTTTGCAACTCGCCACCTTCTCTCGGCAGAAGGCTGAAACCCTCAAGATGCTCTACAGGAAGCTTCTCAAACTCAAAGAGGATACCCAGAGCATCACCGACTTGGAAGCTGCCCACTGGTATTTTCGTTCGTTGGAAGGTACTCCAACACTCCACGCGTAGGTTTTGCAACGGGTCTTTGTAGAATTTGGAAACTCGTACACTTTGCTGGATGTGTATAACATTTCCGAAAAACTGGAATTGGCTCATGCACACTATGAGGCCAGTATTATGAGGCCTCCATCACGTTCAAGGCTTCAAGCTACACCAGCTGCGCCAACTAGATCATCACATTCTTCTTCAAGGACTAAAGCGGTGCACTCGGCTACACGCATCCTACCTTCTTGCAACTACTGTGGCAATCCTGCCCACAAAACTAGTGAGTGTAACATTCCTTCCGATGATCTCTTTTGTGATTATTGTGGGAAAGAGGGACATCAGGAATCTATCTGTTTTGCCAAGTTCCCAGAGCGGAAGCAACTCCGATTACAACGGCAAAATCTGCCAGCATCTTCCGCTGTCCCTCAACCAAAAGCCAAGGCACCTCAGCCTTCCACTCAAGCTTTGCCCACCAAGGGTAATTCCAACAAGAATGCTAAGAAGAAGGAGCACAATGCTGACAAGAGGGGGGTGCTTCAAGCCCATGCAATTCAAGTTCAGACTTTACAAAATGAACTCGAATCATTGAGGGTTCAACTTGCTAATCTAAAAGGCAAGTCCTCCCAACCAGCTAGTCATGCCGAACCTATCCAAGGTTCAGGATCACGAAAGGGACCTCCTAGGTCGTTCTATGGCCTTCCACACGATGCCATGGTTGGGGAGCATGTTCTTTCCACTCCACACAATTCTAGTCTCGCACTAGAATTTGTTACTTCTTTTTGCCTTTCCTATGTCGCGGCACAAGAAGCTAGTGTGGCACCCAAAGTTTCTGCCACTAGGTAGGTAATTCAGATTGATGGACTCGCATTTGGTTCAAGTCCTATTACCAGGGCTAGAGGAGCTCGAGCAATCATGCCAAAATCTTTTCGTCCTCTCAACATGCAAAAAGAACGCACCTTGTTAGCGAGGGGGGAGGAGACTACTACACCACAAGCTGTTAGGGCATCAAATTCTCGTGTCCCAGGAGTACATGTACATTAGGAAAACACACAATTTTCCACTAATCAGCTTATGGAATGTCAACTTCAAATGCATGAAGTGGCGCAAAAGCTTGTGAGTACACCATTGTTTAGTTTTCAAGATTTGAAGCTAAGCACCAAGGACATAATTGCAATCTTAGAGGATACCTTGAACACTACATTAGGTCCTCTACTAATCCCTGATCCACATGCTACAGAGGTCCCATCCAACACCTTGGAGAAACATTCGATTAGCTCACGTGTTGTAGATGACATTCGTAATCTGGTCACTAGTTTTAGCATGGCTAAACTAGTAGGCTTTCCTACCTCTAATTCTACGTTCACATATCAGAAGGGAGTTCAGAACACCTCACTTGTGGATTTGTTACTCAGCAAAGGTGTTGTGGATAGCCATTCTCTCCACAAAGTCTCTCACTCATTTCCGAAGGTGGTGCCTAGTGAGAAAACTTCCATCGCCACTAGAGTTGCCATTGTCGACAATACTGGGTTAGCAATCCAAATGGGAGGACATACACCCAGAATAGTACTTCTTGACACAGGTGCCCAACTAGTGATTCTTGGAGTTCAATTCACCAAGAAGATGGGCATGCTTGACTCCAAACTACGGAAATCTATGTGGCAGATCCGCACCGCTAGTGGGAGCGTAGAGGAGGTACTTGGGGAAAGCTTGGATTTGATTGCACTTAAGTTCAATGAAGGTATAAATCAGGAACTTTACTTACATGTCAGATGTTTAATCACCAATGCCACAAGTTATGATGTGCTCATTGGGCAAGAGGCCCTGTTTCCACCAGGTTTCACAATTGGCAACTGGTTCGAACATGCGTACTACTGAGTGGATTGGGAAATTGATGGCCACCACCTGGGATACATACCCTTTGATTTACATGGGAACCATAGTCCTAT
>Ga0209611_10014443_pt1 | contig 10546 bp, 5 predicted proteins | sample S1TSphgellanicum_3_FD_187693 | JGI IMG/M metagenome (GOLD analysis project Ga0209611, IMG submission 187693) | Host-associated microbial communities from peat moss isolated from Minnesota, USA - S1T2_Fc - Sphagnum magellanicum MG (SPAdes) (version 2) | ecosystem: Host-associated > Plants > Peat... | reverse complement strand
ATTGTTTTTCTTTTTCCAGTTTAATTTAGCATTAATTGGCTACACGTTTGTAACTGTAGGAAAACTACCCCTCAAAACTAAAAACTGTGTCCAAAATTCCAACCAGGGCTTTTTCTTTTTTTTTTTCTCAATTTTACATTATCAAAAAAGTGGCAAATTTTTGCAACAAGATTAGAAAAATAAGTCAAATTTTACTGTACTGGGGGAAAGAAGAAGAAAAAAAAAAGCTCCAATTGTTTTCCAAATTATTGTCGAAAATAAAACACTGGTCCAAATGTGGTGATTTCTGGGAAAAATATTGTGAAATTTACTCAAACAACCAAAAAAAATTCTTGAAAATTTGGTGAATTCTTTAAAAATAGGGAACTTGCAATGGAATATTTCCTTTTAATTTTTGAAGTCAAATGCTTTTGGGAAATTTTTCAACCAAAGAGATCGCTAGTGTGAATAGATAAATAATAATAGTTTCTAACTGATGAATAATTGAATCAAAACTTCTAAGTAGTGTCAAAACTGAATATCAAAATTAAAAAATTGAAAGACATTGAAATATATATACCATAATAGTACCATTTCAACATGAATTAAACTATTTTCAATAAATGTAGATTGATTTTTTTTCAAATTTAGATATTGACAATGCCAGAAGTTTAGAAATTATGTTGCTACTTTAATGTAGATGATCATTTCACTTAATCCAGCTAGAAATGGCCCAATCTTTGAAAGTGCTAGAATTTCAGGAAATTCTTATTATTACTACTGAAGTGAAAAGATGATAAATTAAATAAAATTAAAAAATAAATAAATATTCGGCAAGAAAATGCTGCAATGGTAAAAGAACTCCAATAGAGTTTTCCTTAAAGTCACCCTGCCTTCACGCTGTCTTTGGGTCTCCTTTCACCCCCTATCCCCTATTTGAGCGAGGGCCTGCAAAGTAAGGAAGTTCTATTAAATCTGGGTATGAAATGCGGAACTCAGGCATTTAATGCACAAGGTTCGAGGTAATTATAGTAGTTGTACAGGTAGGAGCAGTGAAAATATATGCAGCAGCAGTGGAGGCGCGATTCTGTTCACGATTCTAATGCATGTCTTGTTTGATTGATCATCTGTGATCATGCAAGTTCCATGCACCTTAAAAAAAAAGTTTTCATTCTTGATGGCAGATTGTACTCAAGAGAGTTAGATAATTTTTCTTTCAAAATTATATAGCACATTATTATTATTATTATTATTATGTCTGGAATCAAGTTCAACAGGTTGTAATAGAGTAGTCAGCAGCCAGGACTGAATAGGAATTATTGAATTATCAATATGGGAAATAGGGTCCGAATGTCAAAACATAATTAGGGCAATTTAAAATGATGATTTAAAATTGAAATTTTAACAGTTTTTTTTTCTGATAATATGAGCTTGTAAATTGCAATCCACAATATCATGGATACATTCATTTAATTCTAGATTTTTGAAAAGTTTAGAATTAACAAATGACCATTTTGGAGATTAGAAATTTGAAGAGAAATTTTGATTTGGGGATCACCATACAATGCAACAATAAATATTAATAATTTTTTGTCTCACTAAATAAATGATCCAACAAAAAAAAAAATTCAATGTTTTGTTTTAAAAACTTGATCCTAACCACCAAATTTGAAAAGTCTAGAATTACCATAGCCTAGGGTTAGTTTCCACATTGACAAAATGAATTTTTTTTTTTCAAAAAATGAATTTGTTTTATAATTCTGAAATTATTATTATTTCCATCATCTACTTATAATCTTGTGATATGGGTTGTGAAAATTTTCAGAATGTAGCCTATGAGAATTATGATGATTTTCAACATGTCAACTTCATATTTTTCACAAAATTTCATTTCACTATTTTGAGGATTATTTAATGACGAAATTGACCTTAAGGTAAGGTAATCTAGAAATAATGTATTGAAAGCCCTAATTTCACCAAAATTGAAGATCAAATCAAAAGTGAGGATGAAATTTACTTTCAATGGAACAATTGAATCAAAAATGACTTTGCATACCTACGCATTCAAATGTTACTTACACATTTCATTGAATCAAAAATATCAAGATAGTTCATTTAAATATCATGAAATGATACCCACCTTCATTAACGGGTACCCAAATGTACTTACTTTTTAGTTACATTTCATTGATTGAGGATGAATTTTGTTTACAATGGTTCTTTGACCTTAAACAAGAATTGAACCAACTAAGATTTTAAGCCTAGTTGTAGCGTGCAGAAAAGATATTTGGTAAATCATTCTTTAAGTGATGGAAATCAATGCGCAAATGACACACATAATGTTTAAGTCATTGGTAATTTAATGTTAGTTTTTTTCATTTTGTGACACATTCACACATATGGATGGTGAGAAGCAAATGGATTTGTGAAGAACAAATTCATTTTATTTGTGATTACATGCAATTATATGTCATTTGTAAAAAAATTACAACTATTTATCAATTTTGACAAATTTTGGTCATTTTACGATTATGTTACAATTATGTTGTGACTATTCATTTTTTCATGTGAATGATTTAAAAATCATATTCATCTATGAATAAGTTTGTATGTTACATTAATTGCATCAACAACCAACATTTAATCACATTTAATTTGTGAACCTAGCCTCTAGAGATATATTAGGGTATATTAAGAATATATTAGTGGTATATTTCTAAGGGTGTATATTAATGTTATATTGAAAGTTATATTTGTGAAATATTTGAAATATATTATGAATATAAAGATATTTCTAGGGTTTAGTATTGAACTTTTAATAAGGGTGTATTTGGGGTATGCAAATACGTAGATAGGTAGGTAGTAACCTTCTTTTTATTGGAAAAAAATTCATAAAAAAATGAAATTCAAAATTTGGAAATCAAATGATTCATTTTGAGAAAATCATGTCTATTACAATTTGTGTATTTAGTTGTAATCTAGTTGCATTGGACACTTTTTAGTCATAATCTAGTTACATCAAACATTTGTTAATTACATTGGACAAGTTGCAAAAGACACAATTTTCTCATAGTGATTTTGGAATTTTCCAATTGCTAGAAGTGAAAATAAATAAATAATGAGAATCACCATATTTCTATAATTGATTTTTAATTTGTAGCCAAAATATAGAAAGATGATAAAAGATTTGTATTTCATATTTGGTCTATAGCTAGATTTGGCTAGATCTTACAAAAGATGACATGGCCATTTGTTCTACATCTTCTTATGGATGATAGCCACTTTGGTCCCAAAAAAAAGAATCTTAAAAAGACATTAGTAGATGTATAAGTAAATAGCTAAATAAGTAAGTAACTATTAACACTATGAGGAATCATGTCCATTCCAACCCATGCATTTGCAAGTTGTGTCCAAATTGACCATTTTTATGACTATCCTTTGTGACACCTTATGAAAACAATTAATAGTCACATAAATGACTATAAAGTGATTTATAATTGCATATGTAACTTATACTTATGACTAATGTCAATTTGGATGAAAATGAATATGAAAAGTACATTTATATCATCCATTTTTAGTGGCATCCCAAAATAGATGAAAATATAATTTCTTTATGTGATTTGAAAAGTGATTCATACGCCATTGGACACCATGTGACATCTTTTCAACTTGAATTGCGATTATAAATCATAATTGCAAATACATACAATTAAATGTGAAAAAAATGGAATCGCCCAACGAAATCGTTGGATTTAATGGCCTAATTTTATTCCTTAACTTTTTTCAATGAACTAACTAGTAAATGTGTAATAAGGTTTGGTGGGTTTGTGAAAATTTTAAAAGACCCATGGTAATTAATGGTGGGATTATACCATTTTGAAATTTCTAACATTATATGGTTTTTCATAATTTGTAATTAGGTGCAAGATATATATATTAATCATCCATTTATCAAGGCATCCACTAATGGATGAAAACATAGTTGTTTTTGCAAATGGTCATGTAAACAAATGGTAATAGCTAGCAAGTAGTAAATAGGGTAAGTAGTAGGTAATATGTGTGTGGTTAAGTAATAGGTATTTTAACATGTCAATATGTCATATTGTTTTTTAATCAATTAATTAATTAGGTAGGCTGAATAATAGGTAGTAGATATTAGGTAGTATGTAAGTAGGCTAATTAATAATAGGTTGGTATTTTGTTGTGTTGAATGATATAGTGTTATGTTTAATCAATTAATTAAGCTAAAGGTAATTAATTAGTAAGTAAATAGTAAACAATATGTATGTGGGTTAAGTAGTAAGTATTTTATCATGTTGATATGTGATTTTTAAAAATTATTTATTTAATTAGGTAAGAAATGTAATAATTTATTATCCATTCATAAATATTATGTGTGAATAAATTGTATATCACACGTAAAATTTTATTGGTAAAATTTTGATATAACAAAAGAAGAATTGTACAATATAATATTAAAAATCCAATGAAGGTTTAAGATATGACAAATATATTATTATTTATTTTTATATATTCATTTATAAATTATATGCTTGAATTTATTTTTTCCAAGAATGGTCGTTGAAATGGTATTCAACAATGAAATTCAAATATATTTCATTTCAAATCAATTGTGTGCATTATTGAAACTTTAAGATTAAACTTTAATTTTGTCATTTAAACAAAATCCTAATGAGATCTCCAATAGCAAAAATGATATTTTGTGTAATGTTTTAAGTGAAGTAGGGTAAATTTAAAATGCACACTATTTTGTTTCAATAAGTGGGGTGGTTTGATGGTAAAGGAATTGATTTCCATCTTTGGGGGTTAAAAGATCAATTCTCACAAACAACATGGGGTGTGGTTAACAATGGGATGTTAACTACATATTCACTACTTGCATAACCAACTTAAATTAGGTGCTTACAAGGTGGGCCTAAGTATTCACAAAGTGGCCTAGCTAGCAACCTAAATTAATTTTAAAATATTAACCTAGGTAATGACATGTGTCAACATGGTATAAGTTGAAATTAATGAAATAAAAAATAATATAAATATATGAGTATATGAATAATATTTTATTTCAATATCTAAATAATAAATATTCTAAAAATAAATATTTAAATTATAAATAATGCAACTACATTGTTTTGTCATAAAATTAGTCGCAAAATGATGATGTGACATATGCTAGTTTGGATGGATGAAAAATTCATGTAATTCATATCTTCATGCGATTGTCATTGTAACTTGGTGCTATGTATTGTCTTTTGTGACTATAATTTTATGTGACTTGTCCAAGGCAACTAAGCCTTATATTAATATCACATGTGGTAATTATGACTAAACATTAATCGTTAATATAGTCATTGATTTGCAAATTCCTTGTATTGTTACTTAACTAAGTGCCTAAATAGGTAGGTAGGTAAATAACTATCTTTTGAACTACTTAACTATCTACTTATTTACCTATCTAATTAACATACTAACCTACTTACCTACCTACCTACCTAGTACCAATGTAATTAGATAAGAATGTAGATATGTAAGTTTGTTTGAATATGCAATTAAATGCTAGGTATGCTAGGTAAGTAGGTGAATAGATAGGTAAATAAGTTGGTAACATAAGAAGTAGGTAGGTTAATCAAATTGATAGGTTAGGAAGGTAGGTAAGTAGCTTAGATGGGTGTTAATGGCAAGAACTTTTAATAGGTACTTGCATTATAATTACCTTTTTTTGGTTTCTCTAAAATCTAAGTATTAAAATTTTTTCCAAAAAAATGTTATTGAAATTATCTTACCAACACCTATTTATTAAAATGCATTATCAAAACACCTAAATGGTTATTTTAAGAATCAAAAATTAATTTGACTCTACTTAGGATAAGATTATCATGTTTTTGTTGTAGTTTAGGAAATTTTATGGGGATTCCCTTGATTTTTTGGATTATTCACTATTTTTCTCACTGTTTCAAAGGAGGTTCCCATGGGGGAAACTTGGGTGAGAAAGGGGAATGTATTGTGTCCTTTTGTGTAATGATTTTTGGATTCTACTTTGAAGCAAAGCACATTATTTTGAGCCTCTTTAATTTCTTCTTGTATGTCTTTATACTTCCTTTTTGAAGTTGTATTTTTTTTTGCAAGTTTGAAGTTTTTTCATGATAGAAACTTGTAGTTTGTTTCTACTAATCATTAACTTTTTGTGACTATTTTTCGCTTAATGTTGTAGAATTGAAACGTTCATTTTCTATTCTTAATTTATTTAAGTAAAAAAACTTGGGACTTCATCAAGTGGCTTTAATGTAGTGGGTGAATAGGTTAGACCATGGGTAACTAAATTAGGTAAGTATGTTAATTAGATAACTTAAAGGGAGTAGTTAGTAAAATGTGCTTTGGTGGTTAATTAGGTAGGTAGTTAATAGAATAGACCTAAAATGGGTAGTTAGGTAGGTAGGTAAGTAAGTTTAAATTAGGTAGGTAAGATCTTTTTACAAGGATTTCATTTTATTTTGTATTCAACTTTTAAGGTCAAACTTTTTTAATTGGTTCATTTGAAATGACATTTTAAGAAAAAACGTTTGCAATGCTCACATACTTATATAATTTACAAAATTGAAAAAAGGACAAAAAATATGGGATAAATTTTATAAATGTCACAACCTAGTTGCAAATTATTTTATAACTAAATTATGACCAAAAATGTTATCCCATGTGTTTTTTGTCCTCCATTTAAATTTTTTAAATTAACAAGAAAATGGATTTGAAAATTTGAAAAAACACAATCAACATTAAAAAGAAAATGCCAATTGGGATGAACCAATAAGAAAAGCTTGATCTTAAAGGTCAAACGAAAAATAAAATAGATTTTCTTACCAACTATCTATTTAGCTATTGTTTCACCTAATTACCTACCTACTTAGCCTAGGTAAGTGTGTAGGTACCTAACCTAGGTAAGTACATATTCATTTTTAATATATTTTGGCCAAAATTCAATTAATATGTTAAGTGGTGAATCTTGTATCACATGCCATGATTTAAGACGATCCAAAATGGACATTGTGGATTTAGTTTTTAATTTTTAAATTCTTTTTTACCAAGATTCACAAAGGGTACATGGTTAATCAACTGATGGCAACATATTTATTGACCATACACTTCATTTTTTGGTTGTGTTGACATCACAATGAGGTCAACATTTGCAACTATAAGTTATGTGCAATTAGATTTATGCAACTAATGAAATTTTAGTTGTAAATGTTTGTTGCGACTATTTTGTAATTGCAAATTGTAATCACAAAATGACATGTTGCTTCTAGTGGTGCAAGTAGGTCATTTGTAGTAGGTAGGCAAGCATGTTGTTATGTATATTAGAGTGGTTGGCTTGATAGTTGCTAGGTAGTGGCAAGAAGGAGGTTAATAAGAAAAAAAATTAATTTTTTTGAAGAAAAAAAGGTACATGAAGGTAAGACAAAAATAGAATAATTGTGCTAACTAGGGGTGGTTAAAACATCTCTAGTGGTGGTCCAACAAAATGCCATGCCACTTTTCTTTACCATGTTCAATTTACCATTCCAAGGAATGAATCATTTTCAAAACAAAATAGTGCCCAATGGTTCCATTTGGAAAACCTCCATTACATCTCCAAAAGGCGTGTTCACAACATGGTACAAATAGAAAGTACCAAAACCTTCATGCCAAAAACATTAAAAAACATATTTGTTTGCCTTTCCTTGTAATGTGCCTTTTTGCATTTTGGGGTGAAACTTGCATTTTTCTCTTTGGCTTGTTTCTCTTTTATTTTATTTTGTTTCATGCATTTGTTTTTTCTTGAAACCTTTTCTCCATTCTAATTGCTTTGATGCATTTGCATTCACAATTTATTTGGATAGCTTCTCATGTTTGCCTTCATAATCTATTCAAACAAATTTTCGCACTTTTATATCAAATTACAAACCTAGCAAAGCTTGTCCTAAATGGTGGTGGTATTGAGAGCTAAACTTGATGCAAGTAAGAAATGATCTTGTAAGTTGTTTTTCACTACAAGAATTCACAATTTATTTGATTGGATAAATTCATAAAAAAACCAAAAAGTTTCATTTGTCAACTTGACCAACCATTGATTTTAAACAAGTCGATTTCAACATGTTCAATTTGATTAAGTCTTTTTGTTAGGTTTTTTTGACTAGTTAAAAGAGATTGGGCAACAAGGAAATTATAATTTAATAATTATTATTATAATTATTGAATGAATGCCCATAATAACAATTTTTTATTTACCTAACTACCTAGGCTAGTTAGGCGAGTTAGGTCACTAAGGTAGTGGCCTAGATTGCAAGTGTGAGGATTTGAACTCCTCACCTTTATACTAAGGAATCAAATCTTTAACAATTGCACTGTCATTTTTTGATGGAGATATTTTTGTGAACACATTTTAAATGTGTTCAATTTTTTTGCACTAACTTACATAAGTAGATAAGTAAAGTAACTTAACCAGGTAGGTATCACCCTATACTAACCTAGGTTAGCTATTTAAGTTACTAACCTAGGTTTACCTACCTATTTAGGACCTACCCACAACCTACAAGTACATATGTAATATTTATTTTCAAATTTTAAGACTACATGTCCTATTTGACCACATGTTTCAATTCATTACACTTGTGTCCTTTTTCATTAAAAAACGTTTTTTTTTGTTGTATTTACATGTTTCATTTGCCTCTAGGTTTCATTTTATTACACCCTTTTTTTTACAAGAGATTTTCTTTTTTTGTCATATTTGATTAAATGTCAAATTGACCAATGGTTAAAAAATTGTCATTTTATTCAATTGAACAAGTCAAAAAAGATGTCACCTTGAAAATTAAGGGCTTATAATCAAACTGATTGAATTTCTAGTCAAAATAGACAAGGTAGTCACATTGGACGTCTTGAAAAACCATGGATTCTTTGCATTGTATTTTCATTTGCAACAAATAATTTACCCCTCCTTTGCCTATTTGTTGTGGGTCCAATCTTTAATGTTCAAAAGGGGATATGCTTGCCATTGATAACATGTACAAAAATGATTTTACAAACACATTAAAAGACATGGTTTTAATGTGGGAAGGAGGATTATCCCAAGGTCAAAACTTTGATAATAATAGTGTAATGACCATTGAGGATGAAGTGAAAATGAAAAATCCACAACTTTGTGCATTGGTGTTAGTGGAATGTATAACAAGCCCCACTAGATATGTGGTGCTTATGTGTGCAACTATTGTGTTTGTAACTACTCCTTTCAAAGTGCATGGGTAAATAGGTATGATGGCGTGTTAAACTCAAATGAACCCACCTTATTGAAGATAGGGGTTCATCCCATTTGATCCTAAAACATGATTCTTTGGATGGTGCAATTGTGAGCATTGGGGTATGTGGGCCATTTTTGCTTGCATTCACAATTGCCCTCTCATAGATTATAAAAAGTGAATGAGTGAAATATTTTGCATTAAAAGTTATCACCATCATCCTTTTCTACAAGGCAATTAATATATTATCATATGCTCATCAAGTTCAATGGCATGATCCTTTCTCACATATTTGCAATTAAAGTAAAACAACAAATTGTATGGAACAACATGAAGTAAAAAACTCGTACAAACTTTGCAAGTGTCATTGTTGTCATTGATTTGTAAGGTTTGACTAATGTTAATGCAAAGTTTAGCTAAAATATATTTGGATACTGTTATTTGTAAGTGAATGAAACTAGGTTATTGGTAATAATTTGACATTTTTCTTAAGAGGTTGCAAGTTCAAAGTTAGTGAAGAATGGCAATAGGTTAGGTGCAAGAATGGGTGGACCAAAATTTAGATTATTTGACAAATTTTGTAGAGTGGTTGTTATTTTAATGACCATATTCAATAGATAAATTTGAATTTTTTTACAAGGACTTAATTTGAGGATGCCAACTTGAATATGTAATTGTTGCACTTTTAAAATTTGCTTAATCAAGAAAATCATAAGAGATAAAAACTTTCAAAATTGAAAATTATAGACTATATCCTTAGCAACAATTTTTGATATGGACCTTGAAATAGTTTAATGACTTATGATGTGTTTATTAACAACTTGATTTTGATTACATAATATATAAAAAAACAAAGTTTGAAAATTTTTGCATGTTGATCTTTGTAAGATTTTATTCATGGACTTTTGAATAAGTTAAAAAAAAGTGCTTTTTGAAAGTCCATATAATATTACGTAAATGAGATATTTGGGTTACACTTGTGCACACATGTTAGGAAACAAAAAAACCTTCAATTGGGATTTAAATCAAATGAAGAAAATGCTTAAAGAATCAATGGGAGACCGTGGTAAATAACTTTAACCCATTAAAAAAACTCATTGTTTTGAACTAAAAAGGTGATAATTTCTTGCCACACTTTGCTCCACTCACTCTTGCACCCACCCAATCAAAATAAAACAAAAATTAGTCCTTGCATTTGGTATGACAAGTGTTGACCTAGAGCCACAAAGTACGAAGGGTTTTTTTTTTTTCAATGCCCTTTGTATGGAACACCCAAATTC
>Ga0209611_10014441_pt1 | contig 10546 bp, 9 predicted proteins | sample S1TSphgellanicum_3_FD_187693 | JGI IMG/M metagenome (GOLD analysis project Ga0209611, IMG submission 187693) | Host-associated microbial communities from peat moss isolated from Minnesota, USA - S1T2_Fc - Sphagnum magellanicum MG (SPAdes) (version 2) | ecosystem: Host-associated > Plants > Peat... | reverse complement strand
ATCGCGGTACCGACGGGAGTGAAATTTTTCAACTGGATCGCGACGATGTGGCGCGGTTCGATCACGTTCGAGACCCCGATGCTCTTCGCGATCGGGTTTCTGCTCAATTTCCTGATCGGCGGAATTACGGGCGTCATGATCTCCTCTCCGCCGATCGACTATCAGGCACACGACTCGTATTTCGTCGTGGCACATTTTCATTACGTGCTCGGCGGGGGCAGCCTCTTCGCGATCTTCGCGGCACTCTTCTTTTGGTGGCCGAAGATGTTCGGCGTCAAGCTGAACGAGCGGCTCGGCACGTGGTGCTTTTGGCTGCTCTTCATCGGCTTCAACGTCACGTTCTTGCCGATGCACTTCATGGGTATCTTTGGAATGCCACGCAGGGTCTTCACGTACGCAGCCGGCGGCCCGCTCCCGATCCTGAACTTGATTGCGACGTGTGGGTCCTACGTGATGTGCGTCGGCGTGCTTCTCTTCGCGTACAACGCGATCGTCTCCGCACGGGCGCGCGAGCCGGTGCCGAACGATCCGTGGGGCGGCAATTCCCTCGAGTGGTGGACGACATCGCCGCCTCCCGAGCATAACTTCGATTCGCTCCCGCCGATTCGCAGCGAGCGACCGGTGTACGACGCGCGATGACCGTCGGGCTGCGCCTCTTTCTTTCATCGGCCGCGTTCGGCATCGTGATCTCGCTCGCGTATTGGTTCACGTCCCGAGAGATCGTCGGGACGTTTCTGCTCGGCGTTATGGCATTCGCGCTTTGCTTCGTCGCCGGCTATATGATCGTCGCCGAACGCGAAGCGGACCTCGTGGGTGACGATCGCGACGCGACGAACGCGAGCGCGGCGGGCGAGCTCGTCGGCACCTACACGATACGCTCGCCGCTTCCGCTCGGAGCCGCATTCGCCATCACCGCCGCTGCCGTCGGCATCGTCGTTTCGCCGACGATCGCGATCCTGGCGATCCTCGCAATGCTGGCTTTCGGCGCGCTTTTCATCATTCAGAGCCGCTAGCCGCAGGCTCCTTACGAACGATTGCCGATCGGGTATTGCGAGGCGATCGAGACGTCGTCGACGATCATCGAAATCGGAGCGGCCGCCGTTCCGCCGTGCACGCCAAAGTACACGAGCAACGTTTGGCCGGCATACGCCGTGATATCGAACGTGTAATGCGCGAAGCCGCTCGTCGTCACGGCATCGTGTACGATGTTTTGCACGAGTTCGGGTTTGCCGCTCGGGGTTAACGGATCGTACAGCGAGACCTCTTGATACGTAACCGCCTTGTCGGCGCCGGGCGGCGCCGTGGTTTTCGCCCAATAGTCGAGTTGAACGCTTGCGGCCATCGGCACTTTGATGCGCTGCGCGATCGCGGCATCGCCGTTCAGCAACACGGCGAAGCGTCCCGAGCGAACGTCCGCGCTTTCGAACACGGCCGGCGTCGTGCCGGAATCCTTCCACGCAACGAACGCGCCGGCGGCACCTTCGGCCTCGAAGCCCGGGTCGACGATGGGGTTCGGAACGCTCGGGGATGCGGCGATCGTCGCCGCGAGCGTGGCGACCAGCACGGTCTCGATCACGTTGCACCTCCAAGATACGCGGCGCTCACCGCTTCGCTTGCCAACAGATTTGCCGCGGAGTCCGCGAGCACGATGCGGCCCAGTTCGAGTACGTAGCCACGGTTCGCGATCGCGAGCGCTTGCCGTGCGTTCTGCTCGATCAAGAGCACCGTCGTTCCGCGCGACGCGATGTCGCGAATGACGCCGAAAATCGTTTGCACGAGGATCGGTGAGAGACCGAGCGACGGCTCGTCGAGCATTAGGATGCTCGGCCGCGACATCAGCGCGCGGCCGATCGCGAGCATCTGTTGCTCGCCACCCGAGAGCGTTCCGCTCTTCTGAAGCAGCCGTTCGCGCAGGCGGGGGAACACATCGAGAACCCGTTCGTAGTCCTCGTCGAATTCTCTTCGAGAGGAGCGCGTGAACGCGCCGAGCTCGAGATTCTCGCGAACCGTCATGCGCGCGAACACGCGGCGCCCTTCCGGCGCGTGTCCGATCCCGAGACGCACGATCTCGTCGGGCGTCCGCTTCGCAAGGTCGCGCCCCTCGAGCCGGATCGCACCCGACGTGATTTTCACGAGCCCGCTGATCGCGCGCAGAGTCGTCGTCTTCCCGGCGCCGTTCGCACCGATGAGGGTCACGATCTCGCCCGCGTCCACGTGGAGGCTCACGTCGGTAAGCACGCGCACGCGACCGTACGCCGCGCCGATACCCTCGACTTCGAGCAACGCCATCTAATCCGGCTTCCCGAGATAGGCTTCGATCACGCGCGGGTCGCTGCGAACGTCGGCGGGTAGCCCCTCGGCGATCAAATCGCCGTGGTCGAGCACGGCGATCCGTTCGCTCACGCTCATCACGAGGCTCATATCGTGCTCGATGAGGAAGACCGTCACGCCGGTCCCGCGTATGCGCTCGATCAGCGTAACGAGATCGACTTTCTCGCTGTGGTTCATGCCCGCGGCGGGTTCGTCGAGCAGCAGTAGCTTCGGATCCGATGCGAGCGCGCGCGCGATCTCGAGCCGGCGCTGGCTCCCATACGGCAGGTTGCGCGCGTCGTCGCCGGCGTTTTTCTCGAGGTCGACGAAGCGCAGTAATTCTCGCGCGCGCTCGCGACTCTCCCGTTCCTCGTTACGTTGGCGCGGCGTATGGACGATCGAATCGAACATGTTCGCGTGCATCCGCGCGTGGTGGCCGGTCACCACGTTATCGAGCGCCGACATGAAGGCGAAGAGTCGGATATTTTGAAACGTGCGCGCGACGCCGAGCTTCGTGATCCGATCCGTTCGCATGCCGCCGAGCGGGCGACCTTCGAGCGCGATCGATCCCGCGGTCGGCCGATAGATGCCGGTGATCATGTTGAACACCGTCGACTTCCCGGCGCCGTTCGGGCCGATCATCGCGACGATGCTCCCGGCGTCGATGCCGAAGCTGAGGTCGTTTACGGCGACGAGGCCGCCGAACGTGCGGCGGACGTTCCGGAGCTCGAAGAAACGCGTTTCCATCAAACGGGATCCGCCGATTCTTCATATTCCGTTTGCTCGTGCGCGAGCAAGACGGGGTCGCTCGCCGCTTCCCGGAACTCCGCCTTCCGTTGCCGGTTTGGGATCAATCCCTCGGGCCGGAAGAGCATCATCACGACGAGGATGACGCCGTAGATCATGTACCGGTAGTTGGTGAAGTCGACGTTGACGAGGCCCGCCGCGTGCGCGAGCGTCGTGGACTGCGGAAGCAAGAAACTGTTCACGAACGAGAGCACGAAACTGCCGACGATCGCGCCCGTGATGCTGCCCATGCCGCCGAGCACGAGCATCGAGAGCACGAGCACGCTCACGTTGAACTGAAATTGATCGGGAGAGACGAGGCTAAGTTTCGCCGCATACGCGACGCCGGCAACGCCGCTGAACGATGCGCCGAGCGCGAACGCCGAGAGCTTCGCGACCGTGGTATCGATGCCCATATGGCGCGCCGCGAGCTCGTCCTCGCGTATCGCCATCCACGTGCGCCCGAGGCGGCTCTCACGCAGGTTGCGCGCGACGAGCACGCCGATCGCGATGAGCGCGAGCAACACGTAGTAATACGGAATCGCACTCGAAAATCCAAACGAGTGTCCGAAAAGCGACGGCTGATCGAGCGAGATAATGCCGTTCGGACCGTTCGTATACTGCGAGAGGTTCAGGAACGTCTGCGGAACGATTTCGCCGAAACCGAGCGTGACGATCGCCAGGTAGTCGCCGCGTAAGCGAAGCGTCGGCGCGCCGAGCAAAATACCGAAGAGCGCGGCGATGGCGGGCGCGACGAGCAGCATGATCCAGAACGGAATGTGAATGCCGAATTGCGGACTCGCGAGCATCGCGTAGCTGTACGACCCGATCGCGAAGAACGCGGCGTACCCGAGATCGAGCAGCCCCGCGAAGCCGACGACGATGTTCAGGCCGAGCGCGAGCAAGATGAACGCGCCCGCGTTCGCGAGGAAGTCGACGTGCGCGTTGTTGCGATCGACGTACGGATACGCGACGAGAACGACGCCGAGCACGGCGAGCCACGCGCGCTTGACCGCGAGCCGGGACATGGGCGCTAGACTTTCTCGGGGAGCGATTCCCCGAGCAAACCGGAGGGCCGGAAGATCAGCACCAGCACGAGGACGGAGAACACGACGACGTTCGACCACTGTGCGCCCTGCGGGACGTACTGCGTGGCCATCGCCTCGATGAGCCCGATCAAGAATCCGCCGAGCATCGCGCCGAGGATGTTCCCGATGCCGCCGAGCACGGCCGCGGTGAACGCCTTGAGGCCCGCTTCGAAGCCGTTGAAAAACCACGTGGTGCCGTAGTACACGCCGCTCACGAAGCCGGCGACGCCGGCGAGCGCGCTGCCCACGAGAAACGTCACGAGGATCGTCGTGTTGACGTTGATGCCCATCAGTTGGGCCGCATCGCGATCTTGCGCGGTCGCGCGCATCGCCTTGCCGATCTTCGTATTGTAGATGAAGAGCTGCAGCGCGATCATCATCACGAGCGCGAGCGCGATCACGAGAACTTGTTTCGCGGACACGCTCACGAGGCCGAGCGTCACGCTCGGGTTCGGGACCACCTGCGGGAACGGAATCGGCGAGGGGCCGTGCCAGAGTTGCATCACGTTCTCGAGGATGAACGACACGCCGATCGCCGTAATGAGCGGCGCGAGGCGCGGCGCATTGCGCAAACGGCGATACGCGAGGAGCTCGATGAGCACGCCGAGCGCGCCGCAGGTGAGCATCGCGGCGACGAGCGTGATCGCAACGACGGCGACGAGCCAGGGCCCGTGCACTTCGCCCGAGACGCCGAGCCCGGTGAGAATCGCGAGCGACGTGAACGTGCCGAACGTGTAGACGTCGCCGTGCGCGAAGTTGATCAGCTCGATGATGCCGTAGACCATCGTATAGCCGAGCGCGATCAGCGCGTAGATGCCGCCGAGCGAGAGCCCGTTCACGACCTGCTGGAGAAAGACGTCCACGACCCGGCGTTAGACCTTGAGGACGATCTGTTCGACGAAGACCGGTTTGCCGCCGGAAATCTTGTAAACGGAGAGGATCGGCGCCGTGGTATCGCCGTTCTTGTCGAACCCGATCGTGCCGATCGGCGATGCGAAGCCCTTCGTCGCCGCGACGTTTGCGAGCACGTCGGCGCGCGTCGGCAACGCGCCGCCCTTCTCGGCCATCGCCTTCTCGATCGCGGCGATCTCGATGTTGGTCGCCGCGTAGGCATTCGCGCTATACGGCCCGACGGGCGACTTCCAACGCTTCTCGTACGCCGCGACGAACGCGGTCGCCGTCGGCAACTTCGAGGTCTCGGGCGCCGCGACCGTATAATACACGCCGTCCGCGGACTGACCGGCCGACGTCAGGAACTCGGTATCGCTAATACCGTCGCCACCGATGAACGCGACCTGGCCGAGCCCCGTGTCGGCCATTTGCTTGCGTAGTAACGCGCCGCCCGTGACCGTCGTGCCGCCGTAGAACACGAGATCCGGGCCGAGTGCGTGCGCCTTCGTGAGCAACGCCTTATAATCGGTCTGACCTTTCGTGAGGTGCTCGTGCCCGAGCACCGTTCCGCCAGCGGCCGCGAACTGCTGCTCGAACACGTCGGCGAGCCCTTTGCCGTACGTCTCGTTGTCGTCGACGATGAACGCCTTCTTCAGTCCGAGCTTGCGCGCGAAGCTCGCGCCGGCCGCACCCTGCTTGTCGTCGGTCGTGCACACGCGGAAGAACGAATTCACGTCGGGATGCGACGTGCGCAACTTCGCCGCCTCGTCGCCCTTCGTCAGGCCGGGATTCGTGGTGGCGGGGCTGATCTGCACGAGCCCCGCATCGTTCGTGATCGGAATTTGCGCTTGCGCGACACTCGAGTTGAACGGACCGACCATCGCGAGCACCGCATCGTCGGAGACGAACTGCTTCACGTTCTGCGCCCCCTGCGCGGGATCGTGCGCGCCTTGCACCGCGTCGTCGAGATCGTACGCGACGAACGAATAGCCGCCCGGCACGCCCTTCGCGTTCGCTTGTTCGACGGCGAGCACCGCGCCGTCGCGCGTCGGGATTCCGGTCGCCGCCTCGGCACCACTGAGCGGCAGGTCGATGCCGATCTTGATGACCTTCGACGACGCGTCGGGCGCCGCCGATTGCGCGCTCGTCGACGTGGATGTCGAACTCGAACACGCGGAAGAAACGACGACAGCGCTCAGCAGCGCGAGTCGGAAGAGCGTGCCCGATCGTACCATTTTCACCTCGGGACCGCTGTACGCCGACTCGAGAGGCATCCCTTTCGCCGTGCGGCGAACGGCGCATCATATGAAGGCTCCGAAGCCCTGGACCATCGCGGCGACGGTCGTCGCTCTCGTTCTCCTCGCGCTCGCCGTGAGCCACAGCGTCTACGACATCACCTCACCCGTCTGGCTCAGCTGGCACGTGGTACTGCGGAAAATTTACAGCATCGTCGCGTTCGCGCTCGTCGGCTTCTGCACGCGCCGGGCGCTCGTGGAGAACGGGCGCGGACATCTCGTCGCATCGTGCATCGTCGGCGTCGGCGCCTATAGCGCGCTGATCGAGGTGCTGCAATTCTTCTACGGGTCGCACGAAGGTCTCGGTTGGAACGCGTTCGACACGTTCTGCGGTGCGCTCGGCGGAGCGCTCGCCACGATCGATCTGTGGCTGGTGACGCCTACGAAGGAACGCGTGCGTTGAGCGCGCTGCGCGCCAGCTCCGCGAGCAGCCGGGGAACCTCCGGATGCGATCCGAGAAAATCGGAGATCTCGATCGTGACGCCGAGCTCGGCGCGCGCGGCGGCGACGATCTCCGTGAGGTCGCGCCGCACGTGCATGCCCGGTGAGAGAAAGTACGGTACCACAACGATTCGGCGCGCGCCGCTCGCCGCCGCGGCGCGCAAGGCGCCCGGTATCGTGGGTTCGGTCATCTCGAGATAGCCGGGAAACGCCGGAACGCCCGCATCGCGCGCGAGCGTGCGTGCGAGATCGACGAGTGCCGCGTTCGCCTCCGGCGCGCGGCTCCCGTGCCCGACGAGGACGAGCGCGTCGTTCGCGGACATCGTTTACGCCGACACGAGATCGCGCACCGCCGCGGCGTTGAAGTACGACGCTTGCGGATGGTGGATCACGATCGCCGCCGTCGATTGTTCGGGAACGATTTGGAACGCCTCGGTAAGCTCCGTTCCGAGCGCGCGTTCGGCATCCAAGAGCGTCCACACGGTCGCGTGCTGTGAGAGATCCGGACACGCGCCGTAGCCCCACGAGTACCGCTTCCCGCGATCCCCGTCGAGCCCGAGTTCGGTGCGGATGCGGCGATGCGTGTGTTCTGCGAGCGCCTCGGCCGCCTGCACGGAGAATCCGTGCAAGAAGTAGCTCTCGCTGTAGTCGCCGGACGCTTGCAGCGCGTCGATGCGATGCGAGACGTCGCGACCGACCGTGACGACTTGCAGCGCGATCACGTCGAGACCGCGGCCGTCTTCGGGTTCGCGCAGATAGTCGGCGAGACACAGATGCTCGCCACCGATCTGTCGCGTGAACGGGAAGCGCGCGATCTCGCGCGAGGCATCGTCCGCGGCGTACACGATCACATCGTCGCCGAGACCCGCGGCGCGGAAATAACCGTAGACGGCACGCGGAGAAATGACGTTCTCACGTTCGGCGAGCGCCTGATAGCGCGCGAGGCGTGGATCGAAATCCTCGCGCACGAGCCGGTCCCATTCCGCACCTTTGAGATTCGCGCCGCCCCACGAGAGCCGGTAAAGACTGCGAAGATCGAAGTGCGACCACAGCTCGCTCGGCTCCACGCGCTCGATCGTTCGCGGACCGAAGAACGGTGCGACGGGAGCTTCGACGCGCGAGAGATGATCGCGCCCCGTCGCGCCGTCGGAACGGACCGGCGTCGTCGTCGCACGCGCGGCGTTGCGCGAGCGTTCCGCTTCTTCTTTGAGACGCTCGACGAACGTCGCGCGACGCTCTTCGGGCGCGGTGAGCGCGTCCATGATCTCGAGACCTTCGAAGGCATCCTTCGCGTAGAACACGCCCGGCTCGAAATACCGTTCGCCCTCATCGAGGAACCCGATGCGCCGCCCGAAATCGCGATTGATCGCCGCGCCGCCGATCATGATCGGGAACTCGAGCTTGCGGGCGTCCTGTTCGGCCACGCAGATCGGCATCTGCTTCGAGGTCGAAACCAGAAGCGCGGAGAGGCCGATCGCATCGGCGCGCACTTCGACGGCCTTCTCGAGGATCGTGTTCATCGGAACTTGCTTGCCCAGATCGAACACGGTGTAGCCGTTGTTCGTGAGGATCGTGTTGACGAGGTTCTTACCGATGTCGTGCACGTCGCCGAACACGGTCGCGAGCACGACCTTCCCCTTGGTCACGCCTTCTTTTTTCTCGAGGAACTGCTCGAGATGCGCTACGGCCTTCTTCATCACTTCGGCCGACTGCAGGACGAACGGCAAGATCAGTTCGCCCGCACCGAATTTGTCGCCGACGTCTTTCATCGCCGGAAGCAACACGTTATTGAGCACGTCGACGGGATCGCGCGCCGTCAGCGCCTCGTCGACCTTCGCTTCGATGCCGTCCTTACGGCGGCGCAAGATCGCGTTGTGAATGCGCACCTCGACCGGAGCGTCCGCATCGTCGTCGACGGCAGCCGCACCACCGGCCTTCACCGGGCCCGCGTTCTCGAAGTGCTCGATCAGGCGCTGCAGCGCATCGGGTCGGCGGTCGAGCACGAGATCGTCGCAGAGCTCGCGCTCGATGCCGTCGATCTCCGCGTAGGGCGTGATCTCTTTCGCGTGCACGAGCGCCATATCGAGGCCCGCGTTCACGCAGTGATGGAGCATCACCGAGTTGAGCGCGGCGCGCGCCGCCGGCTTCAGACCGAACGACACGTTCGAGACACCGAGCGACGTGAGCACGTCCGGGAAGCGCTCCTTGATCAGCCGGATGCCCTCGATCGTCTCCACCGCGGAGTGCGCGAACTCCACGTCGCCGGTCGCGAGCGTGAACGTGAGCGCGTCGAAAATCAGCGCGCCGGGCGGGATGCCGTACTCGTCGCAGATGATTCCGTAGAGGCGTTCGGCCACGTCGAGCTTGCGTTCGGCCGTCTTCGCCATGCCGGTCTCATCGATCGTGAGCGCGACGATCGCGGCGCCGCTCTCTTTCACGAGCGGCAGAACCGCATCGATCTTTCCGCGGCCGTTCTCCAGGTTGACGGAATTCACGATCGCGCGGCCAGCGTAGATCTTCAGCGCCGCTTCGATCACCTTCGTTTCCGTCGAGTCGATCATGAGCGGCGTTTCAACGGATTGCGCGAGCTTCTTCACGATCGTCGCCATCTGCGCGTCTTCATCGGTGCGCTCGGTGAGCGCCGTGCAGAGGTCGAGCACGTGTGCGCCGCCCTCGACTTGTTCGCGCGCGACGAGCACGATCTCGTCGTAGTCGTCGGCGAGCAGAAGGCGTTTGATCTTGCGCGAGCCCTGCGCGTTGATGCGCTCGCCCACGAGGAGCGGACTGCCGTCCTGTTTGAGAGCGGTCGCCGTCATCGACGATGCGGCGAACTGCAGCGACTTCGGCTCGGGCGTACGACCGCGCTTGCCGCGCACGATCTCGGCGAACGCGCGTATGTGTTCGGGCGTCGTACCGCAGCAACCGCCGATCGCGTTTACACCGAAATCGTGGACGAAGCTCGCGAGCTCGCGCGACATTTCGTCGGGACGTTCCGGATAGATCGTCTCGCCCTTCGGGCCCATGAGCGGGAGGCCCGCGTTCGGAATCACGGAGACGAAGCAACGCGAATTGTCGACGAGATAGCGCACCGCGTCGCGCATGTGCGTCGGGCCGGTCGAGCAGTTGAGGCCGATCACGTCGATCTCGAGCGCGTCGAGCGTCGCCGTTACCGCGCGAATGTCCGTGCCGAGCAGCATGCGGCCCGTGATGTCGAGCGTCGCCTGCGCCTGAATCGGAACGCGTCGCGCGCCGCGCGCGAACTCGCGTGTGATCCCGGCGATCGCCGCCTTCATCTCAAGGAGATCCTGACTCGTCTCGATCAGCAAGAGGTCGACGCCGCCTGCGATCAGATGCCGCGCCTGTTCGCCGTAGAGATCCGCGAGTTCGTCGAAGGTGATCTTCGAGAGCGTCGGATCCGACGACGAGATCAGCATGCCCGTGGGCCCGAGCGATCCCGCAACGAACCGGGGCTTCTCCGGCGTGGAGAACGCATCGCACGCCGCTCGCGCGATCGCCGCCGAGTCGAAGTTGATCTTCTCGGTTTGCGCGCCGAGATCGTACTCGTCGAGCTTGAGGCGCGACGCCGTGAACGAGTCGGTCTCGACCACGTCGGCACCGGCTTCGAGATACAGGTCGTGGACGCGCCGGATCAGGTCGGGCCGCGTGACCACGAGCGCCTCGTTGCACCCGTGATAGCGGGCGCCACCGAAATCGTCGTCGGTGAGCCCCATGTTC
>Ga0209611_10014440_pt1 | contig 10547 bp, 10 predicted proteins | sample S1TSphgellanicum_3_FD_187693 | JGI IMG/M metagenome (GOLD analysis project Ga0209611, IMG submission 187693) | Host-associated microbial communities from peat moss isolated from Minnesota, USA - S1T2_Fc - Sphagnum magellanicum MG (SPAdes) (version 2) | ecosystem: Host-associated > Plants > Peat... | reverse complement strand
GTTTTGGTTGGTTTTTGGATGCAGATTCACACGAGCTAAGCTAGTCCCTCTTCCTAGTCTAATCCCTGGGCTCCCAACTCGACCCTCTACCCCTTTTTAGAGTTAGAAGCCGGGAGCGTGCTACCAAGTCTCAACTTTCCGCAACTTGACTTTGTGAAACCCTCAAGTGGGTTTCACCTCGTGACTTGGGAGTGCGACAGTCATAGTGGAAAAAAGGAAACCACAATTTTTATCTATGGATAGAGGTCAACAGGGGTGCTACCCCTGACTTGTTTGTCTGTGTGGTGTACATTGCCTTTATTGGTTCCAAACATGAGAACGTATCCTTGTTCCAAAACCTAACATCAGATATAGCTAAAGTTCAAACTTTAGGGGGCATAATACTATTGGGAGGGGATTTTAATGCGCGTATTATAGCGCTACTAGATACTATTGACACTAACGACCTTTGTGAACTAATATAGGCACTTAAGATCGCTGAGACTAAACAACCAAGTGTTGTGGTTAAGCAACAGAACTGTAACGCTAGTGTTAGCAACTGGGGCCGTGAGTTCTTGGACCTATGTTGTGACGTTGGGTTGTTCATCTTCAAGGGTCGGACACCTGGTGATGAATAAGAGAAATTCACTTGCTTAGCAAATGGGGGGCGCACCATTGTCGATTATATTATTGGTTCACCTGTAGTTTGGCAAGTTGCTACACACCTTGAGGTGATAATAGGTGACACTTGCTACTGCATGATGGAGGGAGACTCTGACCATAGGTTGTTGCACCTACGGTTAAACATCGATTTTAACTTTGTTGAACCACAACATACAGTTATAACCAAAAAATTCTTGCCTAGGTTCAAATATGATAAATCAAAAGCTATAAAATATTAGCTTGCCCTAACAACAAGTCTTGGAAACTTGTGGGTTGCTAACTCGATTGGGCATTTGGGGGTAGATGGGTTAGCTGACCTACTGCATCAGTGCGTGGGTGTTATAACAAAGTCTACTTTTGGTAGCAAGCTTTCGGGAAAAAGCTGTAGAAAGAGTCACTGCGATAAACCCTGGCTTGACATTAACTATTGTACAATGAAACATGAACTGAGGCTCTGGTTGAAAACCAACTTTGATTCACACATTGCTAAACATTTAGAAAGTAAACTTAAAAATTTATTAAAAAGGAAAAGAATTTTTTAGGAAACTTCATGAGTTCAACATATGTGTGCATTTGCCAAGGTGGATGCGCTTTCGTTCTGGAAAAAGTACCAGCCAAGGGCACCCGTTGTGGACAAGATTAGTGTATCTACAGTTTTGGAAAGCTTTCGCAGGTTAGTTGGCTACTCTTCGCCACCCGTATAGCTACAAATTGATCACTCAGCTCAAGTGACCGAACCTCCACCTAGCCACACCTTGAACATAGATATCACACTTGCTGAGCTACTTTAAACGCTAGAAAAGCTACAAAAAAACAAGGCTTCCAATTTGGATGGTATGAAAGTTGAGTTCATTTTGGATATGGGGGAACTACTACACATGCCATTATTGATAACGTTCAACTGCTTTCTAGCAAAAGGCTTTCTAGAAACCCTTTCCACTAAGGTGGTCCACGCGCTTTTTAAAGGGGGTGATGCCTCTGAATTTGACAACTATAGGGGGATAATGGTTGGGCCTAACCTAGCAAAGTTGTTTATTATGATCTTTGACAAAAGGCTGAACGAGTGGGCTGAACAACATGGGTTACGTGTCAAGGATCAAGCTGGGTTTTGCAAAGATTATCGGATTACTGACCAACTCTTCATATTACGAACTTTGATAGAATGGAGCAAAACAAAAAAGAAGCCATTCTATTTCTGTTTTGTGTACTTCAAAAAGGCATTCAATATTATGCCACGTGAAGTGCTATGGCAAGTGTTGGCTGGCCTCGGGGTGGAGGGATGCTTCTTGCGATGCCTGGAGACGATGTATACCAAAGATACCATATGCATCAACCACCTAAGTGAAGGTGTCACCTCCAACTTCAAATGTTAGCAAGGTGTGAAACAAGGTTGTCCTCTTAGCCCCGTACTGTTTGGGCTATATTTGGATGCCATAGAAGGGTGCTTGGACGGTGGAAAATGCGATGCACCGGCCTTAGCAGACGTTCACATATGGTTGTTGCTTTTTGTAGATGATTTTGCTCTGACGTCGAAATCAAAAGTGAGACAACAACAATAGTTAAACGCACTTTAGCAATTTTGTGCTGAGCATGAACGTGAAAAAAACAAAATCATTGTTTTCAATTTTGCTGACCCATGCCAATAGTTTGTGTTTGAAGGTGATGTTATTGAGCGTGTGCAGACCTTCAAATACTTAGGGATCTTGTTCGAAACCACCTCAAATCTAAATAGTGCAATGAAACATTTAGTAGCTATAAGTAGGCGCTCATTGTTCACACTGAATTACCACTGTGCGGAGCTACGTATTATGGACATTAAATTACGTTGTGACCTTTTCAACACGTTGGTGCGTTCCACAACAAACTACGCTTGTGAGGTTTGGGTGGACTCCAAGAAAATAGAGGTTATTGAAGTAGTGTACTGAAAGTTCTTCAAGTCCCTGCTCGAGGTGTGAAAAATAACCAACACGTCCATCGTGCTGGCAGAATTTAACAAATTCCCTTTTGAACACTTTACATGGGGACAAGCGTTGGTGTATTATAACCGTGTGAGCACGGTCACTAAAGATCGCATCTTGGGAAAGGCATGGGAAGCCCAGCTCGTTATGCTTGCTATGGGAAAAAAATGTCTAGCTGAATCCATGAAAAAATGGCTACTCCGAAATCAACCTTATGAGGTGGCAAGTTTTTTGCCTCCAGTACAACCATCGCTAGAAACGGCACCTCAATTTGCATCGACTTGTGCGCTCCAAGCAGAGTGTCGCAACCCCACTTTGGCCAAGTGTGGGGGTGAAGCCCAACACTTGGAAAAGTTAGAGATTTGGAGTCCTCCGGGACTCCCGAATGTTTAGAGTTCGATAGCAAGGCCCAAAACACCTTGCATTGAGGTGTTCTTAGTGTCATTGGAAAGGTCTTGAAACGTAGATATCGAAAATGTCCTCGCATTGGCCATTCGGACATCTGCAGCTCAAGTTATGGGCAAAAGAAGGGCCGGGAGTTAAACTGGCAATTTGACTCCCGAGCACTAAAAGTCGGGAATCGACCTCTTCCCGATGTCCGAATTGAGAGTGCGACACGGCGTTGGAAAGATCTCGACGAGGGCTACAACTTTGGTTTAGACCTCGTCGTGATCGGAGGCCGCAGTCGGGAGTTATGGCCGTTCAAAGTTCCGGGAGTCCAGCCGGGACAATTTCGGGACTCCATTTCGAGAGTCCCAACAAAATGTGCCATTTGGATGTAGCCTCGGCGGCGATCCACGAAGAATACTATAGGGAGTAAGGTGGTGGCTTACTCCTGAGTCCAGGCCGTGGTGTGTCTCGTGGTCCAAAATGCCTGTGGCTTGTCCCAACACCCAAAGGTGTCCCGGAATGTGAACTAACCACGTGGGTGGTTTGTTTTGATGCAGATTCATGCTTGATCTACTAAACCTTCTTCCTAGTCTAATCACTGGGTTCCCAACTCGACCCTTTACCCCTTTTTAGAGTTGGAAGCCGGGAGCGTGCCTCCAAGTCTCAACTTCTGCAACTTGACTTTGTGAGACCTTCAAGTGGGTTTCACCCCGTGACTTGGGAGCACGTCACAGGGACTACTCAATCACCACTGGGAACGGTTCCTAAGACAATGTGCATACGTACAACTTGTCTAGCAGGGGTAAGATGTTGAGCAGAGAGCCAAGTACCTTAGTGCAACACGCACAATGTATGGGTGGGAGTTCATGAAGCTAGGGTCCCACCCCCTTTAGGTTTTCCCCACACAATGTTGAGTGTAAAAAGGGTGAAGGATAATATGCGACTAGCTTTCATTGAAAAGCTTTTTACCAACCGTGAGATCAAGACCAGCGTACAGACAAAATACTTACGCTTCAAGGATATGTGTGACATCAGCTATGTTCAGCTACGAAAAGCTTTGGCCCGGTTTCGGTGTGGCAACACGCAACTTGAAATAGTGCTAAGTGCGTGGAAAGGCGTGCCATATGTTGAGAGGCTTTGTCGAGGCTGCAACTTGGGGAAGGTAGAGGATGAAGAACACCTGCTCCTTGCTTGTCCAAATATTTTTATTCGGACCTACCCTTCACCCACATGAGCACTCTTGTTGAGCTCATGCAAATTACAAACACGGTTGCCATGGCCAAGTTTGTGGCATGCTACCAATACCAAAGCACAATTTGTCCTCCATGACCTACCTTTCGTCTAATGGACTCTCTGTCCCAAACGGATGATAAATGAAAATGATTCTTTTTTGGAAGTACAAGTTTTCTATCATTTGGAAGTGGATAACTATTTTAATTGTTATCAAGATTCAATGTTACCTATATTAGAGTTGAAGAGTTCAAAGTAGCCATGTACCATATAACAGAAAGCAACAATTTGGTTCATAGTTGGGGGGCACTGTGAACGGTTGTGCATCATTCAACTGAGAATGGACAGAGACTCATTCTACTTGTTTCTTTTTATAGAATAGCGCACATGGCCCAAATTGATGAAGCCCATTGTTGAATCCTCACCAGGGTTAAATGAAAAACACAATACACAAGGGTTAAGACCTTGCTAATTGTTCTTTGCCATTAGTAAACCGCTGGGTAGACCCCCCCTCCCCCTCCCTTTCCCCCAAGCCAGCTTGGTACGAGAGGTTCATGCAAGTACAGAGCAATTAATATATTACCGATATGCTACTCATAATAGAGTTGTCCGTAAAGTCAATAAAACAGGGCACCAGAACCCTGAGTTTGGTACCAAAAAGACCTGCAAAAAAGTACATTAGCCTTCAAGGGGGGGTGTTAAAGTGAGATATGCATCACTTTTTGTGCCAAACTGAGTTTCATCTGTTTTGGTCCCTCTTTCCTTTTTCCTGAGCGCCTGCATTGCTGCTATATATACTTTCACTGCTGCTACATGTACAACTACCATAATTACCTCGAACCTTATGCACTAAATGCTGAGTTTCAACATTTCAAACCCAAATTTAATAAAACTTCCTTACTTTGCGGACCTCACTGAAGGAGGGTATAAGGGGTGAAAAGAGGCCCAAAGGTAGGGTGAAGATAGGATGACTTTAATGACAACTCTAATGTCGGGGTTTTTTATTAAAAAAATTTGTGATGTAGCTGAAGCGGCGATCATCCATAGACAATTTAGTCAAATTTGGATACAAGAAAATATGAGAGTAAAAGAAATCTAGCATCTTTTTATATTTTTTGGCTACTTGCTATAACTTAGGTTAGAATCTAATGATTTTTTTTTTTGAAAATTTATCAACAGAAAAAACTCCACAAATTTCTTTTGCCAAATTGGACAAAAAAATTCATTTTGAAAATTTTCATCACAAAAAAAAAAAAAAAAAAAACTAAGGAATATAGAAATCTACAAAAGTCCCCTACAACTCTATCAAATTGAATTTTTAATTTTTTGATGTTTTACATGATTATTGGGAATTGGGAGTATGAAGGGTTAATTGACATTTGACCAAAACAGTCCCAAGTGGGAGAAGGGAGTTGTAAACACATAATATTCAAAATATTCCAAATACAAAACTTGAAATAACCCTCACAAATGTGCCCCAAAGTCATGTATTACATCAAAAATTTAGTCCAACTCCATAGAGTTGTGGAGGATTTCAAGCTGAATCTTTTGGTTTTTAAAATAAACGAGATGTGGTTCAGAAATGGAAAATTGCCACCATTGAAAGTTTAATCTTTTTAGTTTCAGGCAGATTTCAAAATTAAAAGGTGTTTCGAGAATTGGACCTAAATCCTTCAGTAAAAATTACCTTAAAAACGCAAGTAAAGAACTTGCAATATTTACTGTATTTGTGACCCTTTTTGTGGCTATTAAATTTATGTGAGCAAGAAATGCTCTAACCGCTCGCACAAAGGGCATTACAAAGAATAATGGCTATTGTAAATGGCATAACACAATTTTCAATATTATCCTGTACATGTGTCACAAACCTTAGAAGAAGTCATGTTGACCTTGATTTTGAAGAGGTCAACATGATTTGCCATTGGGAATGCTATTCCCAAACAGGCATGTATGCATTACAAAACCACTTTGACGAAACTAAGGCATTCCCTTGCACGGAAAACAATGTTCTGGAAGAAACAAATTATAAATCTGAAATGTTCTATCAAGGCATTTAAATTTTTTAAATGCTGAAAATCAACGGTCCATGTTGAACATGGGCATTTGAATGTTGTCAACGTCTTTTCAATCGAAAATCTCTCCTTCCCCAAACAACTTGTGGGCGGTGAGGACTTTTGTGTGGGGCGGCACACTTTATTGGAATAAAGCCCAAGCAATGCAAAGCCAATTATACGACCGAATGTAGTAAAGCCGGAAAATCTCTCATTCCCCAAACAACTTGTGGGCGGTGAGGAGGACTTTTGTGTGGGGCGGCACGCTTTATTGGAATAAAGGCCAAGCAATGCAAAGCCCATTAAACAACCGAATGTGGTCAGCCTGCCCTCAAGGGCTTTACACCGTGTAAAGATTTGCTTGTTTTTAAACCCTGATACCCTGCAAGTATCATGGAAAAAAAACTTAAGTAACTTTAAGCATTTGAAAAAACCAAATGTAGGTATTCCATTTTTCAAAATACTTGCAAGTAATTTTTGTGTGCTTTGTAAGAGCATTTGCAAATATACTTTAAAAATATGAGCAGGTCTTTATGAGTGCAGTAAAGACAAATGTCACTCAAGTGAAGGAAAAACCAAACATTTACTTCACTTTGCTTCACTTGCCAAAAGTGTTGTTTCACTCATCCACTGTTGGGTGGGTATCGACTTTTGAACAGATCAGCTCGTATTGGTATTATATCATCTTTTAACAATTCAAACGAGCATGGTAGTAAGAGGTATTGAATTTATTTTTTTAATTTCATACCAGTTGTTTTTGATAGTGAATTTATTTGAACTTTCATTCCAGCCCGGTGGTTTCATGTTACTTGTAAATAGTCAGAATAGTGCAGTTAATACTGGCCCATCATTAGCACTAAACTACACCATCAGGGTTGTTGTTTTTGTTGTGTTTTTAGTTGCTGCATAGAAAGCTTGAGGGGTGAGATTTGGGTTGGAGGGAGTTGGAATTACTTGCATGGGGATCGCAACTTCCATGATAGTTGACCATTGGTGATATCGAAAGTACTCTTTTGCATCTTCAAAACATTGTGGGTGTTTTTGGCATGAAAAACATGGCCATAGTTGTCACCTTTTTTTTAAATGGATGTTTTTTTGAAAGTTGTAGTTGCCATGTTGATGGTTGCTTTTGCATGAGTTGGAATTGCATCCTTTGTCACATTCTTCACTTGTTTAATCTCCTTTGATGCTTTTGATACTTGCATTCTTCGTGCAAGTGTAAAATTGTTTTGGAATTCTCTTCCATCTTCACGTGAATAGTTTCATTTGTGTTAGTTGGTAGTTTTTCTTTATTTTTAGAACTCTTACATTTTGGATTTGGTGGCATGCACTTCAACTTTTCCCACATGTCTACCCAACATGGGATATCTTTCAATAACAAACAATAATGTATGAATGTGAAGGCTAGATGTTTGAAGTGTCGTTGCTTACTTAACTCCAAGCTTTTCTGTACACATTTTCAAGCAAGGATCCCCATTCATCCAAGGCCACAACAAACCCAAAACAACTCATGAATTTAAAAACTCATTCCCTATTTTGTTTCCAATGATCTTACTGGTAGAATTGCAACACTAAAATGTGTGCATTTTTTCATTGATTTCCTTGCAATTGTCATAAGTATTCAATCAAATCATTGTGAAGTTTAAAATGAAAATTTGCATTTTCTATTTCTTTAGTGCCTTGCTTAAACATTTCAAAAGATAATCCTCAATGAAATTGAATGTCGACAACTAATTCAACACCTTCCACTTGATCATCATGTTCATTTTCTATGATCATGTTATGTAAAACCACACATCCATGAGAATGTTAGTTATAGTTTCCCGATTGCATGTGCAACATGGATCTTGCAAAACTCCAAATCTACATTCCACATCTTTGTAATTGGCCTTTTGTGTTTCAACAAAATGTTGCAAATGTTTCCTTATAGTTTATGCATTATTTAAATGAATATTGACCACCACAAGTAAATCCCAAATCATTCACAAGTCCCTAAATTTTCAAACACAAGGGAACAATCCAAAATGTTAAAATCACAACCACCTAGGAGTCCAAACTATGCATGCCAAAACTAGAACATTTGATTTACAACCGCTTCAAGTATAATTGAATTCTAGTTGTCCTTATCAAAAAATTGTCCTTACTAAACTATAGGGCAATTTTTCTATAGATAATGCGTGCAATCCAAGTTTGCAAACATTCTAGGCTAGCCTCTTTCTACATTGATCTCTCAAAGTTGGCTTGTGCAAGTTATGACTTCAACACAACTCGAATTATAGCAACACACCTTTTGAACAACTCCATAAGTGTTGATTATTCCCAACATGAAATATTTATCATATGTGCTAATAACAACCCATAAAGTGCCAACAAGATGACACAAAACACACTTGCCTACTAAGGGGACTATTTTGGGAAAATATTCCTAAAAATGTTTTCACAAAAATCTTCAAAAAAATCTTTTAAAATCTTGAATTTTTTTATACTATTATCTCAAGGTTTATATAAAAGATTTCAAAAAAGATTTCATTTTCAAAAGTTTTGAAATCCCTTTACAAGTCATTTCTGCATATTTTAAAACAATCATTATAGTGTTTAATGAATGTTTTTAAGAACTTTTCATTCATTGGATATTTTTCAAATTAATTCACATGTTTTAATGATATATTAGGAACCTTACGATGTAAGAAAATCTTATATTTTCAACACCAAATTAAATCACTAGTTCTAAATGTGAAAACCAAAGTAGGCATTACACTTGTTATGGCTCTTGTTTGTGTGAATGCACCCATATGCAAAAATTGGCAATGCATTTGTGCATTTTTGAATTGGAAAAAGGCTTAGAAGACCATAATCATCATGTTTTTATAAAAATATGGATCATGAATGTAAACAACATCCATGATTTGCAAAAATAAATGCTAAGACATTTAGAAATGACATTGAAAAAGTTTATCATTGTAAATTAAAACAATTACAAAATAATTTTGATGAATGTATTCTTCACCAAACACTTGGTCCTTTTGTAGATTGACTATACAACCAACTTTAGAACCTCCATGCTTGCAACTTTTTTAGCAAGTTCACACTTGAACATGCCTAAAGTTTCCATTGTGAACCAATTTTTTTCATCATTTTCCTCAAGTTCCATGCACATGCATGTAAGAAGTGCCTCGCAGCACAACTTGATTGCAAAAGAATAAAAAAACAATCCAAAGGATAACACACAAAACTTTCAAGATGAGAACTTGGAGTTATTTAGTGATGGAAAAATCAACTGTCGAAAAGATCAAGCAAGAGGAGAAAGATGACATGTCAACATAAAAATGAGATTACAACAAACAATAATGAGTCATTAGCAACCTTAACATAATGCCACCAACCTACAAAAGTACTATGAAAAGGTGAATATCTCATGAACGATGGAGATGTTCTTATGGTCCAAGGATGGTTTTTAGCTGGTGTGTGTTAGCATACGTAATGTTTAGAGTACAAACCAACATAGCCCTAAGTTAAATTGGTATTACCCTAAATCCATATAGGTAAATATTATTATGAAATTAATATTACTTCATGTCCTTACCAAACATGTATTGGTATGAGGTTGGTATGCTCCAAGTCTTACCAATATGGTTTGCTTTTTGATACCATGATTAATCCAATTTACATGACATGCTTCCAACTTAATATCTACCCAACATTGGTCAAAACCAACTCCCTAATTCGATACCTTTCACAACCATCCTTCAAATCATCAACAAACTTATTGAATTATTTAAATATTTTTTTGAAAAATGGAATTATAGACTTAAAATTATGGAATTACAATCTAAACTTCATATCATTATCAAACTTATCACATTCTTTTGAAAATCTTCAAAAACTAAAACTCAAACTTTAAATTATGGAATTGCTAAATATTTTTAAACCAAATATTTCAAAAACCTTCTACATTATAAGCAAATGTTACAAAAGTAATACCTATGAAATGAAACTAAAGTATTATTTAAAGATGCAATTTGATACCAAGCAAGTCCATTAGTTCATCCAAATTTGATTATTTGATATCTTATGTGACATTAAATTATTTTTTACAAAGACCTTGTTTGATAGGTGTAAAAAAAACTAAGATTTGGCCAAAATTAGTTTCAACCAATGTTGGGTGAAATGTTGGGCAATTTTTGAAATGTGATTTGGTTCTTTGATTAGTTTTCAAACTAGTTCTCATTGTGAAAACTAATAAGTCCCAAAATGAATGACGCGTTCCCAAGTCACA